>Ga0307509_10007413_pt1 | contig 14336 bp, 19 predicted proteins | sample 10_EM_MG_FD_202245 | JGI IMG/M metagenome (GOLD analysis project Ga0307509, IMG submission 202245) | Populus trichocarpa ectomycorrhiza microbial communities from riparian zone in the Pacific Northwest, United States - 10_EM | ecosystem: Host-associated > Plants > Roots > Unclassified | place... | reverse complement strand
GGGGCACGTCGGGTGTGGGCATGTGCGTTCGGGGGGATTGGCTGAGAGCAAAGGGGGTCTGCGATCCCAACGGAAACTGAAGGCACATGAAGGGTGGATGCGTGGGTTCAGGGGGATTGGCTGAGAGCAAAGGGATGTCTGCGATCCCGATGGAAAACAAAGTTGCACGGGTGTGGACGCGCACAGGTGTGAGGTGGCCCCAGCTGAGCTGCATGAACGATACTGAATAAGATAGAATGAGGCAATACTGTGGGGCATTTTCTGGCCCTCTCTTTACGAGGCTGCAGGGTTTATATAGAATGATCGGTGGCTACTTACAGTCTGGATTACTGTCCTTAGTAACAACAAGAAAAGGGGGCCCATCTCGGAAATGAGTGCACAATAACAAAGGTGAGGGGTAATGTACGGAATGGGGAGGCGGTAGCTGCTTGTGCGGCATGGAATGTGATCGCTGTCCTGAAGGAGTGAGAGGAAAAATGAGGGGCCAATGTTCCATGCCCAGTGCATGTAACTGACTTACTGTTCAGTACTTCAGTGATTCCGCTACTCAGCGCTCAGCGCTCAGCATCCATACCGACATCAAAATTAGCATCGATGTCCATCCAATCTTCTTGTGCAGCCTCCAAACGGCCATCACGATACGCCGCACGTAACCTCTGCAAGGATCCAAACTTCTCACTCCCCATCTGGCGTCGACGGACATCGTCTGTGCGAGCAGACATCGAGAATGAACGTTCAGCAAGGCAGGAGGATGCTGGTATTGCCATATAGTCACGAGCCATGAGGCGGATAACAGGAAACTCCTTCTCGGTTGATTTTTCCTAATGAGATAACATGTAAATTAAATCATGCGATGAGAGATCTGGGACTTACACCATACCACGCAATGATATCGGGACATTCTTCCCTTGATAGTGGATCGCCCTCAATAAACTTGTTCAGCTCAGCAAATGGATCGGAGGCTGGGACTCTGCTATTCAAAGTAACAGACTTGGACTTCTTCACGATCTGGGACATCCACTGCTCCGTTGCTGAGTTTTCTTAATAGCAGCATCAGAATAGCGCATGAAAATAAGAGAGGAACTTACGGTGGGGAGGATCAGTTGTATTTCCTGCAGCGGCAACATGTGGTTGAACCTTCTTTGCAGCATGATATCTTGTATGATATTTGAGGTACTAGATAGAATGCAAGGTTAAGACAAGCCGAGCATAAAAAGATGGAAAGACCACCTACAATTTTTCGAAGGCGGTCCATATTGTCTTCCACATCCTGAGCATCCCATGCGACCTGGACATATGATAACTTCCATGTTGGGTCGAGAACTACAAGAGTTAATTGTGGAAAGACAAGCGGGGAAAGGTCCTCACCATGTGAAATAAAATATATTGAGGTATCAGATGCTTTGCGATACCACTTTGCGATATTCCGCAAGCCAGCTTCCAGGGCCTCATAAACAGGCTCATATCGTTCATTCTTGAGGAGCTCCTCCCACTTGCTTTGAAGCATCTCCAACAATGGAAAGACCTTATAGCATGTAGGTACCTTCTCCGCAGAGAGCTCACCATGTGCGTTTTTCAGAATCTATCATGACATTCAGAAATCAGAAGGCATTGACCGGAGAGCAAGAAACATACCACTAAACAATCTTGTGCAAGTCTGACAATGTCCCACTCCGGTCCAGAAAGCAGGTAGTTGGCCCATTTCTTTCCATTTGCAAGTGGTGGTAGGTCTTCATCGTCATCAGCAAGGCGACAGAACCGGTCAATAGCCTGGAAAATCCGAAGTCAAAATGCAATGAGTCATAGAATAATGATATGCTACGCACCTTTTGGATTGCAAGGACAGTATGGAAACAATCACTGAGGCTCCCCCAGCGTGTGCGTATCCAAAGCTTGATCTCCGATGATGGACAATCCAGTGAGATCGCAATCCGCTTCAAATACTCCCGGGTGTCATCACTACATGACTGAAGCTGAGCAATGAATGCCATCAGCTTCCCAATGACATCACCGGCCTCAAATGTGACATTGAATGCCGCATGCATGGCCTCTGCGTCATCAGCTGAAGCCTCTATCTCTGTACTGGTGTCGACATCAAAGCTTTCGTCAAACTCGTCGATCCCTTGTTGTCCTGAACTTGACGCATGAAGCTTTGCTTTTGTCTGGCCAAGGCCAGGCACATCGAGTGCAGTCACGAAATGACATGCCATGAGGTGGATGGAATGTTCGATGCATCTGTAGTAAATTGCGTCGGTATATACTCCAACAACAGAACAAAAAAACAAACCGGCCTCGAACCTCCTTTGCGACCAGCCGCTCCCTGAGGGGATCCAAGGTCTTGCATACATGCCGAACTGCCACATCGTTGACAGGTACATTATCGCCAACAAGCCATCCAAACTTGAAAGACAGGTATCAAAATATGTTTTTTGCGTCAAGAGTCAAGAGGCCACTAACCTTGTCTTTGAGCCCGAACTTTTGAATCACATCAATCATGTCACTCCCAACCATCAACCCAGTGTGGCGTCCAACAGTCTGATGGAACTCCAGGAGGTGACTCTTCAGGGACCAGTGATTAGGATCCTTGGGTGGCGAGTAGATATACTGGATACTGTAGGATGCAAAGGATCGGCATCGTTTTGAAGACCAGCCATCATACACAATAGAGACGAGAGAGCCGATGCTTTTCACCAGATCCACGTCAATTTGGTCAAGTTCCTCGACCTTTTCTGTGACCATGTCACCCATGCATGTGCGTTTCGGGATGTCACTTGGGTTGAGTTTCGGGCAAAGGTAATGGATAAGGCGGCAGAATGATGGACGCTCAACAGACTGAAATGACTGAAATTACAACACTAAGTGAAGACGCACGCCCCAAAACAAACATATATACGTACCAGGTCACTGTCGACAATATACTCCAGTAGATACTCCTTCAAGCCAGCTTTTGTAACAGGTGGAATCGACACTGGCTTCTTAACTGCAACAACAAAACCATCCATCATTTTCTGACCCCTTCATGTAAAGCATTGTCAGTCCTATGAGAGGGTCAACATTTCACGATGACCTACTTATTTTTTAATTTGAATTCTTCAGGAGCGCGGGCCTTCGGTTCAATGCCTTTGGCTTTGCAAATTTCGAGATATCGAGGATAATGGAACCTAGAGCCTGTCAGTTCAGGTGAATTTTAGCATAACAAGAGGGCACATGCCTTGTGATGTGTGTTCGATGGGATGAACCATTTCCTGTAAAGAAGGCGTCCGCTTTCTGTGTACCTTTCTCTCTAGAGCATATACATTGAATTGAAGGCGGAAATTTTGGTAAATTGGTAACTTACAGGCATAACCTACAGTACTTGCCCGCTACTTCCTCACCCTTGATTACACAGATGTCCCGCACAAAGCAGAGTCGTAAGTCTTGTGTATTTGGACTTTTCTTCTTGGGCTTGAGCGGTTGGATATCAGCAATATGATACAAACATATCATAACACATGATTCATACCTTATGGACACCTTCTTTCTTCCGCCTGACCTCCCAGTATCGCCTTGTAGCCACTGGATCCTCATCCTCGCTTTCAGTTTCTATACCTCTGATGCCAGCTCCGTCAAACACTTCCTCAGTGGCATCCCCTTCAGTGGCTCCAGTGCCAACAGGACTTGGCCCTGCAGGTCCCATTATCGACTTCTCACCATCGCTTGTATAGATTCCATCATCGCCTAGATGGATTGTATCACTGTTCTTGCGTTGCTGGAATGAAGTGGGACATAAGCGATTGTAATCAATTGATTTGATGAACATTAGCTTACCCGACATCTTTTTGCAACGTGATCGTTGTTGGGTTCATCATCAAGAGCATGTTTTTTGTGATTCTCAAACGGAGGTGGCAGCAAATCTGATGGTGAATTCAGCCATTCGATCTCTTTGGAATCCTTCAATGTTCCATCAGGATTACAGGCTTCCCCATCAGGCTTCGATGTGTCCTTCAAAAATGACGTATTTATTGTGAGTTCTTTGGCAATTTATCAGTTTCAATTTTTTGTGGTCGCAAGTAAGGCTCACGTTTTTTCTCTGAACTTGTGTTGCCGGTGGGCTGTATGGCAGTCGTCTTGGGGCCTGGGTCAGGGTAAGTCAAAATCTGGTTATATTTGGGATGTCGAGTAACCTTTAGCGTTTGCAGGGATATTTAGCCTTTCCTGAGGATCAAGACCTTGTGCATGGGCTGTTGGTTGAGAAATGCGTGGCTCTGTGATGATCAATGATGGATCAACCTGGTCGCGTTCACCCCGTTTGGGTGGCATGATTGTGAAGGACAACAAGGAGAGTGGGTGGCGTAGTCAGTAGTGAAGTTTGTGTTGGCATGGCATGATTAAAGTCCCACACATGGATCAGCGACGGCAAATCCAACCCTAGACAGACAGAGACGGAAAGCAGGCCAATCCAAGAAAGGAGAAGCCATGCACTGTTAAGGATCATTAGCGACGATCTTGTTTATGTCTGCATTGGTCTAAGTTGCTTTACGATAAGATTTGTGCTGACACCAACAACATATACCCAAACAATACGCAGTGGGACAGTGTGTAACCGTAACGGTAAGAGTAGATAAAATCAAAGGTCGTTGCAAAGTGGGGGTTCAAGCTTGGCTCACGCACACACGAAGCTCTGCTGTGATGCAACACGGTAGGTCTGTGTTAAACAGAGTGAGGATGAGATCGTTTCTTGAGGGTGTCGCATCTCAAAATCCGAAACGCAGATGCACGCATTCACAGAGAAGCTCATAAGCAGTAATCTGCAATGTACGATCAGCATTACCTGGGAGGGACACAAACAGCCCTCCAGAAGAATCGAGATTTTGAAATTGCAATGGTATATGACATGAGCGTAAGAACTGTCTCTGACAAGGAAGTCAAATCAACCCTATGCCATGTCAACGATGAAAAGGGTCATGCAGGGAGTGTGAGGACTTTGGGGGTGGATGCAAGAAGTATGGAGAAGCCAACTTTGTCACACTCGAGGTCTTTGAGAAAACATAGAAACAGGAAAGTGGCTATATTCCTACAGCAAGTCACGGGCCGGGGTGGGCTTATATTCATAAGGAATACATAAAGCAGCTTGTCCAGGTTTGTGGGTAACAAGCGAGGGAATGGTCAGGACTATCCAAGATGGGAAGTTGGAGGAAAGACGATACGAGGTGCAAGACCATGGACATAGACAAGCGGGAGTCAGTAAAGGGAAAAAAGAAAAGAAATTGGACGATAAAATGTTGTACTGCATGGCGGTGGCTGAGCCTGAGCGACGTTGCCTTGGAGCGAGCGAGAGATGGGATGGGGGAGGTGAGGCGTCCGCACATTCTGTGACTTCAAGTCATCATTCTGTCTTCCGTGGTGTGATCAAGAGATGGTGGTGAGGCCTGGGAGGCCATGTGAGGGCGGTTATGAAAGGAGGCCACAACGGCCCGAGCTGCCCCCGGTTTGTCGTTGTCATGGATTGTGGCATGTGACGGTTCCGCATTTGGCTTGATGCCTATGGCCGTAGGACCCCTGAGGTTCAGGTTCGGACCTCAGGTTCAGGTTCGCCCAAGGTGTTGAACCCGGACCTCAGTTGGGGTCCGGTCCTGCCAGATCTACGAACCTGAACCTGAACATTGGGTCTGGTTCATGTCCGAACCTGGTCCAAAATGTTCGCGAACCGGACAACGGCCAGTCTATATCCCCCTGGTCCACGACCCTTACCGATTATCGGCAACCTTCTCGATATTCCAGGGCAATTTTCTTGGCTTGCCTACACGAAATTTTCGAAGATACATGGTAACCACTCTTTCTTGGCAGCATTTTTTTTCTGATGAGAGTAACAGGGGATATATTGTCGTTCCACATTTTCGGGCAGGTCATCGTCGTATTGAATTCCGCCAAGGTCGCCAAAGATCTCTTTGAAAAGCGTGGGGCAATCTATTCGGATAGATCTCCGACTCCAATCTACGACATGTGGGTACTGGAGTCTTCTATATGGAGGTTTCACTTGCAGCTCACGTCCGAGTCGATCAGGATGGGGTGGAACTGGGTTGTGTCATTCGCGAGAAGTGGTGATCGTTGGCGCCAAGGACGTAGGGTGCTTGACCGTGGCCTTCGCCCAGCTGCAACGGCTTCATATCTTCCCATGATTCAGGCGAGGACACGTGTATTTCTTTCCCGACTACTGGAAAACCCGCACCAGTGGGAGGCTCATACCGAACTGTACGTGATGTTTCTCGTCGACTTGCATCACATTCCCGAGACCTTAAACAAATGTCCAGCCTTCAGGGGGAGTTGATCCTCGGTGTGGCATATGGATATGAGGTGCACGGGCACGATGATAGGTTAATTAGAGCTTCCACGAAGCGGGTTAGGTTCGCGGCTGAAGTAATTCTTCCGGGCACCTTGCTCATCAATTACATTCCACTCTGTATGTTCTTTTTTCTTTTTTTCTTGTCGAACACCAATATCCTGGACTCACCGCATACCCTTGAGTACGTCACATACCTGAGTGGATCCCATGGTTTAGCTACAAGCCTCTAGCGCGTATTGGCAAGGACATGGGAAATCAAGTCCTTTACCCCCCTATTCGATTCGTGAAGGAAAGCATGGTATGTAGCTATTTGTTTTGATATATCAACATATCAATATGGCCCGCAAATTGTGTTGTAGCTCAATGGCACCGTGCTTCCCTCGCTTGCTCTCGAGAATCTCCTCGAATTGGAGGACCTTAAACCGAGTGGACCTGATCGCAATAAGGCAGAAGAAGTAATTGCCGGTGCTTTGGCTACGATGCATTCAGGTTAGTGCTCACTACCGCGCATAGATCCGGTTAAAATGGTTTCCTAAAGCTGGACTCGATACCGTAAGTCGACTGACAGGTGTATCCAATCCCGTAGATGTATGGGGACTCCAATTTCATTTCCTAGACCGCCGGAGTCATGAAGATATTTTTCGTGGCAATGTTGCTTTACCCCGATATACAGAAAAAGGCGCAGGAGGAGCTTGATTCCGTGATAGGCCGAACCGGCTTCCAACTTTCAAGGATCGTCCCAGGTTGCCATTCGTTGACGCAGTGGGTAAGGAGGTCCTGAGATGGTGTCCGATCACTCCTGTTGGTGAGTTTACGTCGTAGCTACTCATGTGACGTACCGAAGCAGCATCCCGCCTATGTCATCCCCACTGGCAGGTGTCCCACATGCTGTCACACAGGACGACGTCTATTCGGGATTTTTTATTCCGAAGGGTGAGTCTTGATCTTTAATGAACATGTTTCAATGTTGACTTGCACATATATTCTCAGGTGCTCTAGTGATCGGAAATACATGGTGGGCTATGTTTCCTATGCTCCCTGAGTAACTCGAACGCTTTTTAGGTCAATATTACGTGACCCTGCCTTCTATCCTGAGCCAGACATCTTCAAACCGGAGCGATTCCTGAATCCAGATGGGACCTTGCGCGACGATCCCATCCTGATCTCAGCATTTGGGTTTGGAAAACGGATTTGCCCTGGGAGGCATTTTGCCGATTCGTCACTGTTTATTTCAATCGCATCTTTGTTCGCTGTTTTCAACATCGAAAGGGGGAAAGATGGTGGGGATAAGCTTTCTGATTACACGTTTAAGGGTGGTGTCATCAGGTAATTGTTTTTCCTTTCCTAGAAGCCCGGACGATGATAATTCTTCTAGTTGTCCTCACCCGTTCCCGTGCTCTTTCGTCCTTAGGGATAGCAAGGCACGAGAGCTTATTCTCACTGATATTATAGCGCGTTGATACACGATGGTGACCGATTTTCTCTTACGTATCCTCTGGAGGGCATCAGTCTGCTACATGTTTTGATTATAGGTCTGTGTGGTAACTGTGGTTTCCGCAAGCGGCTTATGACTGTAGTGTACGATACGACACTTCCTGTGACGACAGAACGTTGAGCGCGACACCCCTGTCCACTCGGGCTGACCCTTGCAATACTTCCCACAGTCGCAGAAAAATAGCGAAGGAATTGACGTACATTGTAAAAACTAGTCTAAGTACCCGATGGGGACGGAAAGCCTGCTGTATAACTGTCATGAGAAGCAGCAGGAAAAGAGAGAAGTTACAAAAATAGAGTCGATGAGATCGTCTCGGGCCTTTTCCGGGAGTCGGATAAGCGACAAATGGTAAGGAGTGTATGACACCTGCATGATTATGCTTGTCTTTCCGTACTACGCGCCGCACTTGGGGTGTTGTACAACGTTGGCGATCGTCCTTGATCAATTCTATCATGCATGCACCAACTTCAAGTCAAATCATGAGTAATCGATGATTTCGTCCACTCCGTTTCCTGCCGGGACTGTACTGTATTGGATTACTCATAGACTGTGATTTATATACGATCAAGTCGGCCAGCCAGTTTCAATTTCCCAGGGGTTGCCAAATTAAACTATGGAAGGTCCGACTCATCGCACGGGCTCACTCAGGCTGGTCACGGTGCTGCCACTACATCATGATGGCAGGTGTTATATAAAGGTCTGCCAGTGACGCACCCTATTGTTAACGACCTTTCACCGACATTCCTACTCGCACCGGTGACTGATCTCATTGTCAGCAAGGGCATGACATATCTGAGTAATCTGATATACATCGCCAATGTTTTCGGTGTTCTATTGTTCCTTATTACTATCCAAGCTATCCGTGACCATCGAAGGCGAGGAGGACTATCCTACCCCCCTGGCCCACGGCCCTTACCAATAATTGGCAACCTGCTCGATATCCCAAAGCAGTCTTCTTGGCTTGCCTACACCAAGTTTGCGAAAACACATGGTAGCCACTCCTCCTTTGGCAGAAATACCCCTTCTGACAAGATCGTTAGGGGATATCATATCCTTCCGCATTTTCGGGCAGGTCGTCGTTGTATTGAACTCCGCCAAAATCGCCAAAGATCTTTTCGAAAAGCGTGCGGCAATTTATTCTGATCGTTCTCCGATGGCAATGTTGGACATGTGGGTACTGGAAGCTGTCATGTGGACTTGAGCCATTCAACTCAAGCCAACTTGAATAGGATGGGTTGGGACTGGGTTCTGACATTCGCGAGGAGCGGTGACCGTTGGCGCCAAGGACGCAGGGTGATCGACCGTGGTATTCGCCCAGCTGCCATGGCCTCGTATCGTCCGATGATACAGGCGAAGTCACGTGTATTCCTTTCTCGGCTATTGGAGGACCCACAACAGTGGGAGGACCATCTCGACCTGTCCGTAGGGTTTCCCTTTGGTTCGCATCATGTTCCTGAAATATCTGCCAAACGTTCAGCCTTCAAGGGGAGTCGATCCTCGCTATGGCATATGGATATGAGGTGCACGGGCGGGATGATAGCGTACTTAACGCCGCCAAAATGAGGATTAAGTTCGCAGCTGGAAAAGTTCTTCCGGGAACCTTACTCATCAACGAGATTCCTCTCCGTATGTACCTTGCACTCTTTTCACATCGGCAAGCATAATGGACTTACCACATACCCTTCAGTACGTCACATCCCTGAGTGGCTACCATGGTTTAGCTACAAGCCACTAGCGCGTATTGGTCGCGAGTTGGGAAATCAAACGCTATATCCTCCGATTCGATTCGTAAAGGAAAGCATGGTGAGTAGCTATTTGTTTCGATATATCAAAATCTTGAAATGGCCCGCAAACCATGTTGCAGCTGAATGGCACTGCGCTTCCCTCGCTTGCTCTCGAGAATCTCCAGGAATTGGATGACTTGAAGCTAAGTGACCCCGATCGAACTAAGGCAGAAGAAACAATTGCTGGTGCTCTGGCCACCATGTATTCAGGTTAGTGCCCTCTATTGCCCATAGATCTGGTTAAAATAATTCTCTGAAGCTGGGGTCGATACTGTAAGTCGACGGACGAGTGCACTTGAACCTGTAGATGTGCCAGGAGGCTTAACGTCATTATATAGAGCGTTGGGGTCATGAGGTCACTTTTTGTGGCCATGTTGCTTTATCCTGACATACAGAAGAAGGCCCAGGAGGAGCTGGACTCTGTGATTGGCCGAGACCGGCTTCCGACTTTTGAGGATCGTCCGAGGCTACCATTCATTGAAGCAGTATACAAGGAGGCCCTGAGGTGGCGCCCTGTCACCCCTGTTGGTGAGTTTACTCAATAACTACCCATGGCGACGTATCCACCATCCCCACCGACAGGTGTCCCACACGCCGTCACACAAGATGACGTATATGCAGGCTTCTTCATACCAAAAGGTGAGTCTTGATTCCCAAATGAAAAGCTATGATGTACACCTTTTCTTCCCAGGCGCAGTAGTGATTGGAAATACATGGTGGGCCCGTTTCCAATGCTCTCAGCTTTTCGATTAGGTTGAACCCTCTTCAGGTCAATCTTACATGATCCTGCCCTCTATCCTGAGCCAGATATATTCAAACCGGAGCGATTCCTGGATCCGAATGGCACCTTGCGCGACGATCACGTTCTGGGCTCGGCCTTTGGGTATGGAAAGCGGATCTGTCCCGGAAGGCACTTCGCCGACGCTATTCTGTTTATTGTGATCGCGTCCTTGCTCTCAACCTTCAACACTGAGAGGGCGGGAGATGGCGGGGATAAACTTTCTGATTACTCATATTCAGGTGGTCTCATGAGGTAAATTGTCCAACCCTTTTGTAGAGGCTTGGCGATTGATAGTCCTTCTAGCTCTCCCAATACGTTCCCGTGCTCTTTCGTCCCCAGAGACGGAAAGGCGCGAGAGCTTATTCTCACGGATCTCATGGCGCGTTGATACTTGATGGTGATCGACTTTCTTTCAAAGATGTTACCGAAGATGTCTGGTCCATTTTTTATGATGGTATTTTGTAACGCGCAGTATTATGTACGCCGCACCTTGGAATGCAGAGGACAAGATATGGAATGACGTTAGAGTTCTGAGTCAAGTTGTGCGGAACTTGCGGTTTCTTCCATCTGTTTACCACGCCGACTCACAGCCATGTTGTGGACACGCTTATCCTAGGGATTGCTTTACAAACCACGCCCACTACTTCACGATTTCTCTCGGATGCGCTGCTATCTCTTTCTGCCTAGTTCTTTTGACCCTCTCGAGGACGGAACAACAGGGGCACCTACTTCTCTCCTCCCTTCGCTATCTGGGCCAAGCACCCGTTTAAGTGCTCTATTTTTTCCTGCCATAAGGCTTTCGGCGCATGTTCTTGACAACACTTTCAGTAACGGTTTCGCACTTCCCTTGCTAATGCACCACATCCTCGATAACATACCTCGACAGCAACGTCCGATTAATACTGTGGCCTCCTACGTCCAGCATACCACCTTAGATATCCCAGAAGTTGCTCTCTGCTCACCTCTCGCGCATGGACTTAAAATATGTTCCCGATCAGCTAGCCTAGGGCATGGACCATGTACTCAAATGCCTCCATGTCGGAAAAACGTGGGCATAATTCGGCTGTCGGGCGGGCCGCAGAGATGGCTTGGGAGATGAGAGCACAGCTGGATGGGGGAGCGACTCGGAATCGGGGAAATTGCTGAGTCATGAGCCGGAGTGAAAGGTCTCGGAAGGAAAACTCGCAACAGTACAACATCTTGTAGATAGTAACAGAAGAATAGAATTATAGCACCGGGACATAGCAGGATTTCGTTTGGCTTTGTCTCATGGCCGTCAATCCTGCAACTCTTCTATTTCCTGTATGCTCGTTTCGAAGCGTGTGACGACGGTGTTCCCGAGTTGGGACGCTGCACCTACATGAACCAAATAGACCTCCATCAATCCAGGCATAAACGAGGAGACACGGCTGGCAGACTTACCGTACACGCCCACGCCGGCCTTTACCCGCGCGATAGCTTCCCTATTCCACTCGACCGCCGCAATCTGCGCATGCTTGAGAGTGCCTAGAGCGTGAAAACCCCACATTCCATGACAAACCCAGGAGAGAGGAGAAAAATTGGGGCAGGAGACGTACCCGAGACATGGATCACATGCGGGATGACCTTGCGCCCTTGTCCACCACCACTCGCGCCGACTCTGTCGACCAGCACGAGCGCGGCCCAGGTCGTGTTTGCTGCAGTGCCCCGCGCGACACGTACAACGCAGAGGTTCGTCATGGGTGAGAAGTACTTGACTGTTACAACCACCAGCCAAAACCCCAAAAAACAAGTATTTTAGCCTCAGAGCGAAGGAGAACATGGGCAGAAAGAAAAAAAAAGAGTAAAAACGACACCTTACCTGCGAGCGACGCGCCAACTTCGCCCCAGCCAACATCTCCAAAGTGCAGCAGCACACTCTGCTTCAGGGCATTAAAGACATCTTTACTCGACAACCCCTCTGGGAACGGTATCGAAGCGGAATGCTGGGCATGATGCGGCGTCGGGATGGACGAGGAGGGGACAGGGATGAATTCAACGAGGAGCCAGCGGTTCTGTTGCGCGGAAGAGAGGTTTTTTTTTTCGTTTCAATAGCTGGCGAGGGAGGACCAGAGGACTATACTTTGAATCGAACCATGCACGGGACTAAACAACGCAAATGATTCGGATGTTGAGCGTAGATTATGTGCTGGTGCAGTTAGTGCACCGTGACTGAGGGGTAAGGTAAGGAGCCATCGGACCGGACTGACGGCCCGTGACGCAACATAAACTAATGACCCATAATTTACTGTATGCTCTTTTCCGAGTCCTGCAGTTGGACTGACTTGCGGGACGAGATCAGTTCGTCTTATTCGAAGAATTAGCGTTACGTGGACGCAGTACGACTTTAAAGAACCTGTCATGGAGCTGAATATGCGAGCAAGAGACCATAATTGAAAATTCCTATTTCCTTGCGTGCAGTTGACTCTTTGGCTACAACTCCGAAACCTGGGCAGGGGAATGATACAGTGACGCTTTTCATCTCGAAGGAAGCCATACAGGAACGAGACTGATGCCAGCTTGAACACGAATTGGGAAGACTTATACATATCCACTCCTGGAGGCCCGACACACGATCACGGTACGTCGATGCATTGTGCACGATTGCATTATTCAATCAACTTTGAGCACCGCACGGAGAGATTCAGGCGAGGAGATGTGGACTATGTACGCTGTGTACTGACGTTCACCAACACCTCTTTCACTGACAGGGTATCATCCCCCATGTTGAGTGTTGAACCTCTGCGAGCAGTTTGCTTCTTCTGGTTCCAGAGGACGCATTTCAAGCAAGCAGGGATGCCGGCCACGCCCATGTTTTCAATGTTACATTCATCGGTAGTTTGTGGTGTCCTGGTAGTCTATCCCCGATTCAATGTCGGACAACTGCATGATAGCCTGAATTCTATAGAGGTGGGGATGGCAGGATCATGGAGGTAAGGACCGAAGCGCTGAAGACGTATGGCGAAGCAATCACAAGTGGCACGTGATCATAGTTTCGGACTCCAAATCGGTCACGGAACAACTTGGGTTGCTTGCCTAGTGACGACAAACACGCTGAACGATGGGTCCAGAGATAACAAACCCTAGTCAGCCAGATCAGACATAGAGATTGACATGATCCTCCAACGCCCCGCAACACTCTTCACAAATCTGCCCATTTAAGCACACTCCAAACGACCCATCGTCTCCTTTCACGCTCATCCTCGTCCTCACTTCCCACAATGCGGCCCACATCCCACTCCCTCCTCCGGCCCTCACCCCCTATCTCCCGCTCTGTCGCCCCACTGGCGCCACACACAGGCACGAGCCCCGCCTTCTCCGCAGCCCTAAAAAACGCCTCGAGAGCGTACCTTCCCGTATGCAACCCCGCGACTACGTGCGCGCGCGCCCCGGGGGTGCGCATCAGCACGGCGCACATCGTGTGCAACAGCGCACCGTGTAGCGCGGGGTCCCAGAGCGTGTCGGCTGCCAGGACGACATCTGCGGCGGGGAGGAGCGCGGACGTGTCGGTGCCCCAGGCGTGCGGGATGACGGTGCAGTTTTGCGTCGCGTCGTTGCGTGCTACGTTAGCGCGGAGCGTGCGGATGAGATCGTCGTCGGGAAAGTCGCTGGCGACGACGCTGATGTGTGGGTAGCGCTTGGCGATGAGGATGCTCGGCAGGCCGGCGCTCGCACCGAGCTCTAACAAACGCAGTGGCTGCGAAGGCGCAGCGGCGGAGCTTGTTTCTGTCCCTCTTTCCTCTGGGAGATCGAGCTCTGAGATGTGATCGGCAACATATAGTGCAGAGACCCAAATGCTGGTGGCCTGGAGTGACCAGTTCTTGGTCTGGGTGTCTGGTACAGACAGTGTCACCGTGAGTGGCGGTGAGCCAGGGTCATGAGAGTGATGGTCGTATGTAAACAATTCGCCTGGTGAAGAGTGCGAGATCGGGGCAT
>Ga0307509_10007412_pt1 | contig 14337 bp, 4 predicted proteins | sample 10_EM_MG_FD_202245 | JGI IMG/M metagenome (GOLD analysis project Ga0307509, IMG submission 202245) | Populus trichocarpa ectomycorrhiza microbial communities from riparian zone in the Pacific Northwest, United States - 10_EM | ecosystem: Host-associated > Plants > Roots > Unclassified | place... | reverse complement strand
TAAATTAATTTTTTATAATTTGAAAGTTTTTCCATGCAATGAAACGCCACATCACTTTGTAAGATATATTTTATAAAATATTTAAGTAGCCTTAGAATCATTTTTTTTATATATTTTTTTGAAACATTTCAAATTTAATTAAAATCATGCTATGCATGATGCATATGATAAGATGTCGACACTTCAAATTAAATGTTTTTTTTTTAATTTTTGTAAGCAAAATGTCAAAATCATGTTATTCATTTCTAATTTTAGTTTGAAATAGATAGAGCTTACTTTGAAATTTTGGAGTTATTTGATACAGTTTTTTGAGAGAGAAATATTTATTTATTTATTTGGATGGCTCATCGTCTTTAAGTAAAAATACGGCTATTTATTAGGGGCTCTCCGGCCACAAGGCCGGCAACTGAAATCGCAACTAATTAATGACATAATGCTGCCATAGTTATGGCTGTTTAATATTTTGGCCTCACCTAGTTTTTTGTTTTGTTTATATATATATATTATTAATATAGATGTTCGGCCCAACTTATTTATATCTTAATTAATTCTACAGACTCTAATAATTTTTTATTTTAACAGATACATAATTCACCGTTGAAATTATTTTTCAACGTGTGAGAACTATTGTTAAGCAAAACTTTATCTTAAACACTTTTTTTTTTTTTTAAGGATATGATTGAAGTTTGTGGCTTATAGATTCATTATGGTGATAAGTACTAAAATTGAATAACAAATGATAATTTTTAACTTGGAAAATTCTAGATCTACTAGTTTATTCACTGCGTTCTTACTTGGATGGGATAAAAAAAATTTAAATTTTAAAAAATAATATTTAAATTATAAAAACTTCTTGGCATTATTATAAAACTCAGTATAATGGTTCAAACTTGAGAAATCCTGATCTAATTATTTTGTTAGCATGAATTTCAAATTAAATTATATAAGAGTTGTTTCACATAACCTTGTTCGTTGGATACAGATTCAAAAAAATCAATCCAATATCTAAAGATAAAACTAAATAAAAATCTCATATTAAAAGATAAAATTAAAAAAATAAGATAAAAAAAATGAAAAAAAAAACTATAAAAGTTAAAAATCTCGTATTAAAAGATGAAATTAAAAAAAAATTACAAAACTTTTATTATATAATAAAAAATATAATAATCGATTTATCATCAATTCAATATTAAAAAATAAAATAAAATTTTATATTAAAAGATAAATTAAAAAAAAAGGACAGGAAAGGACATAAAACCAAAAGAAATAAAAACCTCATATTAATAAAGAATGAAATTAAAAAAAAAAAAAACTTAAAAGATAAAAAACAAAGCCAAAAGACCAATTCAAAAACTCCGCTTATTACGTAACAGCCCAAGCGCATGAGCCAGAGTTAGGACCGCGCGCCAAAGCATTTATTATTTTTCTTTTGTCATCGTCTGGCCCACCTTTTTTTAAGGCACAAAATATTAGCTTCTCTCCCGTTCGAACCAGCAACCTCCACGCGTTCACGTTCAAGCTACAACGTGTATCTGGTAATAAATCGATTAAACAAATATCTCAACCAATTTTCTCTTATACTCGAATTATTTTGCTTCAACGGAGATTCGAACACTCGACCTTTACGGTCACTCAATTAATAAATAAAATAAATCGGGTTGTGACTTGTGATGAGCTTGTCACTTTGAAACTTATAAGTTATATCAAAATACTAGTTATATACATAGTTATTAAACCTGATTAGTGCAACAGGTCGATCCTGGATCTGGTTGATCTGGTGACTAGACCAGTGTGAATATGATAAAGGACTAAGATGAATAAAAACTTGGCAAAACCTGGTTAACCTGTTGGATTGACCAGCGACCCAGCAAAAACCCAGATGAGACTCTTTTTTTTTTCAAATGTGTTTTTTTCCTAACTAGAAACCTTTTTTTATATATTTTTTAGTTGGTTATTAACCCATTTCAAAGTTCACTATATAAATATTAGAAACATGTTTTATTTTTTCAATGCGGGATTTGAAACTCTTTAGTATATATATTCTATGTTTACAAGAAAAAAATTATTTTTTTAATGTGGGATTTGAAGCCCTTTAATATATATATATTCTATGTTCACAAGAAAAAAGTTATATTTTTTCAATGTGGGATAAAAAAACATTTTTGGTTTAAATACTTTAACTTAAAATGATAACATACTAACATAACATCTTTTCAATATGGGATAAAAAAACCTTTTGAAATAATCTTTTAAACTTTATTATTTATAACATGTATAGCCTATATTTACATGGATTGTTTCTTAATTTTTTCATATGAAATATTAAAATTTAAAATATATTTTTTTAATTTTTTCCAGGTTGACCCAGGTCAACCCTTGTAACCCGGGACCCGGCTCCTTGGCCTGGTCAACCCCTAAGTCGGGTCTGATAACTATGGTTATATATCTGCATGCCGTAGTTTTAAAATTTTATTTTATTGAGTTTTTTTAATAATTAAAATAGATATTTATACAAAAAAACTATGATTTAATTTATTTTAAAATATATTTTTTTATTAAACAAAAAACCTGAAAAGCTAAAGAATCAGGTTTTATAGATGTGAAATACAATGAAAACTTGTCCGAAGACACCAACACTATTGGAATAAGAACCCCCACTCTACGAATATCAATTCATGAACGAAAAGTATAAAGAAGACCAACACAAAGTCAATTATATTTTGATAAGTTTGATTGTTCTTTGTTTAACCAAAGAGAAAAGAGTTGCATTATGTAAAACACAAGTTTATAAACATCATGGCTAAAAGCTTAAAACCTAAGTACAATTTAAATAACCCTATTTATAATAGATGAGAAACATCCTATACAAGTATGAAAAAATAATAATAAAAGAGTTATATATAAAATAGAAAAAAAAAATCCTAAATTAACTAGGAAACTAATATAAATCCTGCACAGTAGCTTCCAGGTCTTATCACTCGACCTTTTCAATGTTAGAAACATGATATAAAACAAGACCTTAGAAAATATCTAGTAAAATTTTAGCCTGATCCAACAGTTGAATAAAAAATTATGTTTGTTAGCGTAAAACTGTGCAATAGAAAAAATCAGCCCAATAATCCTCGTAAGAAAAGGGTTTTGGAATGTTAAAGGAATCCTTGCCACTTGAAAACTATATTGTTGCCCATTAAAGATCCTTGTACAACTAAAAAAAAGCCCCAAAATAGGAAGTCCTCAAGTAAAAAAAAAACAAATAACAAAATTAATATTGCATCTTCTAACCTGTATCATAATGCCTCGTAGAACTTCGATTAACTTGAAATTTTAACCCACAATAAAAAAAACATATCTGAAAACTCCTAGTTAAAATTTAGCTCGATCTAATTGTTGAATTGAATGTGATGTTCGATAGCGTAAATCTGGACAATATATAATTTTTCGTCAAAATCCAAATGTGACCTTATTTGGATCATATCAAGATGATTCGTCCTCAAATCACTAATAGGTATACTGGATAACTTTTTAGCCTCTTGTTGAAGCCTTTGGAGTTGTTTTCTTACTTGTACTTGCCTTCAATAACATTGTATAAAAGGAGTAGCTGATAATAATTTTATATATGCACGCCTTACTAACTACTTCCATACATATTTTTGCATGGTAACCACGACCTCACATTGTTGTATTACTATTTCAGCTTCACTTTTCTTTTTCAATTTCAATTGGTCTTCATAAACCTCTTTAGATGATAATGAAGCAGGGGTTTATATCCTTCCATCCTTCTCAATAGAATACTTATTTTTTAAATTCATCATACATGACCTTCCTATCAAATTGCCAAGGTCTCCCCAACAATATGTGACTTGCATGCATTGGAACCATGTCATACAAAATCTCGTCAACATGTTTCCCAATCGAAAACGAAACCAAGACCTGCTTAGTTACTTTCACCTCACCACAATCATTCAATAATTGCAACTTATAAGGTATATTATGCTTAATCGTATACAAGTTCAGTTTATTAACAAGGATAGTACTACATTAGCACAACTTTCATGATCTATAATCAAACTACACACCTTATTTTATACATGGAAACGCGTATGGAAGATGTTCTTGTTCTGGTCGAAACTAACATTCTTTTAGCTTGATTATGCCTAAATCGATCTCTATTTCCCACAGATGGAAAGTCATAGTCATCATCATCTATATTTGTATTTTCATCTACAAAATCAACAAAGTCAATTTTAATTTTTTTACATCCCTCCAGATAGGGGTTCCTCACTTATCAACCCCCATTCTCAATCCATTAGTCCCACTATTTTGTTGTCTCATCGAAGCTATCTCATCTTTCAGATCCATCATGACATTAATCAGAAGCTCAAGTTGTTAGGTGAAAGCTTGCACCTGAATGGTGTTATCCATTTTCACTGTCATGGATTCATGATTTTCAGACGTCTTTGAATTTGTAAAAAATGATTACTAGCAATAAAAATATACCCTCACAACTCTCATGTTTAACACAATTCAAGACTTTTCACTCAATTGTTCTCACTACGCCTTTTACCTCTCGACTCACTTTTTTTAGGTTCTTTCAAAACTGGAAATCAATGATCCAAAATCAATGGCTATCGTAACAAAATCCAAATATATATAAAGTGACTCAAGAATAAATAAGATACTGAAAACAAATAAAACAAAACTATGATTACGATTTCGCGAGTAGCAAAGCGAATTCATACGAAATATGGACAATAAAAAAACTCGAAGTAAAAATGAATGAAAACCCTTATTTGACTTCTAAATAACCCATATATAATAGAAATAAACTCAATTGTTAAAAAAAAAAACAGCAACAAACATGTTTTTATAACTTGACGTAAATTTGACTCGTTACGCAATTCTAAGCATCAAAATTGAAACCTAGACTAAACAATATCAGAATAACCTCAAATTTAAAATGCGGTACCCTTATACTCAATACATAATAAATATCAATTTATAGGTCATTATCGTATGCCTAGGTATTAAAAACTTGTGTATGATCAATTTGTAGTAGAATTTAACTCAGAATTGAAACCCCAATCAAACGATATCAAAAGAATCTTGAATTTAATATATAGTGTGATTTCACCATAAATAACTATTACATCAGTTTTAAAGTGATTTTAAGATGGTTTGATTCGGTTTCTCTATTGGTTGTGGTTTTTTTTTTTTACTTTTTATGTTACTGATATGTTTAGGAACAGTAACAAAACAAAACAACACTTTTTTTCTAGTACTAAGATGCTAAAAATACAAAGAGAATAAGACTAGAAAAACACAACTAAACTTATGGAATACAAATAAAACAAAATTTTCAAAAAGATATGACCCGATTTTAGATTTTAGCTCTAATACCAATTGATGCAAACCTTGTGATCACGTGGTCACATCACCTATAAGTAAGAAAGACAAATCCTGGAAAGCTAAAGAATCAGGTTTGATAGAAGTATGACACAATGAAAACTTGTCTAAAGGCACTAATACCATTGGAATAAGAACCTCCACCTTAAGAATATCAATTCATGAACGAGAAGTATAAGGAAGAACACTACAAAGTCAGTTATACTTTGATAAGTTTGATTGTTCTTTGTTTAACCAAAAAGAAAAGTGTTGCATCACGTAAAACACAAGTTTATTCAAGATATCATGGCGGAAAGATTAAAACCTAAGGACAATCTAAATTACCCTATTTATAATAGGTGAAAAACATCATGAACAATTCTGAAAAAATAATGATAAGAGTTATAAATAAAATAGAAAAAAGAATCCTAAATCAACTAGAAAATTAAAATAAATCCTGCATGGTAGCTTTTAGACCTTATAGTAAGACCTTCCCGATGTTGGATTGATTTGAAATTTTAACATAATATAAAACAGGACGTTTGGGAAATGTCTGGTAAAATTTCAGCTTGATTCAATAGGTTGAATAAAAAATTATTCTTGTTAGCATAAAACTGCACTATAGAAAAAATCAACCCTAGAATCCTTGTAAGAAAAGGATTTTAGAACATTAAAGGAATCTTTGCTACACTTGGAAAATTATATTGCTGCTGCCCATTAAAGATTCTTGTAGAACTAGAAAAAGCACAAAATTAGTTGCTGGGTATCCTTTTATTATTAGGAAAAGAATCATCTTCAAATAGAAAGTCTACAAGTTAAAAGGTAACCATTAACAAAATCCATATTGCATCTTTTGACCTATATTGCGATGCCTTGTAAAATTCTGATTGACTTGAAATTTAAACTCAAAATGGAAAAATATATCCGAAAACTCTTGGTTAAATTTCATCTCGATCCAAAGATCGAGTTGAAAGTTATGCTCGATAGCGTAAAACTGGACATCATAAAATTTTACACCAAAATCTAAATCTAACCTTGCTAGAATCGTATCACCACCGCCACGCGCTAGCCCAACAGGAAGATCTTAGTGCACTGCTTCCAACACCACCGCAGAAGCAGTCGTTTAACTGTAAAAAGACACCGCATGTGCCACAAAAATAAGGCAAACGCCTCCCACATGAGCTAACCTATTTTCTCTACCTGTTTTTACCTTAGTCCCCATATTTGTTTAAGTTTTAATTTTGATCCCTTTATACTTAATTGTTCTATATTAGCTGGGTTTTGTTTTATTTTGCAAACCTAAACATCAACTGAGCCCCAAACATTTCCCTCAATTGCAAAATCCTTATATCAAGACATCCAAAACAAATTACCAAGTCAAATCCAAATTAAAACCAATATGAATGAATCAAATTGAAATAAGTTTGAGGGACAAAAAAAAAAAAAGAACATGAACTTTTATTTTGACTGTGCACATCAATCTCTAATTTGAGCAAAGAAAAAAAAATGCAAATTTCTTTAATCTTCAAATTGAACACCTAGAACTCTAATTATTTGAAATCAATAAAATTAAATTTTATTTCACCAAACCAAGCATTTACTGAAAGATAAAATATTTCTTCGACACATCAAAATCCTTATACGCAGGCATGAAAAACAAATAACCAAAACCAATAGTAAATCAAAGTAATGTAATCAAATATGAAGAAAAAATACATTGGAGGATCAAAACATAAAAAATCATGGGGACTAAAAAAACACCCGTTTCACAATTCTGAGAATCGACAGTTGGTTATGGTCATAAAGTTTAAATAAAAAGGAAATTTTGACAAGAGTTTTTAAACATGAAAAAGAAAAGAATTAACAATTTATAATTAGTTGGTATGATGTAAGACATGAGAATCGGCCGCGAGATTGAACGTTTTCGAAGCTGGTTCGACTTATAAGCAAACACCTAATCATGATTCAAGATTTAAGTAAATTACAAGTAATAGCTAATTAGACTTTGGTCCACTCATTGACCAGCCCTCAAAAGAATCCTGGTCGTTAAACAAAATGCCTACGATAGTCAATAGGCACCAAAACCAAATTTAATCAGAGGGGAATCACACAAATAATTAACGCCAAATGTTTAGTGTTAGAATGGAAGAATGATTGAGTCATTCAAATTTTGCCCTAACATGATTTTCACAGGTTTAACAGTCTCTTAACTCTATCAATAAATGTGCATAAAGGTAACTCTTCCTCCATTTTGGTCTCGAGGTTCTTTTTTTTTTAGATTAACATGAGTGTTCGAGTTAGTTTGCGTACACTTCGACTAATTTCATGAGTCTTGAAGTTAACGACCATGTAAACCTTTAGTAGTCCAGAGAGAACTTAAACTCGTAATCATTGGAAAGTAAACTCAATGCCTGACCAGTTACACTACCCTCAGGATTGGTCTCGAGGTTCTTTATTTTTACTATCCCTATCTCCAGCTCCCTATCCCCAACGAGCACCATCCATGGGATTTTTAAATCTTTTGCACGGCCAATGAGCTTATCAAATCTTGTACTCTCAAGAAATTCAGATTTCAGCTTGGCGCACCATAGCTTACTAGCCAATTCAGTAGCTAGAGGAACTCTTCAGTTTCCCATGATTCCCAGCAGAACCTAAGTTTCAGTAGGTCGGGTTGTCTGCAAAAAAAAAAAAAAAAACAGGAGATAGTTAGTACATTAGTGCCTCCAATATTAATTTTTGTTATTCTTTCGACACAAAAATGATGGTTATTTATTCAAAATGGTGAGCAAATAAAAGTTTACCCCCACAAAACATGGATCATATCAAGCATCTTGAGAATGGTAGAAGCCATTTATTTTAGAACATAAACAAAACTTAGAATATGCCATATAATGGGAGGGTGTGCCACATGTCTAACAAATTATAGAAAGAAGAAATGCAGTGTTTCCATTATGAGTAAAGATTTCTTTTATGTCTCAGAAATATTAGCTTTAAAAATCATTAAGATAATAATTGGCGATTTCTTTGGTTGAATTCTGATAGAAGTTCAACACTAAATGATAACAAATAAATATTAAGACCTTTTCCCGCCCAGATATGTACAGAAATCACATGAAATGCTATTCTCACCTCATTCCGGTCCTTCTGCAGCTGCTCCATTATAGCAAATACTCGCTCAATCCCAAGACTGACCCCAAGAGTTGGAACTGGTTTGGTTCCAAAAATTCCTATAAGGTTGTCATAACGCCCATCAGCAGCAATTCAACCAACCTGTTGACATCACTAACTTAATAATCACTTGGCAAGGATAATTTACATGATAGACAACTTGTATTATCGACCGGAAGGAAAACAATCTAAAGGTTTTAAAAAATAAAAGTGGAAATGATGAGAGAGCCTGCCTCTGACTAATGAGCTACTTGTAGTATTCATCATCAAGAGAAGCTGCAATACACTACTCTGAATAGGCATGGGTTGAATCCAAGCAAATTTTTCTCAACAGAAAAATTAACATATCGAAATCTCAAAGCATTTTACAGGCAGGAAGTGTTTTTGGCTACATGAAATTATAGTACCTTTCCTCAAAAGTACTGAAAGGAAGAAAGGAAGACAATTTTGAATTCACCCAACCTTCTTCCTTTCATATACTTCCCATTTCCTTCATCCGTTCTTACTAACATAAACTTCTGCATAGTGTGCTCTAAAAAACGCAAATATGGAATGCAGAGTAAGCTGAAGAAATACATATGCTCAACTGATAACTCTCAGTTTATCATTAGAGTTCCATCCCACTATTAATCATTGCTGAGTTTTTCAGATTTTGCCGGACATTCTAAAAGAAGTGCTCTTTTCTAAATAACCTTTATCGTGTTTTTCACATATATGTATTTATCAATTTTGTTTTGAACTCATTTGATAACATAATCTTATTAAATTTTTCATGTTATTATTTAGGTGTTTATTTCAAACCATAAAATTATTTGACAAGTCTACAAACTTTCTTTTCTTGTCCATTAACAACAAACCCATCAAGTTGTTCCATGTAAACCTTCTCATCAAGGTCATCATTTTAAAAAATTGTTTTCACATATATTTGATGTATTTCAAGCTTATTAATAACTGAAATGACTATTAATATTTTTATGAAAGTTATTCTTGATACATGTGATTATATGTTAAAATAGTTCAAGCCTTTTTGTTGTTTAAAACCTTTAATAACAAGTCCAACTTTATATTTGTCAATAGTGTCATCAACTTTCATTTTTCTTTTAAAGATTCACTTATGGCCAAATGGTTTACTTCTAGGAGGAAGATTCACTTATGACCTAATGGTGTATTTCCAAGAGAAAGATTCACTAGTTTCCATGTATGATTATTTATAATGAATTTAATTTTACTATTGACTATCTCTTTCCAATATGAAGCTTCCAAACAAACATTGCCTTGGAGTAGGTTCAAAGTTTATTTTTTAACAAGTATGTTAAAAAATCAAGACCAATGTTTTGGTTATTTTTGCCCTACTCTTTCTAAACTTTAATTTATCATCTTCTAATTAATGATGATTACTTGAGCTATCCTTAATTATTCTTTTAAATAAATGATTTTCTTGTGCTTCTTTCCATGGAAACAAATTCTCAAAGAATGTAGCATATATTCCTTGATTTCATAATAGTATTAGGATAAATATCTTCAATACTTGACTTGTATACAAGAAATCTATATGTATTGCTACTATTATATGTATATCCGATAAATACACAACACACAGTCTTAAGTTTTATCTTGAATTTTTTAGGATCAGATATTACTATCTTTGTAAGACATTCTCATACTTTAAGGTATTTATAGGAAGGTCTTATACATTTTCACAATTCATATGGTGTTTTTTCTTAAAACTTTTTATGGGGTACTTTGTTAAGTATATAATTAGCAGTTAGAATTGCTCCCCAAGTTTCGAGGTACTCTAAAACTTATCAACATAACATTCATCATTTCTTTTAATGTTAGGGTTAATGATTATTTCTAAAATAGGTGCTACCTTTCATTTCAGCCATTTGTTCGATAGTTGGGCTTTGATCACATTATTTTTTATACTCATATTAATAAATATTGATTTAGTTAAATTTAGTGGAATTGTAAAGTAAATATGCTTTTATATGAAGTATTCTTTATTTAACTACAGTTTTTCAATCATAATTGAATATACAATTTATAATTTACTTGAATTTGAATTACTATAGTTATAAAAGCAAGTTATATATATATATAAACAAAATTTATAAGTCAAATTAATTAGTTCACATAAAGACCAGATAAACCTCTGTGGTGGTTGGTTTAATTTTGTTATACATTTCCAGATAACAAATTCTTTTGTTATAGAATTTAGATATGTAATGATAAAATTCTAATTTTATTTGGCAATAGCTTTAATGATGGGGACATAGGTTATGAAATTGGTCACTTAAAATTTTTATTGTCATGGCTACTTGCTATGAAAATTTCAGGTTTTGAAAATGAAATAATTCAATAAAATTAATTTTCTAATGTTTTTCAAACTATATTTCAAGATTAAAGTTGGATTGATACTTTCCAAGGAGGCAAAAAGAAAAGGAGAAAAAGAGAGAAGCATTGTTATGCTAATGAGAATGGTTTTTTTTTTTTAATGCTAATGAGAAATCTAGATTATTTAAAAGGTTGAAAAAGAACAAAATCATATTGGTAGAATAATTTTATGAAACAAGTGGTTTGGATAGTAAATAACAAGACTATCCTTTATATTATATTTTTATAGGAAAAACAATAATATTTTATATGTTTAAAGAAAATAAAATGAAAGGGTTAAATAGAAAATACCATTAGTCAATAAGTTCATCAATGAATTGATAATTATACTAATATAGAGCATATTGATTATATCAATATCACATATAGATTTCAAACTAGTGCACTGACAACAAGTCTTTATCAAAAAATAAATAAATTTAATTAACACTTATTAAAGTTTATATCTAAAAAAATAACACCGAGTAAAGTTCTTTGTGTTTGCTTATGCTCCAAGTTTCTCAATTAAGATATTTGTGTTGTTGTAGGATAAGACAATTATAACACTCAAGAGAGGACAAATTAAGTGTTTCACTAATATTAATAAATAATGCAATTGAATTTAATTAAACATAATAAATATAATAACCAACAACATAATTAAGTGCTTAGAATAACTAGATAAGGAAGAGAATTTGCAAACTCGATTTTTAATGTGGTTCGACAAGTCTACATTTACACATCAAGTACCAAACCCATCTTGAGTTTTGTATTCCTTCACTAGGTCAAGTTCATGGGTATAATAGTCACTTAATGAATCCACACCGATATTTTTTCCACTTAAAGATATGCTCTCTTCAAGATTTTTTCTTGGAGAAATTATCTCACCAATACCAAGAGTTTATACTTAACTCTTAAAGGTTTACAAGTGTGATTTTGTTATCACAATTAATTCTCTCAATAGAGTGGATAATACAATTTAAAGTTATAATATCTTTGTATCTCAAAAGAGAGAACTTAAAGGATTTGAAAGTGTTTAAGTGTAGTGAGAATAAGATTAAATACTCTTGTGCTAGAATATGAATATTTAATAACATTAATTAGATTATAATCAAGGATTGATAATTTCGATGCGTTTTTGCACTTAGAATAATTTGTATATCATATAGATTCTGATTCTTTTATTAAATTTGCAATTACAGAAGTTATTTATATGTTTATAGCAAAAGCTAGTTATTTATAGCCATTATCGTCCCATTGACGACTGAAATAGTCGACCAATTCAAATTGATCAAGTCAATCGGTTGACCGATTCTTACAAAATTCCCATTTTTTTATCTCGAAATGAATAAATAGCCAACCAGTTCATTTGGTTAAGCCAAATGGTCGACCGATTCATGTAAAATGCTAAATTTATCAATTTTAACCTAAGTGAATTTTTAGAAGCGTCTATGCATTTTTATTAATCTTTTTTAATGTATACATAGTGAAGTGTGTGCATCATTTTATTTTGTGCTATCAGCATGAGATATACAGATTTATATAAAAGCACTAAAATGAACACTTAATTGTCTTTAACATGCTTCCTTCTTGGGCTTCTTGATTTTTTTTATGTAATCCTTCATAATTGTTGATAAGATATTTGTATAAACTTGTTTAAAACTTATTCTCAACTAAACATATTATTAGTTTAATTTTCATATTATTTTTATCATTAAAATATTTATAAAAATATAAATATGTGACCTAAATGTCAACAATTTGGATTCGTTTTTTTTTCTATGCTTGGGTAGGATTATGAAATTTCATGGAAGTATTAGAAATATTATGAAAACATGGTTTGGACAGTAAAAACATGCATAAGAATATCCAACCCTCACACAAATATTTTGATTTTTCTTATTTTCTCTTGTTTTTTAATTTTTCTTATTTCCTCATTTTCTTATTATCATTTCTTTTGCTTTGATTTTATTACATTGCTCATTTTATTTTTCATTATTTTATTTTCAATCTTTTTCTTATTTATTTCAATTTTTTTGTGTTTATTCTCTCTTGCTCAAGGCTCACAAAATATTAAAAATCATGAAATACATGCCAATGGTTAACATTTTGAAAAGAATAAGGATGATTGAGAACATGTATTTTTAGGATTTAGAATTTTTATTTTTGTTTTTTGGAAACAATTTATAGTTAGAGTGTTAAAAATAGGTTATGAAAGCTATAACCGGTAAATTTAACATACTTTCAGTGCGTTCGAGAAAAAAAATTCTCTTTCCTATCTTTATTCTTTATCTATGTTTTTCTACCTCATCATCCTCTCATCTTTTTTCTCTTATTCTTTGTTCCCATAGATTTGGCCCATGTTTTATCTCTTATTTCTTAAGGTTCTAACCCAACTTTATTTATAATCTCTAAAATATCAACCATTTCAATTTTGAAAACCCTTTTTTCTTTTTACCATATTTCATACAAAATGGGTTTTTTCTTGTGAAAATTTATGTATTTGTTAGTTATTTTTTTTATATAAAAAAAGGGTTAGGGTTGCAAGAAATTGTGGAAATAACTAAGTTACTCATGTTAAACATAAAAGGATGACTAGGGTATTGATCTTTAGACTATCTTATTTATTGAAGATGATGTTCTATCTCTTATTTCTTAAGGTTGTAACTTACTTTATTTATAATCTCTAAAATATCAACCATTTCAATTTAGAAAACCTTTTTTTTTTCATATTTCATACAAAATGGGTTTTTCTTATGAAAATATATGTATTTGTTAGGTATATATATTTTTATATATATAAAAGAAGGGTTAGGGTTGCAAGAGATGGTGACAATAACTATGTTACTCATGTTAAACATAAAAGGATGACTTGGGCATTGATCTTTGGACAAAAAATGATTCCTTCTACTTTATTGGTTCCAATTAAAATCTTGTCTTGGATATGTAGTTGTTGGCTTTGTGCTAATACTTTTTAGAACAATAACATGGTAGTTTTTGTCTTCATTTGTGATGAATTTTTTTTTTTTTAATTTTGATATTGTATTTAATCCATTTCATTTGAAATATTTTAATATTGCTTTGGTGTTAACTTGAATTTTAGTCAAGTTAATACTGCCAACTATGTATTTGATGAAATGCATTTGAGAAGTTAGCTTTTGGGAGTGTTGATTGCTTTAATAATGATAATTAAATTATAAAATATCTTATCGTCCGTAAATTATAGTTTATAGTATGATCATGGTAATTTAAAAAAAAAAAATTATATTTTAATTTTGGATATCGATGAAATTTTTTAATTATTGTATTTATTAATTGGCAGTAAAAACAAATTATTTGTACATGAGATTGAAAGCCAAATGGACTGGTATTTAATAAGTAATTAAAACATGAGTTAAGAAAAGAGAAACATCA
>Ga0307509_10007411_pt1 | contig 14338 bp, 16 predicted proteins | sample 10_EM_MG_FD_202245 | JGI IMG/M metagenome (GOLD analysis project Ga0307509, IMG submission 202245) | Populus trichocarpa ectomycorrhiza microbial communities from riparian zone in the Pacific Northwest, United States - 10_EM | ecosystem: Host-associated > Plants > Roots > Unclassified | place... | reverse complement strand
CCATCAGGATTTATCCTGCCGGAAGTGTCGGACCAACTCGGGTACGCTTAACTCCGTCAATAGGATATGAGTTTCTGCAATGCATCTCCAATACAACCGCAGGTGGAAAAACTCTTCCTATCGAAGGCATACCAGTGGCTAACTGTTATGACAACAACCGGAATCAATACCTAGGTGGTGCACTCACTTGCCCAGTGGCAGTTTCGTCTATACAAGCTATGCAGTCCATCATTTAATCTACGCGACGATTCAATGTGCTCAATTGCCATGTAAGCTCCCCCGGTGAGATGTAGCCAATGGTTGGGTAAATGGGCGCTACCCAGAGCCAGCCTCTCGGGACATACTTTACCGTGATAAGACTCATACCTCTAGAGTCCAATAACAACCCACATTAATGCTACAAATCAAGGGGAGAAAGTCGGGGCTTGTTACTGAGGTATTTGTCTCGAAAGCACCCTGGCCTTCTGAGACTACCTGAGCACCACTAGGAAGACTACCCTACTGCCCGTAGGCTAGAATAGACTCCTAGATGCCCGAGAGACCATATATGAGCGACCTCCATTTTGGCGGTTACCCATACTCCCCTTATATATCCTGCGAACGACATTCAGTTGGACAGACGGCGACGACTTATACGGTGTGACGGCAGCTGCTCCAATAACCTCTTTTAACTAGCAAACGAGCAACTACACAGCCTTCTGCCTAGGACGCGCCGTCCCAACGCTGGGGCCAGAGGGGGGTGTTAGCAAAACCCGCCCAAGTTCAATAGCTTGTTCGGGCCACCCTTACGTAGGCGTAGGGCCTTCCCGCGCAGATGCGTTTGTGCCCAAGAACATCTAAGAGCCTATAGAATGTGAGGCAATCGACCTCTAAGTTCTAGGATGACTTTGCCGGTGAAGGTAGGGTAACTTGGACACCTCAGTAGGGTAACTGGGGTCCATGGGCATAATAACCAAATTCCCAAGGTAGTGTAACTTTGCCTTCTTATGCCTTTAACCGCTCAGGAAGTCCTCCAGGTGACCACAGAAGTCATCTTGGAGGTCCGTTTAACATTCCCATAATTCTCTTGACCTTATGCGAATGTTCTCCCGAAAGGTTACCCTGCCTAGTAGAGTACCTCAAGGCTACTCTTCTATTGCCTAGGCCTTATCCTAGGTTTACCAGCCATTTGTATAATATATATGCGAGACCATACCACCTCTGGTTACCGCTTGGTATACTATTTGGGCTAAGGTGATAGTGATTGTAGCTACCTATCGTAGGGTCGTTACAGGGCGCATACCTAATTCTCAGGGCGTCCCGGGCGCACACCTAATACTCAGGATTTACTACCTCATCTTCTGGAGATAAGCGAAGGGTCCCCCCTCTACCTTTTTCTCACCTTGGTCACCTGGGTCACAATATATTTCACATCATGAAAAAGTATTAAATTTACCACTAACAGTCTTCTATTCTTCTAATATACAGCCTATTGACCCCCCCCCTTCCCCCTCTCCTCTTACCTCCCCCGGGACCATATAGCTCCATGGAGAATTGGCACCTCAGAACACTCTTTATCCCGGCGTGTACCTGGCGTTGAGCCCAGTGACGTCCAAGAGACGGAATCAAAATCGGTTGAGCGGTTGTGGAGGAATCTGGCATCGAGTTCAGGATTGTTAGAGACAAAAGCGCACTCTCAGAAGGGTTGTGAACTCCATGAATACTGATGCGCCAGGGACGTACCTCATACCGGCGTGTGGCTGGCATCGAGCACAGTGACGTCCAAGTGACAGAATCAAAATCGGTAGAGCGGTTGTGGAGGAATCTGCCATCGAGCGCTGGATGGCTAGTGTATTAGTGTAACATGTATACATATTCCGGTAACTGTATACAGGAGCGGAGTGCACGATTTCCTATGTTTAGTCTGATTACTTTGTTTATTTTGATTAGTCGATTGTTTTATAGCTCCGGTAGCTTGTGTTAAGTTTAGTTTTGCATGTTTATTGTTTTATTTAGGAACACAAGTGAAGGAACAGTCATGTAAGCTGACGATAACATTGAGGCAGTGTTATGACTCTTAGGTTTCATTCTGGATCACAGGACATGCAGGGCAAAGTGCACTGCCCGGCAATGATCGTGGTTGCAGGATATCTGATTACTATCGCTCTGGGAGAACTCTTGTATTTAAACTCATCTCCTGGCTAGCAGGAGAATGGCAGACTTCAGCAGACTCATGTTTTAAGAAGATACTTGGTTGAACGGTGATATCAGAGTTCCACTTGCCCTTTAACTATTATCCCTCTTTACCTTCGAGTTCTCTGAAGCCTCCCTTAGACCTAGCGCTTGCCGGTCAACCACTAGCCTTCTATTGTACCTTTTCGTTAGAAAGGAGTAAACCTGTTACAATTAGGATTCTTAAAGGCCACTCTCAAAAGGGTGGGCGATCTCCATGAATACCGATGCGCCAGAGAGGTACCTTATACCAGCCTGTAGCTGGCCTCGAGCCGAATGACGCCCAAGTGACAGATTCACAATCGGCTGCGCGGTTGTGGAGGAATCTGGCATCGAGTTCAGGATTGTTAGAGACAAAAGACCACTCACAGAAGGGTGGCGAACTGCATCAATACCGATGCGCCAGAGATGTACCCTATACCGACGTGTAGCTGGCATCGAGCCCAGCGACGTCCAGGTTACACAATCAAAATCAGTTCAGCGGTTGTGGAGGAATCTGCCATCGAGCTCTGTATCACTATTGTATTAGGATTCTGAAAGGCCACTCTCGAAAGGGTGGGCGATCTCCATGAATACCGATGCGCCAGAGACATACCTTATACCAGCATGTAGCCGGCGCCGAGCCCAACGACGTCGCGTCTTCAGAGCTGGAATCGGTCCAGTGGTTGTGGAGGCATCTGGCATGGAGTCCTGGGATCGCCAGCATGCCCTCTCAGCCTTCCCAAGACCCCCCTCAGAGTAGATAGCGAACTCATGAGTATTGATGCGTCAGAGACGTACCTTATACCGGCGTGTAGCTGGCGTCGAGCCCAACGACGTCCAGGTGACAGATTCAACATCGGCTACACAGTTGTGGAGGAATCTGCCATCGAGTTCTGGATTAGTAGAGACAAAAGACTAGTATCAGGAGGGTAGGCGATCTCCATGAGTATTAATGCGACAGGGACGTACCTTATACCGGTGTGAAGCTGGCGTCGGGCCCAGCGACGTCCAGGTAACAGATCCAAGATCGGTTGAGCAGTTGTGGAGGAATCTGCCATCGAGCCCTGGGATCGCCAGTATCCCCGCTTAGCCTTCCCAAGACCCCCCCCCAGAGTAGATAGCGATTTCATGAGTATTGATGCGACAGGGACGTACCTTATACCGGCGTGAAGCTGGCGTCGAGCCCAGCAACCTCCCGGTGTCAGATATAGGATCGGAGGTGTAGTTGTAGTAGAGTATTATGCAGGATGCCGGGGAATATGGATGTTGAGAGTGATGATGAGAGAATAGTTAGTCGCGTCGCGGATGAGGCTCAGTGCCGGGAAACCATGATAAACTAGGCCAAGAAATCCCCAGGGGTACATCAGCAAAAAAAGGATTTACGTTCGGACGGATTGCGTCCGCCCTATGCATCCGGTGCGCCCTGATAGTCAGCCGGACTTTGTTTCTCATCCCATGTGCCCAAAAAAAGGTCCGCAGGCGCTGGTTGCGCTGAGAGGCCGCTGGTGCAACCCAACTGAGGTTGGATACACCAGGTGCAACCCAACTGAGGTTGGATACACCAGGTGCAACCAGAGGATATGCTCAGCCGCGGGTCCACTGGGAGAGACCTGATGAATTACCCCAGCGAGAGTGCCCCTTGGGCGACAAGTATTTTTTCTCCAGATATCCTCTACCGTCATCTAAATCCCCAACTCTGCAGGCAAAGATGTCCAGAAGATACACTCTATTAAGAGAAGCTTACTAAGAAGCTATTGTCCCGGTAACCACACATAATAGCCCCCTGATTTTGCTTAAGTTAACAAGTACTGCATGAAATCCCGTAAGTGCCTACATATCATCATCCGCGAAACTATCACCCCTTTTAACCTTCTGACAGCTACAGGTATGCCACCGCTTAAGGCTATAAACAATTTGATTCATGTCATCCGGCGGATTCAAATGGTCCGGCAGATTCAAATGGTCCGCTTCCCAACTCGATCCGACCGGTGGCTGTGGCGCTATCTTCTAGTTTGTACTTTTGTTCTCTCGGCAAGTACCTACAGATTGTGTGATGCAGAGTGCTGCAAGCATGCCACACCTTCGAGCCTTATACCATGCGATTCGTCTCGTCCGGCGGATTCAAATGGTCCGCTTCCCAACTCGATCCGACCGCTGGCTATCGAGCTATTATTTACTTGGTACTTTAGTTCTCCGGGCAGGTACCTACAGATTGACAGATGCAGTGTGCTACAAGCATGCCACAGCTTCGAGCATTATACCATTGAATCCCTCTCATCAGGCTGAGTCAGATGAGCTAGCTCACGACTCTGGCGGACCTCTGGCTGAGGAGCTATCACCTTTTTGAACCTGATGACTGCTATAGATATGCCACCCCTTTGGGCCTTATACCATTCGATTCGTCTCGTCCGGCGGGTTCAAATGGTCCGCCTCCCGACCCGATCCGACCGCTGGCTGTGGAGCTATCATCGAGTTTGTACTTTTGTTCACCAGGCACGTACCTACAGATTGTTTGATGCAGAGTGCTACAAGCATGCCACAGCTTCGAGCCTGATATCATTGAATCCTTCTCGTCGAGCTGAATCTATTGAGCGATCTCCCGAGCCTGGCGGACCACTGGCTGAGGAGCTATCACCTTTTTGAACCTGCTAACAGCTACAGGCATGCAACCGGTTCGAGCCTTTCACTATTCCATTTGTCTCGTCCGGCGGATTCAAATGGTCCGCCTCCGAACCCGATCCGACCGCTGGCTGTGGAGCTATCATCTAGTTTGTCCTATTGTTCACCCGGCAGGTACCTACAGATTGTTGGATGCTGAGTGCTACAAGCATGCCCCAGCTTCGTGCCCTATACCATTGAATTCCCCTCATCGAGCCCAATCAAATGAGCTATCTCCCGACTCTGGCGGACCTCAGGCTGGGGAGCTAGTACCTTTTTGAACCTGCTGACTGCTATAGATATGCCACCCCTTCGGGCCTTATACCATTCGATTCGTCTCGTCCGGCGGATTCAAATGGTCCGTCTCCCCACCAGATCCGACCGCTGGCCGTGGAGCTAACATCGAGTTTGTACTTTTGTTCATCGGGCAGGTACCTACAGATTGTTTGATGCAGAGTGCTACAAGCATGCCACAGCTTCGAGCCTTATACCATTGAATTCCTCTTGTCGAGCTGAATCACATGGGCTATCTCCCGACCCTGGCGGACCTCTGGCTGGCAAGCTATCACCTTTTTGTTCCTGCTGACAGCTACAGGCATGCCACCGGTTCGAGCCTTATACTATTCGCCTCTTCTCGTCCGGTGGATTCCAATGGTCCGCTTGCTGACTCGATCCGGCACCTGGCTGAGGAGCTATCTTCTACTTTGTATTCCTGTTTCCCCGGCATATACCTCCAGTGTCTTTTCTGCTATAGGCTACAAGCATACTCCGGCTCTGTGCCATATACTAGTAGTGATTCATACATTTTTATAGGTTTAATAAATAAACCATACTCATTGATCTGACTACTCTTCTCTTGGTAAAACACTAGAATAGCCAATATTTTTTTTTTTTTTTTTTTTTTTAAATCATATGTTCATTGTTTCTACGGTACAAGAAATGACATGCATCTTTAACGATATGGCCAAAACAAAACCGGAAATCAAACTTTAACAATCAACAAAAGAAAACAAACATAACCAGTACTCCCAACGCGACCAATAATCGTCGCAAAGCAGCCGTAGCTAAAATCAAGGAAAGTATAAACCGCTCAACTAGTCTCGAGGGCCAGGGGAGGGTGGGGTGGTAGATGTAAGGAGGGGATTCGTGGGGGGTTTGTGTAGAGAGGGAGCAGGAGGGGGCATCCCTGGAGGGAAACCAGTGGCAGTGGTGCAGATGAACTCAGCCAGCGCAATGAGCAGCTGCTGGTCGGACCAGACAGGGGCCTGGGGGGCCAAGTCGGAGACCCCTTGCAGGAGGCGGGATCTCTGGCGGGCGGAGGAGGCGCAGGACAGGATGGTATGTTCGAAGGTTTGCGGGGCCTCCGAGCAGAACGGGCAGGACGTGTCGGCATCAGGGTTATCCCATGAGGGGTGGGCCGCGTGGTAGGTTTTCCCAGAGCGCATCTGGTGTATCCTTCCTGCAACCAATTTGCCCAGGCCCATGAAGGGGTGGGGACGCGTTGAGGGCGGATAGGGGTAGTATGGGGGGGCTGGGGTGGCAGACCAGTCGGATAGGAGCAGTTGTTTCGCACTTAACTTGAGGCGGGCATAGGATGGAACAATCCCCGGGATCGGGGGCAGGGAGTCAGTTAAGTGGAGGGAGATGGGTGCCAGCAGGTGAACGTCCTGTATTAGGGGGGCGGCCGCGTTAGCCAACGCTGTGACAGCGCTGTGCCGGTATCTTGGGTTCTTGGTCTTGTCTAGAGCAGAACGCCAGTCGAGATTGAAGAAGAGATATGGTTGGGAGGTAATCTTCCCACGTGCTATCAATGCAGTGCAGTGGGGCGAGAAGGTGGGAACGGACTTAGTGAGGCGTGCCGTGGCCGGGTTTATTTCTGGAGGGGAGCATATGAGCCTTAGGCCAGCAAGGCGGCGTTGGTGGCGTACAAGAGCAGGTAGCGGGGGAACACAGGCTTCCCTGTGCAAACATGTTAGGTTGGTGGAGGAAAAACAATTGGTGATCCACCTACAGACACGATGCCAGAAAACGGACATCGGACCCATGATGGATGGTGGAGGGGTCCAAACCGCAGACCCATACAGGAGAATTGGAACAAGGAGCGAACGCGCCAAGGAGAGACAGAGGTACAGTGGCAGGCCCATCCCGGGGGGGGAGAGGCGGCGGAGAGTGGCCAGAGCGGCACTTGCAAGCGTGTACCTCCTGGAGAAGTGGGACCTTGGGTCGAAGGCGGGGGTGAAGATGAAGCCCGGCCACTTCAGGTGGGATTGTTGATAGAAGAGCTGGTTTTCCAGATGTACGTGGAGGGAACACGGTGGCTCATTGCTCCTGGCGGTTCTCCAGTGAATCAACTCAGTTTTCGGGACGGAGAAGGAAATGTTGATTGACGAGGCCTTCCTTTTGAGCGCCGTGAAGGAATTTTGAACGAGGCGAACGTTGGTTCTGTAGGAGGGTGAGGCCACTGTGACGGCAAAGTCGTCAACGTAGGAGATAATCAGTGATCTGGGGATTTCCAGGTGGAGGGCGGAGACATATATGACGAAGAGGAGGGGGGAGAAGGGGGATCCTTGAGGGACCCCTACTGAGACGGGAGCAAAAGCACGGGGGGACCCTTGGAATGTCAGGCGGCAGGTACGGTTTCTGAGGAAAGAGCCGACCCATTGGACCAAGTACGGGCTGACCCCCTTTCCGCGGAGGAGAGAGAGAAGTGAGGGAGACTCTACGTTGTCGAAAGCCCCCTTCACATCGAGGAATAGAGTGGACACTTTGTATCGGAGGCGGTGGAAGGACTCAACATTGTGTTGTAAGACGAGGGCGGCATCGGCGGTGGACCTTCCGGGGAGGGACCCACATTGAAGGGGGTGGATGAGGGAGCATATCGTTGCTTGAGCCGAAAGGCGGGAGGCTACCACTCTCTCAAGGATTTTAGAGAGCGTACGGAGAAGGACGATAACCCTAAAGGAGGAGGGTGAGTCGTATGAGGGTTTGCCTGGCTTGTCGAGGACAATACCAAGTGCCTTTTTGAGGGAGGGAGGGTGGAACCCGTGTGCCAGCAGGGGGTCCAGGAGGGAGGGAAGAAGCGAGGGTTTGATCCGGTATACAGACTTCGACACAGAGTATGGAATGTGGTCGGGGCCAGGGGCAGAGGTGTTCGAGGATTTGGAGAGGGCCCTGGATATCTCTTCGGGGGTGAGGGGAGTGTAATCCTCATAGCGCGTGAGGCGGAGGAGCAGGGGAGGGGGGGGGTTTGGAGGGAAAAAAGTGGTCAAGAAGCATTTCTGCTACTTCGGCCAGATTGGAGGCCCCTGGAACGTCCGGGAACCTCTGCGGTGGGCGACCAAATGCGAACCTCTTGGCTGTCGACAGGGAGCGGGGAGTGGCCGAGGACAAGAAGTCTGACCAGTGTGTTTTCTTGGCCGAGGCAATGGCCTTAAAGTATGTTCTTCTCGAGCTCTTTACATTGCTCCAGTTGAGGGGGAAGGGGTCGAGGCGGGATATCCTTGCGAAACTGTGGTATTCCATTCTCAGAGACGATAGGCGCGGGGACCACCAAGGCTTTGAGCGGGGGCAGGGATGTTTGCTCGGGGCATGGGAGGTAAGGAGGGAGGGGAGGCGGGTGGAGGAAATGTCGAACCATCTACTCAGGGAGTTGGGTGTGGGTCTCGGTGGGCAGACTTGTCTGGTGAAGGTATCCATTGCCTTCCCGACCGCATCTAGGTCAAGGAGGGCCCAGTGTGAGGTGGGGGGTGGTAGCATGATCGCGGGTGGTTTCAGTGTTATCACACACGGAACGTGGTCTGAGCCAGTGGAGGGGAGGGGGGTATCCCACGACGAGATGAAGGGGGAGACGGCAGTATTCGTGAAGGCCAGGTCCAAAACAGAGGGCCGCGAGATGGAGTCAAACGGGAATCGAGTATAAACCCCGGGAGTATTGAGGAGATGGTACGGAACGTCAAAAGCGGCATCAAAGTAGTGTGTAGAGATGGTGAACTCCCTTTCGGACAGGGAGCGACAGGGGTCTGCTAACGGGTGGTGAAGGTTGAAGTCACCCAAAACCAGGTGAGGAAAGGGAAGAAAAGAAAAAATCCGCTCAGGCGATATAGAGCGGTAGGGAGGACAATTTGTGCGAAGAAGGTACCCCGAGGTGATCCTGAGGGAGCGGTGGGGGGATCCAAAAAGGCCTTCAGGAGAGAAAACATCAACTGAGAGCATCTCTGAGGATTCGTGAAAAACAGTCAAGCAGGACAAGTGCTGGTTTAGAGTACGGGAAACATAAATGGCAACCTGTGGGCAGCCAGGAGGGGGGGGGGCGAAGGACATAAATCCCGGAAAGGTCGGCAGGACAGAACGTCTGGAGGGGGGGTCTTGAATAGCAACAAGCAAAGGAGGGTGAGGCAGCATAGTAAAGCTGTGAAAGAGTAAGAGAAAAACATCCCAGCTCGCAAGGCAGTTATGTGGAACAATTGAAAAGGACGGGAAGACAGCACTGCTGTCGGTGTAACGAGTGAAAAAATTCTCCTTTATTGGGCAGAGCCCGCAGAGGAGTCGGAGTCTATGGAGTCATCACCGCTCTCTCTTGGGGCGAGATCGGTGATGGTGATGGTCCGTTAGGCTCTTTGCCTAGAAGGAGGAGCATCGCGGGGGAGTACAGGGGCACTCGGGGTTCGGGGAGCGGCACTTGATGCTGGGGGAAGGATCGTCGAAGGGCCAGCCTGGTCTTCAGCGAGATCCATGCTGTCCTGCGTCTGTCGAGGTCGCACCTGCAGTGTCTCTGGAGTGGTCTTTGGGCGCGAGGGGCAATCCCTGCTGCGCGCAGAGTGCTCGTCTTGGCAGTTAGGACAGCATGCCACCGAGGGTGGACAGCAGGCGAGGCCAGGTCGGAGATTACCACCCTTAGGGCAGGAAGGGTTAGGGCAGCGATGATCTGCTTTGGAGTGGGAGAGCGAGCAGAAGGGACAAACGGGGAGTGCACTGGGACAGCGGGTAGGGATGTGGCTAAACTTCCAGCATTTCTTGCACTGGGAGTTTTTGGAAGAGGAAAACATTTGCTCAACTCCTAGAATAGCCAATATTTCTTTTTTTTTTTTTTTTGAATCAAGTGTGTTTGTTTTATTAAGGTACAAAGACAGCATGCATCTTTAACGATATGGCCGACAAAAACCCTACCCTCCTCACCCCAGGAAACATTCAAACCCCCAAGTCCCTCTGGTATGAGACCAACCGCACATCTCGCCTATCGCCCAACCAAATCCCACGAACATACACGTACACCCGAAGGAAGTAGAAAGGAAAGAAACAAGCAGGAAGGAGAGGAGAACCCTTAGTGACATCTACAAAATATAAGAACAAAGGAGATGAATGAACCCCTGACAAAGGAAGTTTAGGTCTGATAAGTGATGTGGATCAGCCTGAGCTAGGAAGTAAGAGTATGGACCTGCACACCGGAGCGGTGCCGGGGAACGAAGCGGTGCCCGATGGCAGGATAGGACGGTGTATGGAGGCGACACTAGTGAGGGGTGGCCGACGGGCGTGCCAAAGTGGCATTAGCGACGGCCAGGAGGATGGGCGTAACCGAGGCGGGTTTTTGTATAGCGACCGAAGATCGACCGCGGGGGGGAGCAGTAAGGTGCCAGCTGAGGGGGGTGGGAAGAGAGGGGATGGGGGTAGCTGTAACCGAGCAATGGGACAAAAACCAAGAGGCTGGAGGAAGGGAGATGGGAGGAGGAAGAACTTCCGAACACTTGAGACGACCGACTAGAGTAACCGCGGCCGATGCTTCTCCGAATGCGAAACGAAGACGAGGTGCTGAAGTTACTAACCGAAGTGTTCCCCGACAGGACCACATAACCGAGACGGAAAGGTACTTCGCAAGGGGCTTGGAAAGCTCAGCGCCGACCGTGAGCGAAGGGGACAGAATGCCCACTGTGCACAACCTAAGCGAGGTGCAAAGGAAGTGCGGGGTAAGGGGGAGAACCGAACTTCATGAGCGGGAGTCAACGATGAACAGGAACAAGAACCCCTTGGAGGAGGGGGTAGACCCCAGAAGGAGAGGCGGGGTTGTAGCATCACTCCCCTAGGCAGAAGCCATCAAGGGGGAGGAGAGGGGGTGGTGGTGGAATCCCACGATGATTTCCCTGGTGTTGAGATTTCAATCGCCAGAGGTGTAGGGGAGATGGTTTGTGCTAGAATAGCCAATATAGCTCTCTTAGTATATAGACTTCAGTAAAAATTTCATCCTGGGTGAAAACAGCCGGAGTAGGCGAACTAGGGAGAACTGGGAAGGCTACCGGAGGGTTCAATATTGGTTTCAGACACTATTGGGTGTCATGGGAAGGAACTGGGTGTTACTGGAAGGAGAGGATTCATAGTTTAACGGCACTGGAGGGAGGTAGTTGTTCTACCAGGGCCATTGGGCGCGGTCAGGAGGAAGAGTATTTCTCTGGGTGTTCGGTTGCTAGGGTTAGTGCACCGGAAGGCACCCGTTGCCGCCCGGTATAACATCGTTGCGCCCTGTAGACAAGTCCCCGGGCAAATGCACCCAGAACTGGAGTTTATATTATAAGCGCCTGGCCCGTGCGGCGGACTGGGTGTACAGGACGTACCAGGGCGTAGGGTGTTTTTTTTACTGATGTACCCCTGAAGCGAGGATCTCTCGCTGGTAAATCATGATCAGCAATGGTGTTGAGGGATGAGTCTGGAGGCACTGGAGGCATAGTTGCTTTGTCTTATATGTCAGGACGGAATGTGGTGTATTAGTTTGGCTCCAGATGCATGGAATTTGAGCGGGCATTGCCAGGCAACTCAGGATGCACAGGACGCAGGTGATGTAACTCAGGATACACAGAACGCAGGGGACGCAACTCAGGATGCACAGGACGCAGGGGACGCAAAGGACGCAACTCAGGACGCACAGGATGCACAGGACGCAGATTCAACATCGTGTGTGTGAGGAGGCAACGGTGCCGTATCTGACGCAGGATAATCTTTTGCTGATGAATGTCGTCTACACCTGAGAGATGGGTGAGGCGAGGGTGAGCCTTAGCGGGGCAGTGGGGAATTGCGTGTTGGAAGGACTCATCGTCTTCCTCACAGAATGGGCAGAGGGTGCTGGGGTCCCTGTTGCTCCAGGAGATATGTGTGGCAAGGTCTCTGGCACCTGTACGCATCTGGTGTATGCGGCCAGATAAAAATCAAGGAAGGCCAGTAAAGGCATGAGGAGTAAGGCATGCACCATGAGGATAGGAAGAGGGTACTGGAGGACTTATGTCAAGCCAGTCAGCGAGGAGCGACTGTATCAGAGGAGTTCTGAGGGCTTGGTAGGTGACAGAGGGTACCGTCAACAGCGGGAGCGCCACAAGATCGGTTGAGGCGACAGGGAGGATAGAGATTGCCTCAATAAGGTCTGAAACCTCGTGACACAAGGGGTCTAGTGGTAAGTGCTTGGCGGAATTAACTGCCAGGCCAAGCCATGAAGTAAGCTGGGCAGCTTTGGAGGAGCCTCGAAGGAGGAAGCGATGATCGTCCGCTGAACGACCCTGGTCCCAGGTGGGCACAGACTCAGGTATTCGGGCTGTGGCAGGCTTGAATTCTGAAAGGGCGCAGACCAAGCGGAGGGCAGCTGACCGACGGCGGTGTTTGCAGATGGAGGAAATGGGCAGTAGCGAAGCCTCCTGGTTCAGAGCGCCGAGGGCAGTGGTGTAAAAGCAATTAGTTGTCTACCGGGGCACACCATGACAGAACGAGTTGAGTTTCTTAAGAGTGGCTGTGTCCAGAACAAAAACGTCGCAGCCGTAGGTGAGAATCAGAAGGATGGCGCCAAAGACTAACTTTCTGTTGCACCAGGAGGAGAGGCTTTTGCCAGCTGCACTGAGCTGTCCGATTGAGGGGAAAGAGGCTTTGGCAAGTGCCAGCCGTCTCAGAAAATGAACGGAGGAGTAAATAGTAGGGGTGAGCCAGTAGCCAAGCCACCTCACAGTTTGAGAGGGAGGAAAAAGCATGTCGTTGATCACGATGGGGGCAAAGGAAACATCCGAGCGGTCCTTTGGAGTTCTCCAGTAAATGAGTTCAGTTTTGGGAACAGAAAAAGCCAGCCCCAGATCGGCACCCCGCCTTTGGATGATGCCGAAAAAGTATTGAAGAGCGCGGATATTCGAATGAACAGAGTCAGTGCCGACCGTTATAGTGAGGTCGTCGACACAGGAAATCGCACGACCTTGGGGGATAGTTGGGTGGAGGCTGGCTATATAAAGCACAAAAAGAAGAGGAGCAATCGGCAAGCCTTGAGGGGTGCCAACCACGACCGGGCAGAAAACCTTAGGCGCACCTTAGAAAAAGAGTCAGCATTGGTGTTTTGAGAGGAAAGACTTAATCCAGGCAACAAGATAGGCAGAGACACCTCCTTTGTTGAGGGTATTGGCCAGCATGTTAGCGCAGACATTGTCAAAAACGCCTTTGACATGCAGGAAAACAGTTGATACTTTGAAGAAGGCAGCCTGAAGTAGGTGAACCTCGTGGGTAAGCGTAGCGAGAGCATTGAAACAGCCCAGACCGGCTGTAACGACCCTACGATAGGTAGCTACAATCACTATCACCTTAGCTGTAACCTACTCCTAAGTATCTCGAGAATCCCAAGTGGAACTCTGGAGATACTAATAGGATAGGAGGGAAAGTCTCGGTGGAATATCTTCAAGAGATATAAGATAGATGAGGGACAATTAGAGTGACCGATCAACTTGTAGTATATTAAAGAAGAGCGTTCCTGGGAGGCTTGAGAGACTGAATCCTTATGGGATAGCAGGCTCTTTAAATACAAATAAAACATAACCAAATATCCTGTGCCTAACGCAAACACTTACTATGCTGAGATAGTATCGAAGCAAACAACTAAGTCCTAGAACATAGGTATAAAGGAGACAGGATGTAACTAACAAAACAAGTAATGGAATCAAACAATAAGGGATCGCTACTAATGTACTAATCCAGTAGTGCTAGTAGGAAAGCATAAGGTTGCCTAAAGGGTACAAGGGTAGCAAAAGCTATAAGCGAACTTAGGAACAAATAACCCAATAGGAAACTATAACAAATAAGGAAAGTACAATGTAAAAAGAACAGCGCTACTATTGTAGAACCTAAATAGGAAACATCCAACATCAGGTAGGTACAGTAGCGAGAACAATAGGCAGATTCCGTTACATTAGCCCAAATGGTATACCAAGTGGTATCCAGAGGTGGTATGGTCTCGTATATATTATACACATGGCTGGTAATCCTAGGATAAGGCCTAGGGAATAGTTGAGTAGTCTTAAGGTACTCTACTAGGCAGGGTAACCTTTTGGGAAAACATTCGTAAAAAGTCAAGCGATTTATGGGAATGTTACACGGACCTCCGAGACGACTTCTGTGGTCGCCTGGAGGACTTCCTGAGGGGTTAAAGGCATAAGAGGGCAGAGTTACCCTACCTTGGGAATTTGGTCATTATGCCCATGGG
>Ga0307509_10007410_pt1 | contig 14339 bp, 11 predicted proteins | sample 10_EM_MG_FD_202245 | JGI IMG/M metagenome (GOLD analysis project Ga0307509, IMG submission 202245) | Populus trichocarpa ectomycorrhiza microbial communities from riparian zone in the Pacific Northwest, United States - 10_EM | ecosystem: Host-associated > Plants > Roots > Unclassified | place... | reverse complement strand
TGGTTTCTTAAGCATGCAACAACAAAAACTGAATTTTTTGTTACGTCATCAAGCGATATTCTTCTAATTTATGTAGTGTTATTAAATAATATTAAATACTAGTTTTTCAAGTAAAACTCAATTTTTTAAAAAAAAATTTACAATTTCATTACGTACAAAATTCATTCGACAAGAACTACAGATTTCATGATTTTTTGAGCGTGCAATAAAATTAGGTAAAATATTATCAGGAATAAAATTGAGATTACAGTACGAGTAAATTTAATTCACCTTAAACTAATTTTTTTAAAAAACAAAAAAATATATTGTTCACATTCACGTGAATAGTGCAAGTGAAATCACTTAACTGCACTGGTTTTTTAGAGAAAAAAAAAACTAAACTTTTCATGTGAACAATGCGAGTGAATTACATTTTACTCGCACTGTTTACTTTAGTGAACAGTGCTACAGTGGAGCCATGCTCCACTGTTGAGGTTTCTCCCAGACGAGAAGCAGCAAAATATTGCTTCTTCGAAACCTATGGTGCTATGTGGGTCCTACGTGCTGAAAACACTTTTATTTTTTTAACCAAACGTTTATTAGTGTGGCTGCAAGTGAACCTCATCCACAACAACGTTACTAAACAAGCACTTATTTAGATATCGGCTTTAATTAATTAAACGTGGTCTAATCCTTTAATTAAGCTACGACTTTGATTAAAAATAGTCTTATTTAGATAAAGGTTGTTTCTTCTCTCCTTTCCATCAAAGTTATTAAATCTTGCTCCAAATATAACCTGATTCAATATCCAGGTTATACATCGAGTTAATCTATGTTAATTTAAAATAATATTAAATATTTTTTTTAATTTTTAAATTAAATTAAATTTTAACTAGGTTGACTCATCATATATTAAATTGTAAAATTGATTGGGTTTGACTATATTAATTTTTATTTGATTTAATTTAAAATTTAATTTAAATTAGATATAAAATCAACAAGTTATCGGTTAACTCTATCAGGCGAGTTTAATATGTATGCCTTGAATCTTGAAAAAGATATAATTTCTACTTTCTATTAATTTATGTTTACAAGTTACAAGAGAATTTGAAAACCTTGACATAGATGAGCGGATCAGCAGAACCGATAAAGCAAAACCATGAAAGAATAACAGCTACAACAGAGCACATATTGCATGAATTTCTATCAGAAACAAGTGCCCACAACCAGCCATGTGCTTATCACCAGCACTGGCCCTTCTTCATTGTTTCCCTCAATCGAAGAAGATACATAAATGGATCTTTGCACAAAACATGGTGAAATTGACGTTAATGTCACAGATGTTTATTTTGAGTTTAGAAAGAAAGGAAACAAATATCAGTCCACTTCCCTTTCGTTTGTAGAGAATACACCATGAAGATCAAGTGCAATGACGCCAACGGTACTTAATCATGGTTATGGTTTTAAATCAAAGCAATTACAAGCATTTTCTGTCTTTTGGTTAGTTTTTGTCAGCAAGCAAGCAAGCATAGAAGAAACAGCTGATCGTATAGCTAGCACACATACCATCAATTAGACCAAGGACAAAGTCTCCGTAAACTTGAGAGCATAGCAGCTGTAATGCGTGCAAGGATGAAAACTAAATAGCTTCTTGAATGCTTTGTGCTTGAAGCTGTAAGATATGATCTCACCAGGCATGTTGATCACCAGCAATGGCCCTTCTTCATCGTTTTCCTCAATAAAAGAAGATACATAAATGGATCCACTCACGAAACATGGTGAGACTGAAGGGTCCTGATCAGTTATCTCTGGATATGCCATTACGATGGCATTCACATCTAGATAGTACTTCACAAACCATTTTGAACACCCCTTCTCCATGGCATAAACAACAACGTATTGAGAGTCAATATTGGAACTGCTGCTGCTTGTCATTTTGTCATCAAGCATCTCAGGAGAGGCATTCACGCCTCTAATATCAGCCTTTTGTTCTCCAGTCAATAACCCAATAAAGTGCAATTGCCCACCAGACTCCCCAAAATACCTGAAGTTGTTGGTTTCCCAAGACTCAGGAAGTGGAGGGCTTGGCATTGCTTGAAGACATTCCTTATCAAGCAAGAAACAGAACCCATTTCCCATACGACTAATCCAGTGAATAGCACCATTCCAAAAGACACCATTGTTCAAGTCCACGCTCGAAGAATCAAAATTTTCTTGCTTTAGAGAAAGCTTCCAAATCTTGGTCTCAGATGAGTAGACATGGATCTCAAGCAATGATTTAAAGTAGTGAATACAAAGAACCTTGTAGTAAGGTGATTTTGAAGGATCAAACACCAATTGAATTCGATTAGAACGAATTCCATCGCCAGATGGTAGAGTTAGCTCCACAAACTGCCTTGTTGTAGGATTGAATACATAATAATACGTTGGTTTAGTTCTCGCAGCAGAATACCGCATCCTTTTAGAGCACAAAAGCAAGCCATTGCAGGACTGAGAAACATAAGTACTTCCGGGTTTATCAGGATCGAAACGAAGAAAATCGGAGGAAACATTAACTACTGATTTCCCATCAATAGAAACATATAGGTAACTACTTGGTTTCTTGAAATGGTATGCTACATTGAGGAGGAGACCAGAAATGGTGTGAGGATTGAGGTAGGTATGGCGGATAGCGAAACTGGGATGGGATATTATAGATAGCCATCTCTTGGAGATTAGCTTGAGTTTCAGGACAGTTTTTACAGGCAAATGTAACAAAATCTCGCCGACAAAGTCATCATTGCCAAGGACAACATCAACAGGCGATGATTTCTTCTTCTTTGGTGAGTTAAAGGAGACTTCTAAATGGCTTGGAGAAGAGGGAATCATTCTTCCTATTTCTTTCTCCTGATTCTAAGATGTCGTGAACTGTCTAAACCTTGATTTTCCTTCTGACAGACACTTTTTTTCAGTTTTCAGAATAGCGGGGGATTCTCTTATAAGAAGACAGATTTCAGTTTCCAAAATAAGATTTCTTAGAGGTTAAGTTGAAATCTGGATAAAGATTGCTGTTCCGATCACTTTATGACAGGTCATCAACTACTTTTCCTGTGTGATTTGGGAAAGAGGGGTACGATTGAACTCATAAAAGCACTTTCAACAAAAAAATAAAATAAAAAACTCATAAAAGCACCATCAAACAAAACTACACAAGCCATGAACTTTCTTGAACATTTTCTTGAACATTTTAACAGGGGCTGATTTGCTACGAACACAAGGCCTAAATTGGGATATACTTTTTTCCCATGAACTTTCTTGATCATTTTCTCGATCAGGTCATGACCAATCACCTTGTAAAGAAAATGCATTCACACACCACAATAGGACTCAATCCACTTGCTACGTAACAGCCACAAATTTTCCACCTCAAGAACGTGGAGCTCACCAAGTGCTCGTGCATTTTCTTTGGTCATTGACTAAGATTTAAAAAATAAAAAAGAGTTTTGATTTAAAAAAAAATTTAAATTGTGATACGACTAGGTTAATCAGATTAACTCATTAGAATAACTTTGAGTTAATTTTTTTTTTAAAAAAAAACTAATCCGGGTCACAAGCTTTAATTTGCCTCGGATCTTCTTGCCAACTAGGTTTAATCATTGTAGCTTAAGATTATTATTCTAATCGTATAAAATTAGTGTTACTCACCAATTAATTTTCTTTTAAAACATGTCTAAATCTCATTAATTATGCTATAAGGAGGTGTCAGTTTCAGATTTCCATTAAAAAATTTGTGGTTTGCCGTGTTGTTAGAGTTACATAAGATAAGATAAAAAACAGCATTTTTGCCGACCTGCCATGAGTTGAATGACAGGTGTGTAAGTAGAAAAATTAATTACACAACAACATAGATATAGATTGTTTTATACATTGATGTTTAAAATAAAAAAATAAAAAATTATTATGTCAAGAGAACTAGTAGCTAGTATTTAGTAAATCAAAAAGATTAATAACTAATACTTGCAAAAAAAAAAAACCCTTTTTAGTAGATTTGAATATTTTTATACATTTAATTAAATAAATATCTTTATAAAAAAATACAATATTAGTTTAGAGAGATAGACTATGAAAATATATATACTAAAAATATAGATAATAAAGAGATTGTGAATCCAACTTTGAAGGATTTATGAGGTATTTATAGGTCACGAGTTTTGTCTATTTATAGAGATGAAGGGTTGAAGAGTTATTTCATCATTGTAATATTTAAAGTTCCATTCTACTCAAAATAATATGTATTAAACTAGTATAACATATTAAGAGATCTGTATGGGATTCTAAAATTTTTTTCAAGAAAATATTGGACTCGAGCAAGTTGCATGAGACCATTAAAAACAAAAAATAAACTCAGGTAAGCTGCCTGAACCCAAGCATGTTAGGTTCATGCGTTATAGCTTGAGCCCATGAAAAAGCTAGGGTGCATGCCCAGCATGGACCCGGTTAGTGGCCCGGCCCATATGCTTATAGAAGAGCTTTTTGGCCCAATTGTTGTCCAATTTTGTTACAGACTTTTTTATTCTTATTTTCTTGTAGCTTGAGCATCTGGAAGTTGCATTCGATCCCTGATCTGGGATAGAATTTATTGCTCGAATTTGAACAGAACCAGAATGGAAGCCGAACCTTACACCTCTTTAACCCAACTTGATTAACTTTTCTGTGTGTGATTTTCCAGGACGACACATTTTTCCAGCATTAGGAATTCTTCATGACCTGACCTGGTTGATAAACACCAGCCTTGCAAGAAAGCAACATTTGATAAAACACTAATTAATCATGTAATTAATAAGTGCAGACAATAAAAGGATGGATCATGATTTATCTCAACAATTATAAACAAATTACTTCTTGTTGGATTTGTTTCTTCATTCGTTCCCCTCTCACCCCTCAAAACAACAACAAGAAGATTTGTATAGGGAATTTTATTCAAAAAATAATATTGACATTCAAGTTTTAAAAAGGTTGTCATAGTCAACTATGAGGTAAACAATAAATAAGGAGTTAAATTATATATAAAAACTAAAATTCCAAAATAGAAACAATTTAAATTTCATAGTTCAGGACTCTATGGTAATTAAAAAGAGGAGGACTTTGTCAGGTTAATGTTATATTTGTTATGAGTTCTTTTATTGCGAGTCTGAGAATGTATGAACGGGGTTCTATCTTCAGCCAGCATTGGAGAGTAAATTATATATCAAGAACATAAGGTTATGTTACCTTTTCTACATTAAAACTTGAAGACAAACATATTGAGAGAGACAGCCATGCATGGATTCAACCTCTACCATCAATAGAACTGCTACATCACAAAGTATAGATAAAAAATTCTATGATTTTCAGGAAATTAATCAGAGAGATGCCATTTCCATTAGCTGTCAGGTCCCCTACCAAAAACCAAGTCAAATATCTTGATCACACGCCTGCATATTCTCTTAATCACTTTATAGCGCCCATTATTTTTGCCCACCTAGCTACATGCACTTCTGAATTCTAGTGATTCTTGATACTATATATGGCCTCACCATTTCCATGCAAAATCCTTCTGCTCTTCCTCCTATCTTTCTTAACCTAGCCTGTCCATTTTTTTCTCCAGCATGACCTTTTCAACTGTGTTTACATGTTTTCTTCTATCAAGTCTTGTATAATTTGTCGCAGATGCTTTGGCTGGTAACTTCAACGTTGAGATTACATGGGGTGGTGGCAGTGCTAAGATCCTTTATTTGAAATCCTCCGAGCATCATGGACGTCTATACCAAAATCTTTTCATGGAAGTGGTCCACTGGAGAGAAAAAAAAGTTAAGTTGACGTTGGCACTGTGAGTTTCACTATTTACAACAGGATATGGTGCAGATAATCCAATGGCATAAATCAAGATATAGAGCTGGTCTTACGTGCTCTCAACATCAACACATCATCTTCATTTTGTGAAATAATTAAAAAGATAGTGAAGCCTTATTCTTTTTTTTGAAACCTCGACCAATAAACTGTGAAATAGTTATTGCTGTATAATAAACTATTTATGGCAAAATGTATTGTTGAATTCTATAATTAAAATTACATATTAATTAGTAGCAGAAATTAATTAAGATTTCAAGTGTGATCTAATCAATTTAAATTCATAATAATTAAACATGATTAAAAAAACAATCATAAAATTCCAAGGACAATCAAGACATGACAAAGCCGAAAATTCACTGGGGATCTTGAAGAACCAAGTTTGGTGGCCAGTTGTTTTTTTTTTTTTTAAATTTATTCTACCTTGTTAAAAGAAAGAATATCCATGGACACTTGTAGCATTGGGCACAACCCACATGCCGCATCTCTACAATGCCGATGCCAAAGTGCCAGTGCAGGAAATAGGGATGAATCTAGGGGCCACAGGAGTGTCCAAGGTTAAGAAAATCTCAACCTCAATATAGCACATTTATTCCTCTTTATTGGAGAATTTTAATTTAATCAATGAGAAATAAAATCTTTGATCCTTTTTAATCAATAAATTTAAAAGAAAATAAGTTCAAAGAATAATTTATCTTTCTTTTTGAACATTACCAATTTAGTCGTATTTCAATAAAAAAATAAATTAATTTATTCTTTACCCTAAAAAATATATAACTCTACGTAGTTAAATATTTTTTCTCTACTTTTCTCTATAAGAGAAAATAATTTAGCCCACCATCTTAGTGATCCTGAACTCATTCTTAACATGATGCATAAACATATCCACATTTATATTATTAGTTAATGTATCGCCCTTTTAACTATAGTATCAATAAATTTATTGATATTGACTTATGAATACATTCTACATTAATAATATTATAGTTATAAAACCTGATTTGAAATCAGTGCAAGGCAAAACATAATCCGGTGGGGAGTATTAATCCTAAAAAAACTAAAAATAATAAAACCGATGTTATGTTGATAAAAAATTTTTGAAAACAGTCAATAAATTTAGGACTGAGTTCAAGCCCTATATAAACAGGTCTTAAGTTGATCCACCGAATTGATTCAGATTTTATAATTATAGATAATATAACATTGTAAAGTTAAATCTTTAAATCATTATTGTATAGGGATTATAACTCTTAATTAAAATTATAAATGGTTCTTAAATTTGTAATCCAAATAGATGTTGTAATGCAAGACGCGTATAAATTAGTGGTACGTAGACCTTATATATATATATATATATATTGAGCAATTTTGCATATTGGCAAGAGTTACAAACAACATAATTTCTCACGAATGCAACTTGATGATTTCTAAATCTAGTGGAAGAGGGATTTAATTTCAATATTATTCAAAAACTAATCCATGCTTACCTTATAAAAAAATAAAGAAGAAAGGAAAAGTAAACCGTCGGCTGAGTTGCCAAAGTTAATAACATGCCTGACGTTGTACTGACATTGAAGACATTGGAAGGAATGTTTACTAAGCTAACATATGGATCCTTCTCCTTGTCTCAACTTTTCATTGTACACAAGACAATTTCCAATTGTCTCAACTTTTCATTGTACACAAGACAATTTCCAATGTATCATATTCCCTTCCCTTCGATTCTTTTTATGTTCCCTCTTGATTAACCTTCAAGTTTACCAAACAAATGACAAAGAAAATCTACAAGAGAGCTCTTGAGCTATCATTTTGAATCACAAAATTATTCTTCTTTCTTTCTGCTTTGAAGTCTGGACAGTTAAGAATGGCACGCCGAGCGCTAGAAGGTATGTTCACTGCAGATTATGACTCTCTTTTCTGTACAAACTGTATTCTAAAGCGTTTAGGGGACTAAGGAAAATCATAAAGTCTTGTGTGATGATGTGAGTGCAACGTGTCCTGTGAGAAGTTTGGGGTGGCTATCTGTCTTTCCCGTTTATTGAATTTAGTGACCTTTCAGAATTTGGAAGAGGAGACTTTAAAATTGCTATATATTGACATATATAATTTGGGTGTAGGGTGAACAGGAGAGGAAAAATGAACTAGGTTTTTTTTAAAAAAAAAAATTTGGTGATGTTATTGTAATTTCAAAGGGTTTTTTTCATGATAAATATCCCAATGAAATTTCTGTTGTAGGATTGTTGTTTTCACTATAAATTGTCAACAGAAAAAAATGAAGTTGGCCTTGTATTCTATTGAATGCAGTGACTCCTCCAGCACCTAATACGCTACATAGACAGAGCCCCTCATCAGAGAATTCTTCAGCCTTGTTGTTTGTCATTGGAGGGATGCTTGTGCTCGTAATATTGTTGATCCTTATCTTGCTCTTATGGAAATTTAACAAACCAGAAAAACTGAGGAAATCCCTGAAAAGAAATGGAAGTCTGACAGGTAATAGAACTGCTGAGTGTTTACCATATGAAGTTAATATAGAAGTTGTAATTTTTCATAATTTGCATCTAATTACAGCAACCAAGGATTTCTGGAGTGGTAGCCTCCAAACGATAAGCTATTTCGACTTTCAGACACTGAAGAAAGCAACTAATAATTTTCATCCTGGTAATCTACTCGGAAGAGGTGGATTTGGGCCTGTCTATCGGGTACTATTCGTAAACCGAAATGTGTCTTCTGGCAAGACATTGTCCGAGTTTGGAGTCTTGTAAGCCAACTTTTAGATTTTGCTCTGTGAAGATTTTTATGATGCATTCTCTTGTTCTGTAGGGGAAGTTAAGTGATGGTAGAATGGTTGCAGTCAAGAAATTGTCCCTTGACAAATCTCAGCAAGGAGAATCAGAATTCCTTTCAGAGGTGAAGATGATTACTAGCATCCAACACAAGAACTTGGTTCGACTTCTAGGGTGTTGCTCAGATGGTCCTCAAAGGTTACTCGTGTATGAATACATGAAGAATAGGAGCTTGGACCTCATAGTATATGGTAACATCTCATCTTACATGTGAATTGTTTGTTAAGAAAAACTGAAAACAGACAGTAACATCGGATGAAACACAGTAATTGACAACGATTTTTTAAGCCTTTCAGTGAACTTTAACATGTTCTTTAATTCTCTTCGGCTGCAGGGAATGGTGATAAATTCCTGGATTGGGACACCAGATTCCAAATAATATTAGGCATTGCTCGAGGATTGCAATATCTACATGAGGATTCACACCTAAGAATTGTACACAGAGATATAAAAGCAAGCAACATTCTTCTTGATGTCAAATTCCAGCCAAGGATTAGTGATTTTGGGCTGGCGAGGTTCTTCCCTGAAGATCAAGCTTATCTCAGCACTACATTTGCGGGAACTTTGTAAGTATGCTACAAATATAGCAGTCAATGACACTCTTGGAACCATTGATCGTTACAAGATTTCACTATTAAGATTGCATTCAGTTCCGGCCTAATGCCTTGTAACTTCTCTCTATATCTTGTTCAGAGGCTACACAGCTCCTGAGTATGCTATCAGAGGGGAATTGTCTGAAAAGGCGGACATTTATAGCTTTGGAGTGCTTGTGCTTGAAATTATTAGCTGCAGGAAAAACACAGATCTTAGGTTACCATCAGAAATGCAATATCTTCCTGAATATGTATGCCGTTGCCTTATCTGATCAACATTTTCCCTTCTTTTCTCAAAATTCTAATAATTTTATCAAGACCTTTTTTACTGACATCAAGATTGTTTCTTCCCAGGCATGGAAATTATATGAGAGGTCAAGTGTGATTGATCTGGTAGATCCCAAATTGCGAGAAGATGGATTTATGGAGAAAGATGTCTTGCAAGTAATCCATGTAGCTTTCTTATGCCTTCAGCCTCTTGCTAACCTGAGGCCTCCAATGTCCAAAATTGTAGCCCTGTTAACATGCAAAGTTGAAATGGTCGGGACACCTATGAGGCCAGCATTCTTGGAAAGAAGGCGTAAAACGGATGAAAAGCTATCATGGGATACCATATCTGAGGTTTTTTCTTCTCCTTTGCATAGCGAGTCCCCTTCGTTGCCTCGACAACAAAATTAAGGATCAGAGAGATGCGAAGATCAATCATTAGACATGGCTCTTTTTGTTGATTTCTGATGAAATCTTTTGCCCTTCTCTATTTCTTTTCACTGTATATCTGCTAAATTGGCTAGTGATGAAATTTGGTCATGGTAGTCATAAGGAGTTCTGGACACACCAGTGGAGCTGGCATCTTATTTTGTTATCAAGTTTTTGTAAAGATCTTCACCTTATGTAAATAATGCAAGTTAAAAAAACCCTTAGTATACATGTGAAGGTAAGAACATAGAGAATTAACGGTGCTGAGCAGGAGATTGGAATTATTTGGGCTCAAATCAGCCTGTGCACTGCCTGCATTTACAGTTTCTTGAGGGAAAGAAGTTATATACATGAATTGGCTGTCTAAAAATTGGATTTACAATAGTGTGGACAAAGATGTTAACAGAATTGGTCAGAAGGAGCAGAAGAAAAGAAGAAAGTCAAAACAGATGCTCAAAATCTAACTCTTTGCAAGCTGGAATGTTATTGTTTCGAAGTGTAGTGTTCATTACTCAGAGCAGTGTTTAGGCCTGCAGTGTTTCTCAGTTGCCTAGCATTTAGCTAATAGCTAGGGTAGGCCTAGTTTCATTATATAGTTGTATAGACTCTGAACACCTTGCACTTTCCATCAGGATTTTGTCACTCCCTTTTGGAGTCTTGCTTTGCTCCCTTTTCATTTCTGCTTAACAAATAAATCTACTGTTTTTTTTTCCTCTCTGAAGTGTATACATGGAGTCCAATTTTAAACACCCCCCCCCAGAAAAGAAAATATTAATTTTATTTCTCAAATCTCATGTATTCTCAAATATATATCCTTACATTCTGGATTTCATCTAAATTGTACTTTTATTTTTAAAAAAAATATATTATTATATAGAAAAACAATGTTTGAGGTCAGAATTTTAACATAAGAACCCAATTGAAAAATTCAAATTATTTAAAAATAAAATCGATAGAGACTTGATAATATCCCAGTAGTTGGGATTGTATTTGAAGTTTGACATTTTCTTTTTCTCAGCCTATTAGGACATTAAATTAGCAATTGCTTTACAGACTTTGGTTTTTTCAACCTTTATGGGTCAATCCACTCTAGCTTCACTTTCTCCCTGTAGTCTTATCAGTTGATCTTGATTTGTGACCTGACATTAAAACACAGCCTCAAGGGCGGAGTGAACAACAGAAGCATCACCATCATAACCAAATAATTCTCTCCTTCACTGTCTAAAAAAGTATTGAAATGGATTGCACATGGAAAAACAAAAAGAGAGAAACTTTCAGAAAGTATTTTTCCAGAAAACACCCGTCCCCGAGCCTGTGAATTTGTTTTCAATCTGCATGCACGAAACCCAATATTCATCCCCCACTAATCTTACTCTCTTGAATTGGAATATCTTTTTGAGAGGGACACAAGCTAAAATTAACCTAAAAAACAGCCCACAAGACAAAAGTGATAAAAAAAAAAAAAATTCTGTGGTAAAAAGTTAACTCTTGATTTAATGCTGGCTGGCACGTACTGCATGCAGCTGTAACAGTAAACACCATTAAATTCTCTCACTCCACAGGAAAATAAAAAGGAAATATATATATATATAGTAGCATTTAAGTATGCTGACACGAATTTAATGCTATTTTCCCTAATCAGGAAACATATCTAATCAATACAGGTAACAAATCAAGACTGAAGAACTTCTTTTCCCTTAAACCCCACCAAAAATCCTGTTCCTTTCTCTTGGCTACTTCTCATGTATACATATATTTGCCAAGATTTGCCCGCGTGTATGCTGATGCTCTTGACCTGATTTATACTTGCAAAATGGAAAGATAAATATTCATAAATTGATATGGTTTCTTTTATACTTGCAAAATGGAAAGATAAATATTCATAAATTGATATGGTTTCTTTCACCAACTGAGGTTCAAACCAATCCATAACTACGAAAATGGTTTATGCATATAAATCCCATTACCTACTTCTTTCTTGTGGGAAAATATTAAATGGTAAATAAGAATGATTAGTTTTATTGGTATTGAGTAATTAATAATTAATTAATTTAACTGGTAAAACATTTTTATGTCACTGGAGGTAAAATTACGTACATTAAGAAGGGGAATGACAATTATGTTGATATATATATATATATATATTCGAAGGTTAAATGATATTATCATGCACTTAATCGAAGGGAAGGAGAGAATAGAAGGCATATAATTATCTTCAATTAATAAAATTGGCTAAAAAATCCACTACTCTTACTTTTGTTGTTGTTGTTGTGAATAAGGTTTTGAACAAAGTATGATCACAGATACTACGTTGATCAACAAGCATGACAACCATATACATAACTGAACTTCAGAGATTGAACTAAGCAGACTAAAAAAAAAATACGAAAGAAAAAAGAAAAGAAAGTGAGGCAAGATTTGTTCGATAAAATCTGTATTTAATTTCTACTCCAGCAAATTGATCAAGCATGGAGAAAATACTTGAGGATTTTTGGACAGAAACTGAATCTTCACACCCTCTATTTCTACCTGTTGTGTAAAGGATTTGGACCTGTAGGAACAACTCTCATTTCATCCAAAGTAATGTTCTTGTTCTTGCTGGAGTTAGAGAACAAGGTGTTGACAGCTTCAAGTGATGATGATGACGACGACGACATATTTAATGAACTTTTCTTCTTGTTGGAACCATCAACAGGAGATAAAAAAGTTGTTTTTGGCACTGCATCAGACCGGCCAATAGATCCAAAAATCAGAAGGGATAATGCCATAACAAGAACAGCTAATACTCTCATTGCATCAACACTTCTCTCAACCTCAAAGAAAGTTTTGGAACAAAACCTGAAAGAACAAGGGATTTTATACTTGAAAAGTGACCAAAAAGAGAGAAATGGAGAGGAGGCAAAAGGAATGGAAATAGTGTTGAGAGAAAGAGGTCATGAAAAGAATGGCCGAGCTGCCGCTTATAGAGAGAAAGTGAGAGGTGATACAGAGACATTAACTATATATGGTACCTTGGATTTACAGGTAAAGAAAAGCTTTGACATATCAACATCTCTTTGATCTGAACCTTCACCGAACCTTATTAATTGCTTTCAATTCCATTGGAGCTAGGACATACTTGGGAAGTGTAAAAATTCAAAAAAATAAAATTAAAGAAGAGAAATCTGTTCTTATAATTACGTACGTACACACAGCCCTCTCCAAAGTCCAAACCTGTCCACTGAGCTTTAAGATATCTCTATATCTAGTCCTTTCTCTTTTTTATCCATGGAGCTTTTGCACGTGCTCTGAATGGCCATGCAAAGCTAAACGAAGAAAAGCTGACAATAAAAAAGGGAAAATATTAATGGATTGTTTTGACAAGACCATGCCCGTGGTTCTGTTTTCCTGGCAAGTTGATTTTTGCTTGGATGGGTTGGAGGTGCTTGATTGAATAAATGATGAAAACTAGCAAGCTAGCTAGCTAGCTTGGTTCATGGGTTTTTAGTTAGACAACCTGCTGCTAGCTAGTTTGCTTATGCTATTGCCGGAATAACGACAAGAACAGCTGAGACTTTATGACTCCTTGCCTTTTGCATTAAACACACTTTAGACCTTTTCTTTTCATCCATTCTTCTTCTTCTTCATTTCTTAAAGGAAATTCGGATCGACACACTCGGATTAATTATATTTTGGATGATATTTTTAAAACAAATTGATAAGAAATCGTTTTGGATGATATTTTTTAAAAAATATTAAGATTGTGATGTATTAAATTAATTAGGGTTGATTTTTTAAATTTACAACCCGGGTCATAAGACTGATAATTCTATAGAAAACAAATCAAGATAAATTATAAAAATTAATTTTTAATCAACCCATAGTTTGAGGATGAAATAAAAAATAAATATTAAATTAAAAAAGAACAAGAAAAAAACTAATTTGATCAACCCGGGTTAACCTGTTAAACTCATAACCCAAGTCATGAGATCAGGTTAACCTCATAGAAAATAAATCAAAAAATTATGAAACTCTATTTCCAACCAATTTAATGTTAAAAGATTAAATCGAAGATAAAAAAAACAACCAAAGTTAACTTGGACTAACCTATTAAACTCGTCACCTAGGTCATAAGACCGGAATAACTTCATGAAAAACAAATAAAAAATTATAAAACTCTATTTCCAACTATCAATGTTGAAGGATAAAATCATGAAAAAAATAAATTCATGAGATCGGGATAACTCCACATAAAACAAATAAAAAAATTATGAAGGTTAATTCCTAAACAACCTAATATTGAAAATAAAAATTAAATAACAAAAAATAAAAAGAAAATTAAATTATTGGAGGGTGAAATTGAAAAAAAATACATTTTCAA
>Ga0307509_10007409_pt1 | contig 14339 bp, 12 predicted proteins | sample 10_EM_MG_FD_202245 | JGI IMG/M metagenome (GOLD analysis project Ga0307509, IMG submission 202245) | Populus trichocarpa ectomycorrhiza microbial communities from riparian zone in the Pacific Northwest, United States - 10_EM | ecosystem: Host-associated > Plants > Roots > Unclassified | place... | reverse complement strand
AACCGTTGGCGTTGTTTCGTGCGGCGCGCGTCGATTACTCGTTGCGCCGGCTCTATCACTACACCGGCACCGATCCGGAGCACTTCCAGAATTTCGTGATCTTCACCAACTATCAGTTCTATGTCGACGCCTTCGTGCAGCTTTGCCAGCAACGCCTGGCGTCAGGCGAGGGCGGCCCCGACGCCTTCGTCGGGCCCGGCAACGTGATGATGCAGAGCTTGCGTCTTGGCGGCGGTACGACGGGGATGGCGCCGGAGCGCATGCCGCAGATGCCGGCCTATCATCTCGTCGAACCCGGCTATCGCGGCATCAGCCTGATCAACATCGGGACTGGTCCGTCTAACGCCCGGAACGTCACCGACCACGTCGCGGTGCTGCGGCCGCATGCGTGGCTGATGCTCGGGCATTGCGCGGGTCTGCGGAACACCCAGCGGCTCGGCGATTACGTCCTCGCCCATGGCTACGTGCGCGAGGATCACGTGCTCGATCATGAACTGCCGCTGTGGGTGCCGATCCCGGCGCTGGCCGAGATGCAGGTCGCGCTCGAGGAAGCGGTCGGCGAAGTCACCGGATTGTCAGGGTTTGATCTCAAGCGCCTGATGCGCACTGGAACGGTTGCGAGCGTCGACAATCGCAATTGGGAAATCAGTGGTCCCTCGGTCATTCGACGTCTGTCGCAATCGCGCGCGGTCGCGCTCGACATGGAGTCGGCGGCCATCGCCGCCAACGGTTATCGCTTCCGCGTTCCCTATGGCACCTTGCTGTGCGTGTCGGACAAGCCGCTTCACGGCGAGATCAAGCTCGCTGGGATGGCCAGCGAATTCTACCGGCAGCGTGTCGGCCAGCATCTTCAGATCGGCCTGAGGGCGCTGGAGCGGCTCAAACACCAGGAATCCGAACGTCTGCATTCGCGCAAGCTGCGCAGCTTTGCCGAGGTCGCGTTTCAGTAGCGGTCACCCGTTGCCACCCGCAGCCGCTGCTCGTGACAGCGATCGACGGGGGTGTTGCCGAAGTAGCTCGTCCCGGCTGGAAAGCTGGTGAACGGCGACTAGCCGCCGTTCGTGCGCAGTCCTCCGGGCCGGAGTCGCATGCGGCCGTCAGCCCGCATCCCGATCTGATCTCCGCTCCCTCGCGATGTTCCCGTTATGCACAGCGGCGTTAGCATTAGTATGACTATACGACGGTATGTATTGACATTCGCAAAAAATATCAATCGAGAGTCGCAAATCGAACGGACAGTGCTCGTTTTCGTCGGCATACTCGCGTTGGGGCTGGCTTCAAGCTCTTTTGAAAAATCGAAACATCGGAGCGGGGCAACTCTCCGCTTCCACGAACTCGCCTGACGCAATGTAGCGTCTCGGGAAATGATTTCGCTTGAGAAGGATGATGGCGCCGTGAATGAGAGTGACGTGAAAGCTGGAATGAACGGAACGAATGGTTTCGGGATGCCGCTGTTTGGATTCCCGAAGATCGCAATGCCTGGCCTGATCGGCGAGCTTGCCGCGCAGGGTGTTGCCCGCGCCCAGCAAGGCTGCGAGGAGATCAAGGTCGCATTCGCGTCGGACGAGATGAGGGAGGCGCTGCGCGAGACGTATTCGAGCAATGCCAGAAGCGCGACCGACTATGGCCTCAAGGTGTTCGAGATCTCGAACGCCAACACCGCCGCCGCGATCAATTTCTTGTCCCATCTCTGGGGCAGCAAGTCAGTCACGGATGTCTTCAGCTTGACGGCGGCGCAAACGCGCAAGGCCCTGGACACCGCAACCGCCCAGAACAAGGAACTATGGGGGCTTGCCCAGAAGTTCGCGACGGAAACGGGCGAGCCGATCAAGAAGCACTTCGCCAAGGTTTTGCACCAAGCCAGCTAGAAAAGCGGCACTCGACTCGCGTCCAAGTCAGGAGGGAATCCGGCCGGTTGGAACAAGCCCCGCCACGAGCATGACGCCCGATGCTCGATCACACAAGGCGAAGGTGCAGGATGCCCCCCAACTAACCGCACCAATAAGAGCGGAATCCGACCGGCCGGTCTTTTTTTGAAACAACAAAACCAAGTCCAAGGGAGGCTCAATATGGGTATGGTCATGGTCAAATGTCCGCAAACCGGGCGCGCGATCCCTACCGGCATGAAGACCGATCGCGAGACCTTTGGACGTAGCGCAGTGTTTTTCGCGCGCACCCATTGCCCGATCTGCCACACCGATCACGCTTGGTTCGCGCGGGAAGCCTGGGTCCACGAGCCGAGCGCCGGGGCGCAGCGCGGCACCGCGGGCTCCCTGGCCTGATCCTCCGCACAGCTCATCAATGATCGCGATGGAGAGACATCATGCCGCGCATGCAAATCTCCGCGGAAACGTCGACTTGGCTGCTGCAGGCCAAGGAGTTTCTTGACGACGCACGACGGCTGAGGCCGGGCCCCGCGCGGAACGAGTTGCGCCAGGTGGCAAAGGAGCTGCGTCAGCTGGCGAAGTTCGAGGCGCAATCCGAAGCCGCACTTAGCGTTGAGCGGCGGCTTTGAATCTGATCGGGGCGCAATGATCCGCGATTTCTCGTCCGGTGAAGCGGCTTCGATTTCGGCACCGTCTTCGCCGGCTTGACCTGGGGACGAGGGCGCTGTCCTGGAATGTTGCAACGCCAAGCGGCGGCGCAGACAATTCCAGGCAGTCAACGCGATCGATGCTGCGCTGCGTCAGCGGAATCGGCTCACGCGGCATCGCACATCCTGAAACGTCTGAGATGTGCCATCATCTGGCACAGATCATGACTCGGGAGCGCGCCGTATTCATCGAGAACAGCTCCTCGACTTCGCTACACAGGGTGCCGTGGCATTCGCACGCTGCCGCCGCCAGCCGAGATTGATCGATCTCGATCTGACCTCGTCGATCCGATCTGATCGCGCCGGACGTGCGCAGATTGCGCATCAGGAGCGTCACTGTCGTTCGCCGCACACCGAGTATTTGCGATAGCGCCTCCTGGGTGAGTGGGAGGACGTCCTGGTCGACGCGGTCGCGAATCTGGAGCAGCCAGCGAGCCATGCGGGCTTCGACCGGATGCAGCGCATTGCAGGCCGAGCCGATCTGAAGCTGTATCAGCATCGCCCTGATGTGAATCTGCACCGCTTGCCGGATCGCGCGGCTCTGCTTGAAAGCAGCGTGATACCGCGATGCCGGGATCCGCGACGCGGTGCCCGCTGCTCGAACGATGGCGGTGTTGGCAGAAGGTGACGGCCCAAGCATGGAAAGACTGCCCAGTGCCCCCTCACGCCCCACGAGGGCGGTGGCAACCGTCCGTCCGTCTGCCATGTCGATCATCAGCGAGATAGCGCCGCTATCAGGGAAGAAGACATGCTCGATCTCGTCACCCGCTCGCGCGAGGACCGCGTCCTGATCGAGCGCGACCCTCTCCAGCTCGGGCGCCAGCAGATCTAAGTCTGGTGGCGGCAGTGTTGCGAGCAGGCGATTACGAATTCCACAGGGAGCCATCACTGCAGGGAACCCACGGTGAGGCAACATTTGTTTAGATCTGCTTTCTCAACGCGCACCAAGATCCGATTCAGTTGCAAACGCTTTTCACTCCTACAATCAGTCACCTTCGATTTTCTTCGCGCAGTAGCGTGGAGACTTAGACGCAAATACGCCGCCGCAGACAACTGCTAAATGGGTATGGGTAACACCGTAGTAACACCGTGGTTTGTGGCCGCATGAGCGCCAATTTTCCGGCGCGCGGCAAACACTGCCGTGAAAGGTGATCCCGCACCTCTGAACCGCGAGGGTCGCTTCTCGGCAGTCAGCGCTGAGACTTCCTGCACTTTCGAAAGCTCGGAAGCTTTGCCGAAGTCGCGTGTCCGGAGGACCGTTGCTCGAAAGCGAGATAGACCCTGAACAGCTCCTACCGGACCTTGATCTCTGCGAATATCGCAAGCGCGCGTTCGAATTTCTGGTTGAAGAGCCACATCGCATCGAGAATGTCGCGGAAGCTTGCCGAAGTTCGTGCCTTGTCGGCTTGTCCGAAGGCGAAGATGCTGTTGTTTCGCAGATATCTCATGATCCTCGGATCGGATACCCGGTAGTCGAGCAGGCTGCCCGATTTGAGGGCCTGTCTTGTCGGCGTCGGAATGATCTGGATGAGTTCGAAAAGCTTCATCTGATCGATCGGGTTGGGGAGTGTCTTCACGATCGCCGGGATCTGCAGGAAAAGGTCCGCGTGTGCATTCATGAGGCCGTTCCTCACGGCGGTCCAATGATTGAACCGATGATCGTGATCGCGGACCCGCGCCTCTTCCCGGTCATCGCGCGCACTGACTTGAGCATTCAGAGCTGCGATCGAGCTCTTGATCGCTGCCCACTTCTTTCGACCGTTCTGATCTTCGGATGGTCCGGTCTGGAAGCTGCCCTTGTAGGTATTCGAGCGGGCGTTCCCGACATTCTGATTGCCATTGGTCTCCGCGAAGAACAGCCCAAGGCTGATGCGGCCGGCCGCATCGGCGTTGACTGCATCAAGACCCTTGGCGCGCGCGATCGCGATGCCCAGCTCGACGACATCCTTGAAGGGGGTCGGTGAATCCTGCGCGTCAGCGGGCGGGGCCTCCATGACGTCGAAGAGTTTTCGGTATTCCTCGATCAGCGGTTCATTGTCTGCATCGAAATACTGCGGCGGAATGCCGAACTTGTTGGGACGCCCGATTTTGGACGGCAGCGCATCGGTGAGATCCTTGTAGGTGCTCATCATGTTGATGCGGGCGAGGTAGAGCGCTTGTCCCGGCAGGTTTGGAAGCGGTCGTTTCGCATTGATCTGGCCGCGCCGCTCGCCCAGGATTGCCCTGAATTGGCTCAATGCGCCGTTGTAGGCATCGCGTGCGTCCGATTGCTGTTTCGTGAGTGCGAGCGGCTGTCCCATCGCTGGCGACACGATGCCGAGACTGGCCCATGCGACGAGTAACAGTCCGAGTCCAAGAGCGGCTCTCGTCGTGGCGGTATGACGTCTCATCCCCATGGCGGCTTCCCGTGCCTTGATTCGGCGGCGACATGGATCGTACACGGCAAAGGCCCAGCGAGCGCGAGCCCTGTCGGGATCGCGGCCACGCAGCGCGGCTGCACGGTTCCATCCGAATACCGCCACACTTGTTACTCCCGCAGTTCGATTGTCCGGTGCCAAGCTACTCACGACCGACAACGAGCGATGAGCCGCGGGTGAAATTACGCTTCGACCACCAGGCGCGGGGATTCGTCCAAATCAGGAGGTTTCAGGAGCCATGACGACATCAGCCGAGAACGAACGCAAAGCCGGACAGCCTGCCATGCACGCACCAACGATCGTCTCGCCGCAGGCGTGGGAGGCGGCGCGGCAGCAGCTGCTCGTGAAGGAAAAGGCCCAGAGCCGTGCCCGTGACGCCCTGGCCGCCGAGCGCCGGCGCATGCCGTGGATGGCGGTGAAGACGGCGTATGCGTTCGAGGGGCCCGCGGGTAAGGCCAGCCTGCTCGACCTGTTCGACGGTCGGCGCCAGCTGATCGTCTATCGCGCCTTCTTCGAGCCGGGCGTGTTCGGCTGGCCCGACCACGCCTGCCGGGGCTGCTCCATGGTGGCAGACCAGGTCGCCCACGTCGCCCACCTGAACGCTCGTGACACCACCCTGGTTTTCGTCTCGCGTGCGCCTCAGGCTGATATCGCGCGGCTGAAGGCGCGGATGGGCTGGGAGATACCGTGGTTCACCATCACGGACGGCTTCGACGCAGACTTCGGCGTGAGCGAGTGGCACGGCACCAACGTGTTCTGCCGCGACGGTGACCGCGTGTTCCGCACTTACTTCATCAACAACCGCGGCGACGAACAGATGGGGGGCACCTGGAACTACCTCGACATCACGCCGCTGGGCCGCCAGGAGGTCTGGGAGGATTCGCCCGAGGGCTATCCCCAGACCCCGACCTACAAGTGGTGGAACTGGCATGACAGCTACGTCGCAGATGCGGCGCCGGACAAGAAATGGATCGAGGTGTCGGACGCCGGAGAGGCGGCGTTCCGGAACCAGCAAGCGGGCACGACGCCATGAGGCAGGGCTGCTCCGGTGGGATCTGACGGGCCGCAACTGTCGGTCCGAGAGCGCCGGGGAGGATCCTGTCTTGATGGAGGTCGCGAACTCCTCATCTCAGGACAGGATGCCCCGTCGCGCTGTCGTGTCGGCTGCGTCTTTCGCCGCAGCGCCTTGACCGCGCGAGCGGTTCAGTGCGACCCATACTGGAGGTCCGGCTGCCTGGACTTTCCGGAAAAATGTTTCACGTCGGGTTGATATCGATCGGCTTGGTGATGCGAGGGCCGGTGGTCGCACTGGCGTTCCGGATATCTGGAGCGTAATATCTACACCGGTTGGTTCCAGGTCACTTGGCGGTCGCGCGGATGTTCGTTTTCTCAAGTCGACTAGGTCTCGCATTTGTATTGGTGGCGCTCTGTCTGGGGGGACAAGCAGCCCACGCCCAAACCGCCCCCCTGACATATTGGACTCCTGGCTGGCCCCTCGGCTTCGGTGACAATCCGGCGGCCGGCGAGGGCGCGAACACCTACGGCAACTTTCCGAGCTTTGACGGCAGTGACGGCCAGGGCGGCGGCTTCTCCTACATGCGCTACCATTTTCCGAGCGGCTGGTTTGTCGGCAGCGAACGCGGCGGCATGGGGTTCAGCGGCATCGGGCGGGATGCAGCGTTCGGCAATTTCGGCTCGCTTTATACCGAAGGCGTGCAGTTCGGCTACAGCTTCAAGAACAGCGGGTTGCCGTTTACGGTCTACGGTGGATTCGACACCTTGAAATATAAATCCGACATCGGCGGCCCTTTCGCGCCCTTCGACTCCACGTCCGGCACGCTGCCCGGCTATAGCGCGCATGCGGGCGTCGAGTTTAAGCCGACGTCGAATCTCAGCCTGTCACTCGGGGTTGGCTACACCCAACAATCCCAGCGCATCGACAGCGACATCAATTCGCCCTTGCTGCCCGGCGCGTCGCCGTTTGCCTTCGGTGATCGCCGCTGACGTGTGCCGTTCGACAGGGAGGCAGCGGTGGGCAGAGGCGCACTTCGCGCCGTGCCGACCATTTTCGCGCATATGGTCTTCGCGCATACTGCGAGCGTGGGCTCGCTTCGCTCAGCCCACCAGCGGAAGTGCGCGGTTTTTCGCTCATCGAAGCCCCCGTGTCCCGAGCCGAGACCCCGATGTCGCCTGTAACCAACCAGACGGTACCGTCACGCCATGGGCTACGCATCCGCAACCGATCCCAAATTCCTCGGCACGCTTGAGGGTTGGCTTCGCGATCGGCCGGAAATACTGGTCCTGATCCGATACTCGCGCGCCGCGGGAAACAAGGATTTCGAGTTCTTTTCGTCGTTCGGAGCCTTGTCGAACCGGATACGCCAACTGCCTCCAAGCACTTCCATGATCGCGTTCAGACAGCCGCAGCTTCCGTTGCGAGGATTGGTGGACGAAAGATTCATCGCCAGTTGCTTGGACCGCATTCCTGACGGCTCGGAGTTCCTTGTGTTGGAGACTACGCGTCGAACGCATGGCGAAAGGTCGTGGTTCCATTGTGACGCAGGCGAATCCCACGCAGAGTTGCGCGAGGCTCTGGAGGAATCGCGTGGCACTCCAGTCGCAGTCGGGCCCCATCCGCCTTGGCTTGAGGATTCCGATGACGTTGTTTCTGCCATCGTGCCGGACGAGAACGGTATCGTGAGGATCGGCGTTTATTGACAGCCCATCCCCGCGTAGCGCTGGCCGGTCGATCGCGCGATCGTCGGCGGTCTCCCACTGAGGCAGCAATAACCAGCCGTCGGCTGATCGCGGCGTCGATGATCGCGGGACGAGCCTGTCTTGCGACCTTGCAATGATCATGACTCGACGCTGATGCATGGATCGTTTCCCGCGCTCGCGCGTTAGTGATGCATGCAGGGTGGGGTATATAGGGAGCCTACGACCATGCTTCCCGATCGAATTGGCTTTGCGCTACCGTTCGCGGCCTCTCTTGTTGGCCTCTTTCTCATTGCGGGAAGCATCGGCGCATCCGCGCAGCACCCGGGACGAGGCCCCGCGCCAGCGGCGGCTCGGCCCGCTGCACCTGCCATCGCCCGGCCTGCCGCGCCCGCGGCAGTGGCTCGGCCTTCTGCACCTGCGATGGTGGCTCGGCCGGCTCCGCCTGCGATGGCTCGGCCTGCCGCACCTGCGTTCCATCCAGCTCCCGCGCCGCAGCGACCGGCCATGGCGCCGCGTCCGATGCCGCAGCAGCATTTCGCCGCACCTTCGCGGCCGGCGGCACCCCATTTCACCGCGTCGCGACCGAGCGTCCAGCGTGCAGCTCCGGCGTCACGGCCTCCTGCCGTCGCCTCGCGCCCAAGCCCACGCGTCGCCGAACCGCGGCACCCAGGCGCACCGCCGGCCGCGAGCGCGCGTTCGCCGCGGCAGGAGCGGATCGTGCAGCAGACGCAAGCGCGCGAACAGCGGGTCTCGCAGCGCCAGCAGGTCACGCAGCAACGCGAGCAGCTCGCGCAGCAGAAGCAGCGCGATACGCTGTCGCGCCAGAGTGCCGAACGCCAGACCCGGATCGATCGCCTGCAGCAGCGCATGCAGCAATTGCAGGAAAAACCGCAGGACCGGCAGGCGCATCGCGCGCTGCAGGCGCAACAACGTCTGCTCCAGCGCGAGCAACTGGCGCAGAAACGCGATCTCGCGCAGCAGCAGAAGCTGGGCGTGGCGCCGGCCGCGGCGCAGCGGACCGCGGTCGCCGCCGCCGTGCAGGCCGCCGCGCGCGGACGATTTGCCGCGCGCTTCCGCAACAACGCCGACCCGCGCGCCCAAGTCGCGCTCGCCGCGCGGTTGAACGGCTGGGCGCCGCGCAATGCCTGGCGCCACCATGTCCACGCCGCGTTCGTGCCCTGGCTCGGCCCGGTGTTCTGGCCATACGTCTATTCCGATATCTTCGAGTACACGTTCTGGCCCGAAGCCTATGACGACGCCTATTGGGCCTACGCCTACGACGATTTGATCGACACGGTGTTCTGGGATACCGGCAGTCCGTATTCTGCCTACGCCAGTATCGCGCCCGATGGCAGTGTCGCGCCGGACGGCTACGTCGAGCCTGGCGGTGCGATCGTCGGGTCATCGCGATTGCGCCAACGCTCGGGCCTCAGCCCGCAGGCGCTCCGGCAATTGTGCAGCAATCCCGACAAAGGCATCACCGCGTGGCCGTTCGCCGAGATCACAAGCGCGCTGCGGCCGACATCGGAGCAACGCGCATTGCTCGATCAGTTGAAGACTGCGGCGGCGCATGCGGCCGACGCGCTCAAGACCTCCTGCAGCGACACCTATGCGCTGACGCCACCCGGTCGGCTGCGGGCGATGATCAACCGTGTCAGCGCCAGCCTCGAGGCGGTGCGGATGGTGCGGCCGGCGCTGGAGGCGTTCTACAACGCACTGAGCGACGAGCAGCGGGCCCGCTTCAATACGCTGAGCCCGCGTCTTCCCGCCACATCGGAAGATCAGCCGCAGCAGGAGGCCAAAGCCGAGACCAAGGCCGAGAGCTGCGGTGCGTCGAAGTCGAGCCTGACGGGCCTGCCGATCGAACGAATCGACGCCGTGCTGCGTCCGACTGGCGCGCAGAAGGGGGCGCTCGATCGCCTCAGTGCAGCGACGGAGAAGGCGGTGCAGGAGCTGCAGGCGGCGTGCCCCGACGAGGTGCCGGTTACGCCGGTCGGACGACTGCAGGCGATGGAGAAGCGGCTTTCGGCCATGCTGCAGGCGGCCAACCAGATACAGCCGGCCTTGGACGACTTCTACGCCAGCCTGACCATCGAGCAGAAGGCACGCTTCAACACGCTGCAGCAGGTGGCGGGACCCGTGAGCGGGACGCCGTAACAGCGTTGAACGGAGGCGGCGGGTCGCGAAGGTACCCGGCCCCACAATTCCGGCGACGCATCAGGTGTCTGGGATCAAGTTCCGGCTAAATAAATAACCGGAGATACAGCTCACGCCGCCGGATCGTTATCATCGACAATTGCGGCTTGGGTGTTCGTCATCGCCCGGCTGCTTCCCGCCTACGCCTTCGAACGAGCACGCGAAATGCTGACCGCAAATGAGCGCCATGCAACCGAAATTGGAACCGTGCGTCAAAGCGCCACGCGTAGCGTGATTGAAACGATCCGCTTGCTTGGTTCATATCGTCGCGCGCAGCGACTTCAATAATGTCCATAATAATAACGCAAAAAGCAGGTCGCATTCCCTGCTAGTCGCCCAGTCGCAAATCGCTGCTCGACCCGTGCAAAGAGGGGTTTCCACCATGGAGACACGGCGCTTTGGCGATAACGGGATGGACGTCGGCGTAGTTGGGTTCGGTACAGCCGAAATAGGCTTCGAGCAAGTTGCCGACCATACCCTCGATGCGATCTTTGGCGCAGTGTTTGATATGGGGATCAACATCATTGATACTGCCGCAATGTATGGCGACAGCGAGGAAAAAATTGGTCGCGCGCTGCGCGGCAGGCGCGGCCAATGTTTCTTATGTACCAAGTGCGGACGATGTCCCCCGCGCAGGCGAAGTATCCGAGGACTTTATGAGCGCGCCCACCGCCTTGTGCAATACCGGTTGATGCGAAGTGTTGATGAACGGGAGTCTTTGGATTGGCAACCGCGTGTACTGGAATGGAACATCGATCAAAGCTTGCGTCGGTTGGGTGTTGATTGCATTGACATCGTCCTGCTTCACAGTTGTTCGGAAGAGACTTTGCGCCGGGGCGCGGTGATTGAAGTTCTGCACCGGGCCCGTCAAGCCGGCAAGGCGCGCTATGTCGGCTATAGCGGCGATGGACCTGCGGCGCTGTATGCGGTTCAGTGCGGCCAGTTTGAAGTGCTGGAGACCTCGATCAACATCGCCGATCAAGAAGCAATTGACTCGACAGTGCCGCTTGCGGTCCGGCACGGCATGGGCGTGATCGCAAAACGCCCGGTCGCCAATGGCGTTTGGAAAAGCGACCATAGGCCGGAAGCTGTCACCAACCATGCCTACTGGGACCGGCTGCGCGAGCTTCAATATGATTTCTTGCAAGACGGGCATGCTTTTGAAACAGCATTGCGGTTCACTCTGAACGTTGCAGGCGTGCATACTGCGGTCGTGGGAACGGCAAATCCGGAACACCTCCGTCGGGATGCTGAATCAGTAGCGGCGGGCATCTTGGCGAAAGATCAATTCGATGCGATTCGCGCCCGGTGGAAGACAGTCGCGCGACCTGATTGGGTTGGACAGACCTAGTTGCTTCACTTCCGGGATCAGACACCTCTCGTGTCATGCGCCGGGCATGGCGGCGGTGTGCAGGGGCGCCCTTTCACCCATCATTGCGAGCAGGCGAAGCAATCCATGTCGCTTAGCGCGCATTGGTGCGCCCCGGTGGCCTGGCCTATTCTACAACATCGCTGACGCATCTTCCCGTCTCGCAGCGGCGACGCTTGTTTCCATCAGGAGCCAAGCACAAGCTGTTAGTGACCATCCGCCGTTTTACCTGTTGACCCGAGGTCGAAACATGTCGTCGAAGATCCCGCCTGCACCCGCCGACGCAGCCTCACGCCGCGCGGCCAAACCGACAATCGTTTATCCGGCCAGCGCCGGGCCCAGGCCCGACATGGCTGCGCTGGAATCCGCCCGGCAAATGATGATCAAAGTCTCGGATATCGTGGTGCCGCCACGCGACGCCCGGACATTTCGCGTGGCGCGCGGCCAATTCTTCCGGATTGTCAGCATCGAGGGCCCCCAGGTCGGCGACCTCAATCTTTGGAACGCGCACGATCTCTCCGAGCGCTTCTTCAGCGGCAAGACCCGCGCGCTCCACGCAACCCACCTCGGTGCCGGTGACCGGCTCTGGAGCACCATGCCTTCTCTCAGGCCGATGGCGACCATCAGTCATGACACGCTCGGCTGGTACGGCTGGGATGCGGACGGTGCCGGCATCCACGACGTCATCGGTACGCGCTGTGATCCGTATACGAATCTGCTGTTGAGCGGCAGTGCTTACGACTTCTGCTGCCATTCCAACCTGTCCCGCGCGCTTGCCACCGAATTGAAGCTGGAGCCGGGCGCGGTCGAGCATCATGTCCACGACGTGCTCAATGTCTTCATGTGCACCGGCTTCACCGCCGACACGCACCAGTATTTCATGAAGGCCAGTCCGGTCCGCCCCGGCGACTTCATCGAATTCTTCGCCGAGATCGATCTGCTGGGCGCCTTGTCGGCCTGTCCCGGCGGCGACTGCAGCGCGACCCATTCCAGCGATGTTGCGGCGTGCTACCCGCTCAGGATCGAGATCTTCGAGCCGGATCGGACAACGCTCGGCACCTGGAGCCGGCCGTCGCCAAGTACATACCACCGCCGCCACGGCACGTCTGCCTAGCGTTTCCAGCGAGTGGACACCGGTTCGCGATTCCATCTAGATTTCCGCAAAACACGGCTGCAGCAATTCGGCTGAACGATTGCGCACGGCCGGGCACGGAGGAACTGCCCCAATGACGGTCATCGATTCCCAGGTCCATGCCTATGAGGCGAACACGCCGAAGCGACCCTGGCACAGTGTGCCGAACTGGCCCGATCACGTCACGGGGGACGAGATGGTGGCGGCGATGGACAAGGTCGGCGTCGATGGCGCGATCTTCATCTCCGCCTTTTCCATGTACCGCTACGACGCCAGCTATGCCGTGGAGGTGCAACGGGCCCATCCCGGCCGGATCGCCATCGTCAAGCCGGTCGACCCTGACAATCCTGACGTGGCCGATGTCGTCGCCGACTGGAAGCAGACGCCGGGCACGGTCGGAATCCGCATCATGCTGACGAAGGAGAGCAAGCGTGAGCCCGATCACCCGGGCCTCGATCGGATCGCCCGCGCCGCCGTTCGCTCCGACTTTCCGGTCAATCTGCTGTGCTGGGACAATCTGGACGCGGGCACGGCGCTGATCGATCGCCATCCCGACACGCGGTTCATCATCGACCATCTCGGCATCCTGCAGCCGCGCGTGCCGCCGGCGCCGCGAGAGCCCTGGGCCGACCTTCCGAAGGTGCTGGAGCTGGCCAGGCGCCCGAACGCCGTGATCAAGGTCAGCGGGGCCTGCACGCTGTCCCGGGAGCCTTATCCTTTCCCGGACATCTGGGATCCGCTGGCCCGCGTGTTCGATGCCTGGGGTTTCGATCGCTGCTTGTGGGGCACGGACTGGACGCGCGCATTCGCGGTCGTCAACTACGAGCAGGCCGTCGTGCCATTCCTGAAGACCGATCGCCTCAGCGACACCGAGCGGGCCATGCTGATGGGCGGTGCCTGCGCCAAGGCTTATGGCTGGTCGCCGCAGAAAGGTTAGTTCCGGTCTCCAGGGTGGTGATCGGGCGGTCGGTCAATTGGCTCCCAGGGTTCGCAAACGATCGGCCAGATCAGCGGCGCCGGATGCGATGACGTTGGCAATGACCGTGACGCCACGCCGGTGGACACATCCCGATGGCGGAGCAGATCCGTTCGGCCACTGCACCCGAGCTGTTGACGATGATGACTCGAACCCTTGTACTTCAATGCGCGCTCCGAAAGACTCCTTGGCTGCTTTGCGAAGCAAAAGAAGAGCGGGCGTGACAAAGGGACACAAGAGGTGCCTGCGATGTACCAAATTCTCTGAAAGCTCGGAGATAATCTCCGAAAGTTCGGAGGTCTCCAAAATGTCGGAGGCCCTGACTTTGGGCTGAGGCACTCGTCGCACCATCGCAGATAGTGGTATCGTTCCCTCATCGGAGTACGACGCCTTCACGCGTCGCGAGAATTTCACGAGGTCAGACGCGCCCCACTTTCGAACGCGATCCGGCGAGAGCAATATGGCAAAGCCGCTTCCAATCAGACGACGATGGCTCCTCGTTCTCGCGACCGTGGCATTCGTCTACCTTTTGCTGGCTTATGTTGTGCTCCCCGCGCTGTGGACGCATCACGAGCATGAACCCGGCCTGGCATCCCTACCGATGGTGACACGCACGAGCAGTGGTATTCCGGGGGATGCGCTCAATGTCGGGCTTGTTGGCAGTAAGGAAGACGTGCTCCGCGCCATGCACGCGGCGAGCTGGTTTCCGGCCGACCCTATCACGTTGCGCACGAGTATTGAGATCGTCGGCAGCGTGGTGCTCGACCGGCCCTACCACGATGCGCCTGTCAGCCCTCTCTTCTATGAAGGAAAGAAGGAACAGCTCGCTTTCGAGAAACCCGATGGCAAGAGTGCCGACAAGCGACATCACGTGCGCCTGTGGCAGGTCCTGGAAAAAGGCAGTGATGGCCGCCCCGTCTGGCTCGGCTCCATCACAT
>Ga0307509_10007408_pt1 | contig 14340 bp, 16 predicted proteins | sample 10_EM_MG_FD_202245 | JGI IMG/M metagenome (GOLD analysis project Ga0307509, IMG submission 202245) | Populus trichocarpa ectomycorrhiza microbial communities from riparian zone in the Pacific Northwest, United States - 10_EM | ecosystem: Host-associated > Plants > Roots > Unclassified | place... | reverse complement strand
GAAGAAAGTTAAAGATATCCAATTCGACCCTAAGCAAACAGACCTAGACCAGCCAAAGGAAGGAGAGCATGACGACAAGGAACATTCTGGTGGAAACAGGTGGGCAGGAGGTGTACGCTCTTCATTCTTTTTAGTCCCTCTCGCTGTTCTTATGGTGATTTTTATTAGACCGGCGGCAGGGATACCGCTGGTATGGGAGGACGCGGGGGTTATAAACGGCTTTATAAGAAAGGTGATATCAAGCAGGTACTTTGAAAGCATTTGTATTCGAGCCCGACGAAAACTGACCTGACTTAGGTCTCCGATGAGTTGAAGCAGGATGTACCAGACCATATCAGGGAAAAGGCGCGGGAGATGGCTCGTCAAGAGCTCCAGCGCCGACTTGGAGAACTAGACATGACTGCCTCGGAAGCAAAAGGATATGGTCAGCTATTAACGGCCACCCAGGCCCATATGGCGTCTCTCCTTGACCTTCTTGAACGTAAGTCAGCGTCGAGTTTTGGAACGAATTTTTTCAACCAGTCTCGAAATAGATCTCGCGGCTAAGGAGGAGGAGCGTGTCTGGGTCAAACGTCAGACAGATGGAGAGTTAGACGATAGCCGGTTAACTGAAGGGATTACTGGAGAATCTACGGTTTACAAGCGTCGTGGGATGGAGAAGCCGGAACTCGGGCGACCTCAAATCAAGTGTGCCTTCTGCACCGCTCATATACGTATAATATCTTGCTGACGTGAACATTTAGGCCCAAGAGGATTAAATTTATCTTCGATTTGAGTGCCTCCATGTAAGCGTAATGTCGGACGGTTGTCGCTCTTTTTCACAATCTTCTTCAGGTATCGCTTCCAATATGACGGGCGCCTACAACGAAGCATGGAGACAGGTAAGCACTTCCTGCATTGTTCGCACTTCCCTAACTGAGACTAACAATCCAATACCAGCTGTTATGCTGATGGAGACGTTCGATCGTCTTTCTCGGAAAGAAAAATATGTTTGGGATGTAAGCAGCACTCTAATTTTGTGTGGTACTTGAACTAATAACCCTCAGATGTGCGCTCATGTAAAGTTCCTTGTGTTGTGTTTTTTTTTCAATGATGGAAACTTACTTTTTATTCTAGTCAGGGGATGGGCCCGATATCGTCCTGACGGAGGCAAATAATGCACCAACGGAACTCAAGCAACGCTGGAAAGTTACTGAGAAAATGTACATGATACCACAGTACGCTTTTGCTGGTGACTTTACTGGTACGGATACTCTTTTTGTTCCTTTTCCTATTTAACCTTTTTTCCCCCAAAAAGTTGAGGCAATTATGAAAGGTGTAACTGAGGTGGCTAAATATGATGCGGGTTTGTTGGCAAGTCTCTCTTCCATCAGAAGCAAGCTTAAATTACCTTTCTAGACGATTGGTTTGTCATTGCTATCACAGTGAGTTTTTGGATTCTCTACTTGCTAGAAACCTAATTAACATTTGTCCCTAGGACGCCAATTTCGGGAGATATCAAATCTCGCCCGAAGACTTGACGAGGGCAATGAAATATAACCCTAAAGTCAATACTGCCCTTATTTGCATCGGGGAAGGTGCTGATGCGTCCTGGTACGTTCACAGTCGCCGATTTTCTCCAATTATTTAGTAGTATAATTACTAGGGTCACCAAAAGCCTTCCTGGCCGGGGCTATCGTGTTGCGAATACAGGAGATATTCCGAATGTTCTGCGAAGCATATTGGCTACAATGGTGGACCGCTAAATTAAAGGTTCTGAAATAGGGGCCGTATCTGCAGTGTATTTATCCCTACGGTCGATTACAGCCACACTGAAGTACGATCCATTTCAGTACCTCTCTGATAGGTAGAGATTCATCTAGACATTAGAATTACCTGTAGTAACTTTGTAAACTAATGTGTGAAGAATTGAAAATGGGGTGCGTGACGACCGTGACGATAATGGTCAACTTTGGCAACTCGAACCCGGCTTGACTCCTTCTCCGCCATCCCTAAATCGGCACCTACAAGGATTTGTCGTTAACGCTTCTGTCTACAGCACAATACAGTCCTCCCCATATCCGCAGAACTCCGGACGAACATTACAGTGAACCACGGCGAGCCTTGCAATGGCCTATTTCTTCGCGTCGCCCATCGACGTCGACATCAAATTGGAAGGGGAAGAACAGAGGAAACAAGTGGAGATAAAAGGGGAGAAGGACAAGACCGTTTCTTGTCCAGTATACTACGACGGGGACTCAGTAACAGGGCAGGTAAGCAATTCAAACCTGCTGGCTACCCGGTGCTCGTTATTGATCGCCACCTATTTCAAAGGTCACCCTACGCGTTCGGGACGGCAAGAAGACTGCCCACGAGGGTATTAAAGTGGAATTTGTTGGCAGTATAGGTTTGTCGAGTTCCGGGGCTATATCTTGTTCGATTCACCGAGATATATACAGAGCTATTCTATGACCGTGGTCACCATCATGAATTCCTATCACTATCTCAGGAGCTTGCGGCTCCAGGAGAAATGCGACAAGCGCAGACGTTTGATTTCAACTTCAAGAATGTCGAGAAACAATTTGAGAGCTATCAGGGGATTAACGTCAAACTGCGGTGTGAAACATAATCATTCTTTGCTCTAAATTTGCTCATTCCATAAAGGTACTTTGTGCGAGTTTCGATATCGCGACGAATGGCCGACACAGTGAAGGAGAAAGACATTTGGGTTCATTCGTTTCGTATGCCACCTGACAGCAATAATTCGATCAAGATGGAAGTTGGTATCGAAGACTGTCTTCACATCGAGTTCGAGTACAACAAATCCAAGTGTGTCATTTTCTGCTTCATGAATTCTTACTCGAAACTAATATTAGGCAGATATCACTTGAAGGATGTAATCGTCGGAAAAATTTACTTCCTGTTAGTGCGAATAAAGATCAAGCACATGGAGCTGTCAATCATAAGGCGCGAGACGACTGGATCACCGCCCAACCAATACAACGAAAGCGAAACCATCACGAAGTTTGAAATTATGGATGGCGCACCAGTACGAGGTAAGTCTGTCTGATATCATACATATTCAACTAAATTTATACTTTTAAAGGCGAAACAATTCCAATCCGTGTTTTCCTTGGTGGCTTTGATCTAACCCCAACATTCCGGGACGTCAACAAGAAATTCACTACCCGCTATTATCTAAATCTTGTGCTTATCGACGAAGAGAACCGACGCTATTTCAAGCAGCAAGAAATCACCATTTTTAGGATACCAGAGGTACGCCATCAATGAAACGAAATCTATCACGTTGTCTGACGCCTGCTTAGAACTAATGACCTTTCATGTTTTGTATCTTGTATTATTTATCCCAAGGAAGACCTAGCAAGCTCTTCAACGCTTGCAAATAATCATGCCGCGGAAGCGAGTTATATGTTCCCGCTGGGGTACCGTTGAATCATGGGTAAATAGGTGACTAAAAATACAAGGAGTGACATTTAAGCTCTGTAACTCAAGAAGGCTTCCCCACCTGGCGTGGACGCTGGCCACTCACGTTGTCCTCCATCCAGAGGGCCTCCGAATTTCCCAACACACTGCCAACCACTCTGGGCTCTAGGCCGCCGTAATTAATTTGGATGACCTGTGGCATGTCCCCAGGTCTCGGTGGGATGACGATGGGTTCCAGAGATACACTCCTCCTCTTATGCCCTGTAATTGGTGCCGGTGTAGCTTTCCATGGTGCTTTGCCAACACTTTTCAGTCGCGGAATAGCTGGCTTCTGTGACGGAGGTGAGGTACCTGCACGCTTGGCCTCAGGCCAGGGCATGGCAAGATTATCAATGCTCTTGCCTCGGTCATGGAGGTTTTGCAATGTGTTATCTTGTCTCTTTGGCTGTTCCCCCAGGCTCGTGTCCACAGCCTCAACCCAGTCTGCGATCCGTTCCAATTTTTCATTGGTCTGGGAGAGCTTATGGGATGTCGTCGGTATGGGTGGGATAAATCGAGAGTTACTGACTGGAGGTTGTGCCGTCCTGATAGTGAACTGCCTTGACTTGCCAGTACCCATCACCATGCCGAGATCGAGGACGGTGTCGCTATCCATTGTGCATCGCTTGCTGAGTGGACTGATTTGAGAAAAATTAGTGCTGGGTGAGACGAGCTCGAAACCATCGGGTATCAGTGTATTTGCGGTTCCATGGACAGTGGGAAATGGTGTCATAGGTGGGTAAAGAGGTGGGGGTACATAGGCGGCATTGGCGTTCGTAGGCGTCTTAATAGCTGGTGCCGTCCTTGTGCCATCCTCGTCCTCAGAGAATGGATAGATGGATTTCTCGGAGTCCGGGGCTTTGTCCCTGCCTACTCGGTTCGCAGTCTTCCCAGCTCTAACTGGAGATGGAGGGGCAAATGCGAGCGAGGAGAACTCGCTGTTCCTCAACGTGGTCTTGTCTGGAATATCCTGTGGAGGTGCCAGCGCCGGATCTCTCCCCACGAGGTCGGAAGGAGACCCAAGCGCTTGATGTGTTGCACTCGCAGGTGGCTGCTGCGCACTCAACCTGTCGCTGTCTTCCTCCCATAAAGATATTTCCGGGCCTTTATAAATGAAGCGAGCTTTGGAGAGGTCGGGTGGGCCAGGGAACTGTGTCGTTAATTCGCGCATGGCTTGAATTGAATCATGGGCGTTTCTGGTGTCATCGATCTTTGGAACCTCGGTATCTCTTGGCTGATAGGAAGCAGGAGAGGAAACAAGTTGTGGGGCCGTCGTTCGGACATTTAATGCAGTACTGTCATAGACCTGCCCCATCGCGGTTGTCTGTGGAATTTTGCGGGCGTCAACGATCTCATACGTCCCGTTCGTCGAAGCAAAGGTATCCAGAGAGTCGCGCTGGATAGAGGGGTCGGAATTAGGTTTCCGGAAGTAGGGCACAGGCGGAGCCAACTCCTCCACTCCGAAGTAGGGTTCAAAAGTGGCAGGGACATGGTGAGTCCTCTTGGAATAGGACTCAATCAGTTCACTCTGCGGTCGGCTCTTTACACTTTCGGCGAATAACCCCTGGTTTGTTGGGTCGAACGTCGAGAATCGTAAATGCAGTTTTGGGACACCATCTCCATGGTGTACTGTGACCCACTGCTTCGACTTCTGCTCCTTGATGCTGGCAAACTCGTTCATGTCCGGCAACCCGGACTGGGTCACCATCATGGATTGACGTTGTGTTGTAGTAAGGTAGTGCGGGATTTTGTGCTTCAATACACTCCTGTCGTTGTTAGTTGGCTCGGCTTTCTCCTTAAACGAAGGTTTGGAGTTGCTGGGTGTGCGAGTAGTGGCGTGGAACGATGCAGCTGTGGGCGATAGTTGGCGCAGGGTACTGACACGGGGGTTTGAGATTAATGGGCGGAGGCCGCTGTCCGAGCCACTCTGGGCCGACTCAGGAGCGGAAGAACGGAATTGTTCACTACCGTCAACTCTGAAAGCGAAACCACAACTTGAGAAAATACAGATGGGTTTGAGAGTCTCGCGACGCACCCTTTCACAACGCCGACGCTCAAGCAGGCCCTCGACAACATCCTCATTATTCGCCTCGTAAGAGCGACCCCAAATCCACCCCCGGCAAAACCTATTATCGTTTCTACAAAGCCAAACTTGACAGCAATACCTATCCACGCAGTTCCATTGATAAAATAAACTTTTTCGGAACCCTGGTTTTCGATTTCTCGTTGACGCAAAATGGCACACACAAGGCGGAAGAAGGAAAGGCTAGAGATAGTGAACTGAAATGCTGTAAGCAGCGCGAGCGTCAGGCTGGTAAAAAAGACCCAAATGGATTCGTCACGATTGCTAGTGAATCCGGCGGCGATAGGAGGTCGGATAACGTCTTTATGATGAGGTGGCGGAATGGTGCCTAAGGGCCAAGTCAAAAATGCGGTTGCCAGAGGACAAAGGACTTACGGATCATAACCCCGACGAAAGAAGCTACTTCATTGAAAATGATAATGGCAGGTACAAAAAGAATAAGAGTGAGTTTGGTGATGTTCTTGAGGCGATTTGGGAGTGTCTCAAGCAGTTCTCCGCTTGTAAAAAGAAAAAGAAAAAAGGTATAAAAGAAGATTGGGAGAAAAGAGGCAACTCCTAGACAGTAGCACAGTTAGTAGTTAGAGAACATCATGATCACAGAAACGCACCTAATCCGAGGTCGAATCCCCGAAACAGGCTGAGGTTGTCCCGCACAGCGGGGACAACCTCAGAGAACAGTTCGATTCCAGACAAAATAAGGTAGATCCACCCTTCCGCTGTGAGCAGCAGGTACCTCCTAAATATTGTATCAGGACCAAACTTAATAATATGCAAAGGTACGCACCTTCCACCATTCCAGTTTACAAACAGTAAGGCAGTTGAGAAGATGAACTGCAGCACCGTAGGAATAATTACGAGGAAGTTTTCTAATCTTGAGAAGGAAGCACAACGGAGGATAGAGGCCGATGAGAGACAGATAGATCCCATTGACTATACCGCCGTCCTTGCTTTGTGTGGTAAGATGCGAGGTTTCAACAATGTGTTCGGACTCGCATCCAGCGAAGCATCCTCCGAGAATTGATATATTCGAGGTCGATATTGCTCAATGGACAGAGTGGAAATGTGACTGACGACCTGGACAACAGCCTGAGAAAATAAAGAAATGGTTGCTAGAAGAAAAGAGCGGACTGCAGACTGGCTGCTGAAAGAGATCGACCCTGCGCCGTCCGTAAAGAAAGAGAAAAGGTGAGGAAGAACAACAGTAGACGAGTGGTTGCCACCAGATAATTGGGGTTTAACCACGGTCTTGCCAGTGATCCTATGAGTCGTGTGGATTATCATACTGTCCACACGGTTGCTATAGAGTAAAGACTCGTATCCAGTTGTCACGCATCTCCTGATTCAGGAAAATTTTCTTAGAAAATAGCACAAATTTGACAGATGGCGAGAACAGGATGGTAGTGATTCTGGCCAACTCACTGCCCTTAGGCGCAGCCCGTAGCATGCACCCTCCAAATTCATTACTTTCAACAATTTCGCATAATTTGAATTTCCCCTGGTGTCGGATCGGGACTTCTAAGATATGAAAGAAGCCTGGTATTAAGTCCGTGGATCGACAGTGTGCCACTCAAGTTGAGGTTGACGACAGTTGTCGTGAACGGTTGTGAACGTGTTGTGATGATGTAATTATTACATAATACTTCTTCTAGTTGGAAAACTTACTTTGACCAAAACTCACTGGCGATATCGTCCTACTCCTTGTACAATACACAAATCAGCGAATTGACAGAAAGAAAATCTTTGTCAAATGGTTGTGAGTGACTTTCTATTGCAAACGACAAGAGTGTGCTAAATTTAAAGAAAAAAAAACCTCCAGAAAATCTCCGTTCTACAACATGATCCAGCTGCGCATCTTCCGGTTCGACCAGGCGACCCCACACCGCAATCGCGCAACTTAAACCCCCTTATGCACCCATTTTCTCGTGCCCGAGAACGAACTCGTGCGCTTAACGCTGCAAAAATGGACCGCATGTTCGCCAAACCTTTCGTGGCTAGCCTGGAAGGCCACATTGATGCAGTAGAGGTCTTATATCGCCGGCCTGGGTCACTTACAGATATGGCGAGTGGAAGCTGGGATGGAGGTGTGCGCTTGAATATCTCTTACTTGACCAAATTTTGTTGCTCATTGGTCGACGCTCTCCAGGAATAATTTTACACAATCTTTCAACGCGGAAACAAATACTCAAATCCCCTCTGGCGCATAAGGGGAAAGTATCGGGCCTTTGTTTTTCGCCAGATGGAGAGAGGTTGCTTAGCTGCGGAGTGGATCGCAACGTAAAGCTTTGGGCAGTTGGCGGTGATAACGCTTCCACCTCCACTGTAAGTCATCATCGTTACAAAAATCATTCACAACAAAAATTATTCGATGTTCTTCGACTTTGATTGATGCTTATTTACAGCCTTTGAACGTGTTTCCTGGAAAAGCTGCCTTCAAGTATGCCTTCAGTTATGCGCTCGCCATCTGATCGTTGTCTGACCGACGCTTCCCCTTCCACCTTTTTCCTTTACAGTGCAATAGACCATCATCGGACAGACCCTCTCTTTGCTACCGCATCAAATACAGTTCAGATATGGGATGAGACAAAGTAGCCTTATGTTCCTCGAATCTGACAAAGAATTCTAATCCACGAGATCTTTTTTAGAAGCGCGCCAGTATCAAATTTAACATTCCCAACATCAACGGAAACAATCAACTCTGTCCGTTTCAACATGAGCGAATCGTCCGTGCTAGCCAGCATAGGCTCTGACAGGACGTTCACACTATACGATATTCGTACTGGAAAAGCAGAGCGGAGAGTAATCATGCAGGTCTGCCTTTTTTCGACCACTCTTTCCACTCCGCAATCTATCTTTGAATCTAATGTTCTCTTCTAAACGACAGATGCAAAGCAATGCCATTTCCTGGTCTCCCACTTTCCCTACCACCGTCCTTCTTGCTTCTGAAGATCACAATCTCTACACGTTCGATATTCGACATCTTGACTCCCCGACACAGATATACAAAGCACATGTCGCTGCTGTTATGTCATGTGACTGGAGTCCGACTGGCCTTGAGTTTGTTAGCGGTGGATGGGATCGAACAGTGAGGATCTGGCAGGAAGGACGAGGGCGGACTCCGGAAGTGTATCACACGAAGCGGATGCAGAGGTGACATATTTTATTCATTTTTTAAAACCATGTTCTGAAGTCGCTCCTTGTAGGGTGACTTCATCCATATTTTCTGCGGACGCTCGGTTCGTGCTCTCGGGGTCAGACGACGGCAACGTGCGGATATGGAAGGCGAAGGCTTCAGATAAACTCGGCGTGATCACTGCTCGTGAGAGAGCAGCAATAGAATACAGGAATAGCCTGAAAGAGAGGTGGCGTGTTGACAGTGAAGTCGACAGAGTCGCTCGGTTCGTCGTTTCCCTTATTCCAGGCCACCAGGGCACTATTCTCATGATATGATATCCAGCACACGACACCTACCCAAGTCTGTGCACCAGACTGCGAAGCTCAAGACTACGATGTTGGACGCGAGACGGGTCAAGGACGAGAGAAGGAGGAAGCACTCGAGGCTTGGGGAAAGTAAACCAAAGCCGGAACGGAAAAAGGTGGTGATCGCGGAGCAGACATGATTCATTATCTGGCTCTTGTTGTTTTATGGTCCAAGGAGCTTATCCTTCCATCGCTCCTGAGTCGCAAAAACCTCGTCAGTTTTTGATTGGATTTTAACCAAGTGTAGATAAAGGTTCGGCCATGATTCTCTTGATATCACAGTTCAAATCGCCGATCGCTCTATTCGAACCACTGCCCACCCATTTTGTTAGTACACTCTCTTAGAATCTTTCACTTCATATCTTGATAATGGCAAAATGGGGCGAAAGTCCAAGGCAGGGTATGGGGACAACTTATTTTGCGTGCCCGTGGTGGTTAGATTCTCACTGAATCTCAGGTCGGCTCAGCAGTGCTGTGACAAAGCGGGGCCGGGTTAGCCCTGTTCATGACCACTCACAAATCTCACTAGATAACACTGTTAGATAACCACCATAGCCTCGAAAGACTCGAAACCGCATCTCACTGAATTATCGAAAAACAATAATTTACCCTCAGAATTCGAATTCCAAGAAGTCTCCGAGCTGCGCTCAAATTCGCAGTAGGTTCTCCCTCAGATCGAGACAGTAATCCAACGACTAAAAAGGAAAAGAGCGAGCCTGAGCATCCAGGAATCCATCGCCAAATACAATACCATTTTATCTCCCGCCCGCCAACTTCTACCAGATATATTACGAGAATTTTCTACCATTGCTTATCCACTGACTACAATCCTATGGTTGCTGACGAACAGGATGGCTGCGGCGAGGCGCGGAGATGTTTCTCCTCTTCGGCATGAAGCTACAAATTTCGAGACAGATGCAGAAAGATATCAGAGAAGAAGCTTTTGCACGTGCGCAAGCTGCTGGTTTTGAGGTGCGACTGGAGTTGCATTACCCACAAAAGTATTCGAGTTCGCCAGATAAAAGGCGGCTGCTTCCGTTCTTTCCATTTCCAGCTGTCCGGGATTCGCCTGATGAAATATGGCCTCCTGTATTCGATTTTGTAGATGGATAATGTTGGAAATGTTCAGTTCAGTCTAGCACATCAATTATCACTCCGATATTTATGCAACTACATCTCAAACGATAAATTATGGGTACTTTGGGAATATGCACCCGATGAACGATTAGAAGCACGGACGGCGACCACTTTCTCACAGATTATCCAAATGCATACTCTCTTTCACGAGGGGGATGTAACGGAAACTTTCCAAGACAGCGGTATACAAATAGATTTTCAGGTCCATCCATCGCCGCTTTACACCCTAGGCTAGCGCTTATCTTAAGTTTCCGAAAGAAACATCAGCAAACTCTGATCACAGGGTACCTCTGGGGCTTTTAAGCGCTAGGCTGACATGTCTTTAATCACGTGCTAACGCTAACGAGCGCTTGAAAGCCCTGTGAAGGGTACCCTGTTATCAAGGTTTGCTGATGAACCGATTCACTGCCAGTGAGTTTGCAACCAAATTTCAGTGAACTGGCAATCAAAATTTTGACAGCGCTAGATAGAAATAAATCCGCTGACCATTGACGTCACAACTTGCGACATACAGCCCGTTGTTAATCGATGGACTCACTTTGCAACTTCACAATCTTACTCTCATTACAAGAGCTTAATCACAATCTAACCCCTCTTAACCCATAACCCCATATATACCATAGCTTGAGCTCTCCACCGACTGGGTGGGTGGGGGAATTGCATACCATAACCAGGATCAGGAAAACCCTATGATAGGTAATACAGCGCTTGTCGTGAAAATTGGCACGTGTCCTATGTACCTGAGACTTGATACGGCTGGTTAACCGGTTATCATATCCACCGCACTGATGATGTTTATCTAGATTTTTTGTGCAACTAAATGCACCATGGCCTACATTACTTACTGCTCATGACAAAATTCCTATTCGTAATCATGTGTTTCAGTATCTATTTTTGGTAGGCCTGCCTCATAACCTATAAGTAGTTTGAGCTGTCCACGAATTACTTATGGGTTAAGACGGGTTCGACTATGGAGCGCCCATGTCCCCCGTTTAGTCTTAGAGCATGTACAAATACTGTACTACTTCGACCGTAAGTTCATGTAACGGGTAACGGGGGTGGGTGAACTGAACACTTTTGCATTTTCAAGTTGTAACGTGTAACAAGGCCTTAAATCGTCAGTTTTGGGTCTAAAATGTCCGAAAAAGCGCCCGAGGTGTCCGAAATGGACCCTTAATTTCCTATTTAGGCTGCCGTGAACCTACTACGGTCGAAATAGTACAGTAGTTCTAAGCCAAATCAGATAGTCTGAGGTTATCCGCGGCTGGTCCTCGAGAAGAGGTGACCTACTGATTTAGTTTAATTTTACTTATCTGTACACCTAAACGAAGGACATGCTGTGAATTCAAACTGGGTCCATCGATTAGCAACTAGCCGTAATCGAACTCGGTGGGGTTCAGATTATTGTCCGGTTCGACATGACCAATGAAACGTTGAAAAGATAGATCAGAGCATCAAGTACCGGGGGTTAACCATAATATACGTCACCCCGCATAGGCCCTTTCGTCCACCCCAAATTTATATATGTTGTGACGTTATTGAACGGTCCCACGGAAGGTCCTGACGATGTGGCATATACCTACCCCCTGTGAGACATCAAACACCTGTAGTTTTTTAAAACTCAAACTCTACTCCACGTACAGTGCTTGAGATTGAGAATGAAATAAAACTTTGCATCCACTAACAACGTTACATAAACCTGATGTACACACGATGATTTATCTAACAAATCGCAAACACAGCTTGCTTTTCAAAATTGGGTGAAATAAAATCATGGGGCTGTTGCGACTAAAAGCGAAGCAATCAATAATCGATAGATGATTCGGTTACGCACACCGGTAAACAAAGGTCAAAGATAAATGCCCTGCCTGGACCTCATGTTCAACATAAGTAAAAGCCATGAGGTCGAGCAATTGCAGTAATTAATGGACGAACGAACGGGTATCCGAAAATAAACGAACACGCATACAACTCGTGTTCAAACGTGAAAGCAGAAAAAGGATACAGGGTAAAAACCATGAGGCAAGTCTGGCAATTATAGTAATCAATGGGCTAAGGTAGCCCACTTCCATAAACAGATGTAAACCCTCAGGCCTCACCACGTACAGGAATTACTATTCAAGAAATGTTCCTATTTTGGAAAAGCATAATATTCAGCTGTCCATTTGTTAAATCAGAAGGATATATTTTAAATTTTGCTCACAGTTGACCAACGTGAAGCTCGTATTTTGAAATTCGGAATTAATGTCTTTGTAATATTTGCCATAAGTACAGATATTTAAATATTCTGTTTGCAAGAATTAAAAACTTAATTGCCAATTCCTGCACGTGATTTGTTTGTCAACCGCGCGACGCGAAACAAAGGTAAATACTAAACAACCCTCGTGTTAGAACAACGTTGTGGGCGCTATATAATGTATCCACTTGCCTTTCCTCCCCAACATGATCGCCTTCATATACCACAAGGTCCTCCGCTTCTTCCACATGACTTCCACCGCAAAAGTCGAACGGGCTGATATCCCAGAGCAATCTACTCCCATCGTCACCCACTGCCAGCTGCTCCGATCTCAGTTCATGGAGGAAGGTGATGCTCATATGAACGACTACCTCGTAACAGAAGCCAAGCTGTACAAATCAACAGCCACGTCGAAGCATGAGTACGTTTCTCTCAAGGTCCAAGGTCCAAGGAAAAAGGTCCTTTACATTGCCATCGAGCGGGCGCGCGGCTCGGTGGTCGATAAGGTTGACAAGAAAGACGACCCCAATGCCAAAGATCCCTACGACGACGACAACAACAATGATGCTCAGCCTGCAGGCGATTCTTCTGGCAGGTGTACACCCAACCAACCAAAAAGCCTCCCGCCCCAGACTGACGTTGCTATTAGATCGAGGGGGTTCTTTTCCTCGTCTTCACCTTCCCCCAGCGTGGCCTCTCTTGACAAGCTCACTCGCAAGCATAAAGCAGAGGATATAATTACCGACCTGTGCTCGAAAGAAATGCACGAGTCCACGGATCAAGTCTTCCGCACGCTCATCTTCTCTCCCGCCATCCCCCTCTATGAGGTTGCTCTCCTTGGCAGCACGCTCCACCAGATGAGACGTTACTACCTTCTTTTTTCTGATAACTGCTACTATTATGCGGGAACGATTATCAAGACCCTCGAGGACAAGTACAAGCCAACGCTCGCGGTGGAAACGACTGGGTCGGTTGACTTGGATGAGCAATTGGAGTTGAAAAAGATGAAGAAAAATCGGGCAGGAAAGTGGTATGGGATCCCGATTTACGACAAGGAAGATGTCAATACGGAGCCGGTGATTGCGCAGTTTGAACAGAATCTGGAGAATTTTAAGAATTCCGGAGGTTTTTGTGTGTTGGTCTAGTCAACGACGATGAGGCTCATTTATTTCGGTCTGCAGGTGAAAGGCTCTGCTGACAAAAGGAGAGAGTACGACGAGAATCGCGAGGCTCGCAGAGTAGCGGAGGCAAGGCAGAGAGAAGAGGCGGAGGGGCGCAAAGCAGCGGAGGCCGATGCTGCTCGCTTCCAAAAGGAAGCGGAGGAAGAGCGGAAGGAGAATGCCCGCTTGCGACGTATACTCGAGTCAAAGGAGAAGGAGTAGGCTTCTATCTTTCGTGCTTGTTCCCAGGTACCAACCACCCTAGCTCTGCGAGTCCAGCATTCTGTCTCCTTCCCTCTATCTCGATGTCGTCACAGTTTGATAATTTCTTCCGATCGCTCTGGTTGATATGCAGTCAAGGTTTGTGATTTTTTTGGTACAGAATTTGCCGTTTGTAAATTGAAAAGTATTTTACAGTTTATTACATAAAGACAGTCAGGACTTGAATAAAAAAAAATTACACGATCATTTGCATATTTCAAAAAATCATTCGGCGGGACAGGCCAGGATGCCGCTTGATATATATGTAAGTTGGTCCCATCCATCTTGTCGCTCAGGCGAAGACTCGCGACAGAGTTGGAATACTGATAGATAGTGCCAGCGTATGGAATCGAACAACAAATGAAGCAACGGTTTTTTGAGCAAGAAAAATGGGGCCATACACCGCCATTTGGCCAAAACGTGTTTGAAACATGAAGTTCTCACGATGGTGATGTATTTTTGGAAGGTTGAGTTGACGTGAGCGGAACGTTGTCGACAGATTCAAAATAGATTTAGACACTGTG
>Ga0307509_10007407_pt1 | contig 14340 bp, 10 predicted proteins | sample 10_EM_MG_FD_202245 | JGI IMG/M metagenome (GOLD analysis project Ga0307509, IMG submission 202245) | Populus trichocarpa ectomycorrhiza microbial communities from riparian zone in the Pacific Northwest, United States - 10_EM | ecosystem: Host-associated > Plants > Roots > Unclassified | place... | reverse complement strand
GACACCCTCAGCGAGGCTTGGCGTGGATTGACACCAAATTTCGGTACGCATCAAACCAAACTGCTAACAAATCTTTGCCAAGCCTCGCTGAGGGTGCCGCCTCGCTGAGCCCTCACCCGGTCTATGCGGCAGAATCCATCTTGCCCTCCCACTTGTTCTTGTGGTGCAGTTAGTGGATCATAAATGCTCGAGTAAAGTGAGAACCGAAAGGCATTGTTCCTAGCCCATTTAAGCGAAGGTGGGAGCTTCAATCATGAGGCTCAACTACGATCACTTCTCGCGCAGTCTCGTGACATTAGCGGATTGTAGTTGCTTTTTTCTTCTCCAAATTCACTCTCACTGACTGCACTCAAGTAAAAACAACTGCGGCTCAAGTTCCAGGTAGCCAGAAAGCAACCCATCTGCCGCCACAGCATCCAATTATTTCCCGCCGAGGCAAAAAACGTGCGCATAAGTCAGGGGAGAGAACTGAGCTGCCTTCTCGAGGGGGGGGGGGGGTCAGTGAAATCTGAAAAATGTTTCTGCCGACCTCAAAACTTGCTATGGTCAGGAGGTTGGGTTCAGGTGCATTTCATATACTAGTAGTTCGGGAGCGCAGTAGATCGCTTAGCAGTTTATGGAAATAGATTATACCGACATGCCTTCCCTTTGATATCACGGGGGTGTACAGAGGAATAAAGGCAGATAGGGAAATGGTGAGATATGTATGACGATCTATGGAAGGATCGGGGCGCGTTCATTGTGTTTTTACTTATACACCTGTCTTTACCGCTAGTTTTGTTCGCTTTGGTTTAGAGTGGAATGTGAGCGAACGAAGTGCAAGTGGTTCAGGGCCCGTTTAGATACTGTACTAGCACCACACAAAAACCCAGAACCGCTGAGACTCCCGCTCGCAGCAACAATACTAAAATTTAAATTGACAGGTTACTTCACTCTCACGATTTTCTACAGCGATCCTGTCTATTCGTGCCTTATGCGTGCAGTAAAAACTCAGTAAATCCAGTCGGGAGTCTGGCGCGAAACTCAAGTGCAAGGGAGACCCTAAGGAGCTGAGGGACGGGGTATGATGAGGAGATTAAAGATGTTTTAACATGGGAAGTTCCAGTTGGATTACCGTACAGCCATATTCAGCTGTCCCTAATGCCAATTCTATGGATGCTGGTACTGTACTGTACTTTTTGGACGCGGGCCGAAAGCAACAACAAAACAAAACAGGGACTGCCAATGCCAGGATTTCTCACATGAAAACTATGGCACCACTCCGGAGCGGGGACCCTTCATTCAAAAATACCGTCTCAGCAACAACTAACTCGCGGCAGACAGGAGTATATCAACCACAAATTCCTCCTATTCTTCACACATGCCCACACTTCTGTATGCCCTCGTTCCACTTGTTCACTTGCGTGCTAACAAAGGAAAGACAAACTCCCATTGCCCATGGCCACCGGGCTTTCAGCTCTTTCGCACTTCCCCCGCAGCGTTCTTGCTTTCCTTCCTCCAGATGCATCGTTCCAAAACTCCTCGTGCATTCCTGCATTCGAAATGCCCTCCCGGAAGCCCGACCACATGCCCGAAGCCAAAACGCATTTCCAAAGCCACAAACAAATGCGTTCCCAGGGGCTATCCGAACAACAAAGGAACTATCAGGAGAGCATGCCGAGGAGCATCTCGAGGTTTTCAACAGCACTGAACCTAGCGCCTAAAATGAGCCTTAGGGTTCTCAATTTCTTAATACCAAAACCTGTCCTGTTGTTCCGAACTGCCCGGGCCGCGATGGATAGAATCTTTAATTCTAAGACTATCTTGGATATACTCGTTCACTCTGCCCGGACACTTTCTAGTCAAAAAAGTGCACGCTTTCCTTTATAAATTTTGTTAGGCAGGTGTGTCGCCTCAGACTACCAGTAAAATCACACTGAATTAGGGCCCGCTTACCTAACCGTCTATCTCTAAAATTTGGGCGGTAAAACTAGACGGTGGCGTTACAATTCGCACTAGCATGATATCCAATAAACGGCGCGAAAGTGGGTACATATTTTCCTGTCGTCCTAAATTCTTGTAGCTAGACGGTCACAACGTGACTTTGCCTCGGAGGTTTGTTTGCAAATCCCACCGGACTCGTGAGGGCACGCTACTTTAGGTAAACACCATCAACTTGCCCGTACCCCTCCAACCGTCTAGCTCCCTCTACGGCCGGCACCGTCTCGAAGGGCTAGGTAATCGTCTATAGGTAAACGGACCCTAGGTTTGATGCTCCGGTTGAGTGAAAAAGCTCTCTATCATAGTTTGATATGGAATGCTTTTGATATCGCGCTATTGACATTAATTTTCAGAGAAAATGCGAAACTTGTTTTTTTATAGCTCGATGTAAGCAAATTCGGCGCTATCAACACCACAAGGGATAATAATTGTTAGTGCCGCTTTATGTTATGGATAGAACAGTACTCGAGCTCAAATGTCATCACAATAAAATTTCTACATATAGATTAAACGAAAACCGATACATATGGCACGCCACCTATAAACAATAACCCCGAAAAAACGCCTTAGATCTTAGATGTAACTTATAATCGTGTGTAAAGAACCCTCTTGTGTCTTTTCTATTATTATTAGGACAGGGAGGAAAGAGAAACAAAACAATACTAATACGACCGTACGCCTAAGTGGAACAAAAGGGAAAGGGGAGGGAAGAAAAGGCGAGGTGAAAATCACAACATCATACATAGAAACCAAGGGGGAATTAATCCGATCGGTACCTTTACCCAGCTAAGAGACGAGACGGGACAGACGATGGAGAGCCAGGGGCTATACGGGTGGGAAGTTACCTGCGGAAAATGTCTTCTCGCATGTATTCCTCTTCCAGCTGGAGCCATCTGGAGCCCAGGTCTTGGCCGGATAACATAGGAGGGAGAAAATCGATGCACTACATGTTGGAAATAGACTTTCACGGAATGCACGTGAATGATGTTTTTGTGACAACGGTAGGGGTGCATACGGGTGGGTCCATGTGGTAGGTATGTATGCAGATGTGGCAATAGTGTGGCAAAGTTCGACAGCGTCTTCGGTAAGGATGGTAGGAATTATCGATTAGTCGGAGGAAGAAAGCTTACGCTTAAAGCGACGAAAATAACGGCGGATCGCTCGCAAGAGTTTTAATGGCCCAGAATGGTTCGAGATGGCAGGGTCGCGGGCAGCGTCTGATGTGGGGATGGACCCGAGAACGGATGGTGAAGGCTGTGCTTCATGTCGATCTGAGGGAGGCTCGTCGGAGGGGGAGGGAGGAATAGCTTCTGTGATCTGCGGTATTATGTCCGGAATAATGCCTTCTGGTTCTGATACCAGACCTAATTCCAGTTCTTCCTGAACACTTAGAGTAGGGCCATGTATTTTCGGTGTCAGGCCACTCGTTTGTGATGTTTTGTGACTAAATGGCCTTGGTTCCGATAACAGCCTCTGCACACCAGAGTCAAGGGCAGCGTCGGATATGGGGATGGGTGCTGAAAAGGATGGTACAGGTTGTGCTTCAAGTTGATTCAAAGGAGGCTGGTTGGAGGGGGGAGGAATGGCTCCCATGATCTGGTCTCTTGTGTCGGGAATGTCTTTTAGCTGTAATACCGGACTAGATTCCATTCCTTCCTGGGCACTCAGAATAAGGCTAGAGGCTGTCGGTGTCAGGCTGCTAGCTTGGAATGTTAGGTGGACAAAGGGCCTTGATTCTGATATCAAACTCTGCAAACGAGAATGGGAATGGAAGCCAGCGTGCCAGAAGGGTGTGTGGCCAAGATGATCCGACGAACAGGGATTGACATCCCCTCGCTTAAGGAGTATCTTCGCCACGTTCTCATGTCCAAATCCGGCAGCGCGTGAGAGTGGTGTCCTACCATCGCAATCCGGCGAATCGGGATTGACATGTCCTCTCATCAGAAGAATCTTTACTGCGCCTTCATTTCCAGATCCAGCAGCGTATGAGAGAGGTGTCCTACCACCGCCATCCGGCGAATTGGGATTGACATGTTCTCTGCTCAGAAGTATCTCCACCACGCTCTCATGTGCAAACCTGGCAGCGTATGATAGTGGCGTCCTACCACTGCAATCCTGCGAATCGGGATTGACATGTCTTCTCTCCAGAAGTATCTTGATTACGCCCTCACGTCCAGATCCTGCAGCGTATGAGAGTGGTGTCCTACCGTACCTATCCGGCGAATCGGGATTGACATGTCCTCCCTCCAGAAGTATCTCCATTACGCCCTCACGTCCAGATCCTGCAGCGTATGAGAGCGGTGTCCTACCATACCTATCCGACGAATTGGGATTGACATGTCCTCTCACCAGAAGAATCTTTACTACGCCCTCACGTCCAGATCCGGCAGCGTATGAGAGTGGTGTCCTACCACCTCTATCCGGCGAATCGGGATTAACATGTCCACTTTCCAGAAGTATCTTCATTACGCCCTCATGTCCATACTTGGCAGCGTATGAGAATGGTGTCCTATCCCGGAAATCCGACAGATCGGGATTGATGTTTTTGCTCTCCAGAAACATCTCGACAACGCCCTCATGCCCAGATTCGGCTGCATAGGATAGTGGTGTCCGGCCAGTATCATCTGACGAATCGTGACCGACATCCGCCAGCTCTAAAAGGAGTTTCACAACGCCAACAGATCCGGATTCGGCAGCGAATGATAGTGGCGTCCTGCCATGTGAATCTGAAGGATATGCTTTGACATCTCCTCGCTGAAGAAGTAGCTTCACAATGCCCTCATGCCCAGAACCAGCAGCATACGATAGTGGTGTCCGGCCGTCCGTATCAAAGGAATCAGGAATGACATCCCATCGCCCCAGGGCTCTATTCACAAAGTCCTCATGGCCAGATCTGGCAGTAAACGATGATGGTGCCTGGTCAGGTTTACGCGACGAATCGGGATTGACATCCTTTCGCTCAAGGAGTATCCTCACTACACCCTCATGCCCAGACCCGGCAGCATAAGATAGTGGTGTCCGGCGGTTCTTGTCCGGCGAATCGGGATTGACACCCCCGCGCTCTAGGAACAGTTTCACCACGCCCTCATGTCCAAACCTGGCAGCATACGATAGTGGTGTCCGACGATTCTTATCCGAGGAATCGGGATCAACATCCCCTCGCCCTAGGAGAAGCTCCACAACGGCCTCATTGCCAGACTTCGCAGCATGTGCAAGTGGCGTTAGGCCCTGGAAGTCTGACAATGTGGGACTAACACCATGCTAAAGAAGTAGCTCTGCAAACTTGAAATTACCATATTTAGTAGCCCATATTAGTGGCGTTGCGCCATTAGAATCGCGCCCGTTCAGGTCCCATCTTCCCATATCCAACATGTCAATCGCGATTTCCGTAATCCCCATGTATGCTATGCAGTGTAGTCCAGTGAATCCACCAAGATCAGGATGACCGCCAATGCTACGATCCCACCAGGACATAAAATCGACGCTCTCCTCATGCAAGAGAATATTGGCGGATATATGGTCCTCATCCCGATCAAGAACCCGTAAGGCAAGACGTTTCGCGTGTCCGGTGACCTCTTTCCTAGCATGGAACCCCCAGGAACACGAGGCATAATGGAGAAACGGCATTGCCGATGGGATAGTATGGAGAGTGGTTGGAAGATCACATACGGATCTAAAGTTTAAATAAGTGAGGCATATTTTGGCCATCATCGAGTGAGGTGTGGTGAAAAGGTCGGGATGCGCTGCAAGATGCTCTTGAAGTGTGAAATGCACGAGCCTGACTGTCGATGCAGGTTCATCTATTGTGACAAGTCCTAGTGTGCAACTCATCAAGGTCTGTGTTGCAGGAACATTCTCGCTATCGGGGTCTGTGGCTCCTACTCCCACCCCCAATGCGTGGCGGAGCTCGTCTACCTTTAACGGCCGCTCAGAACATGAAACCCACATCAGTACCCCCATTCCTAGCTTCTCCCTGTACCCTCCTGGAGCTCTTATGCGAGCCAATGTTGCGCTGTATGCATGGTCTAAACCAACGCCGTTTGTCATTTCGAGAAGGGTTGTTCTTCTCTCACGTTTTGTCGTGCCTGTCAGAACTGCATCCATAATCAAGGAAACGAGAAGAAATCTACATTTCCATGTTAGCTGTGAACCTTAGATTCACTTTGGACAGATTTTACATACGCTTCCGAAACCTTGTCTGGAATAATTCTAAGAATATCGGCCTCCAATTCCGTATCCATTGCATGCGGATCAGGGTCCTTTTTCAATCTCATGGCAATATATCCCTTAATATCCTCTTTGGTGGGTTGTACAGATGGTAGGTGGGGATATCCGGGGAGATATCTATTGGCTTCCTCTCGGATGTGCGGCCTCCCTGTAATGAATAGCCGAATGTTCGGACACTCCTGGATAATGTGCTGTAAAGAGACCCAAATATCAGGTCGATATTTTGCGGGAAATTCATCTAATGCATCAATGCAGATAAATGCCCGCCGCAACGATGAGATAGACTTGATGAGCATCGCGCAGATTTCAGGTAGCCGGAGCGCCCGACCGCCCACCTCGCTCTTCGCCCGGTCAAAGGCCTCCTTTATCCCCCTCGGTATTGGTTCTACCCCTGCGACAAATTGCCTCAAGAGAGACGCTAACAGGCCAGTCGCCGATTGTCCTTTATGCGCATGGAAGTCGCAGTATACACAGGCCACGACTACACCGCCCCTATCAGACGCGTCACACAGTTTGTCTATTACAAGAGAGCTTTTATTTCCGCGCTCAAATTAGTTCCCAAATTTCAACTATTTGAACGGAGCTGCTTTCACACACCTCAGATACGTCTTCCCCACTCCTGGGTCTCCGTAACAGAATAACAGCGGATGGACAGCCTGGCCCTCGCTTGCATGCCATCTCTCATATTCATTCGTTCGGAGAAGCCAGTCTCCCACTCCATCCACCCGGCCCTCACGCACAGCTTGATGCCTTTCCCGGGCTTCCATGGGAGACAACCATTCCAGAATCTGGTGCTTCTCGTCCGATACCGATATCTTGCAGTTGTTCCACACATTCTTGTAACTGTCAGTCACATTACCGACGTTTTGGTTAATATTAATGGTCGGGTCCCGGTGTGTTTCAGAATCCATCTTGTCTCGCCTATGGATCTTCTTGTCGTCGGTGGTGGTGGTAGTGGGAACGGTGCTGTTGGCGGATCACAGAGGATCAAACCATTCTTTGTGAGGCTTTGGGAGAAGGTGGTGAGAGCGAAAAAAGGGGTTGTTCAAGCGTTGCCCGCAGACTGTATTCAGGGAAGCAGATTGAATTTTCTTTTCTTGCTGAGTTGTCCCCCCCCCAAACCAGCCCAGCTGAAGCCAGGAACTCGAGTGCTCAGCCAACCAGCAGAGAGTGCACAAAGGTTGCTCTGACCTGTGATCTGGTTGGTCGAGATTACAGTAGGTGCACATGACAACAACCAAGCAAAAACTATTCGCACATGTGCTTGTGCGGTAAATAAGCAGAATAGTGCGCCGATTTTCGGTGAAGGAAATGGTCTATCTAACTCTCGGCGCAGGTGCTGGAGAAGACACTATTCTCTGGATGTCTGAGAAGGCCCTGGGCCCGGGAGTCAATTGGGGGAACTCCCTCGCCAGGCAAAAAATGTGTGCACAACTCAGAGGAAGGAGCGGCCCTCACCATGTCTTATCCCCCGGGATACATAGTCCTCAGTTGTTTAGTAACACAGTCCCGAGTGACTGTAAAAAACAACTCCTGAGTGATAATTGCCAGCTTAATGCGGGAAGGCAGATCTCATCAGTCCCAAAAATCATCAATGCCGTCTGGTACTTTTAGAGTACTATTGTGCGTGGACAAAATTAACCGATCTCTTTGCTGAGCGTTTCAACGCATCGCTTCCGGGCCCATACAAAAATCATTACCCCTGAACAGGCGAGAAAACCTACAGAATACCAGCAAATCCCGGGCCCTCCCAACAAAATACCATCAATGTTTTTGAATGCCAGCTAAGAGAAAAGTTTCTCCCATTGCCAAGAAAATCACACTCAACTACTAAGAAAGAAAACACTATCATACCATAAAAAATCACAAAAATATAAAAATATTACTTAAAAATAAACTAAAACTAGTAGATTTATTAAAAAATTTGGAGAAAAATTAGGCAAAGAAAAATATGATTTGTGCAAAATTTAATGTTGATTTCTGGGGGTGGTCTTGGCAGACAAGCCCCTGTTATTTCCCTCATTTAGAGATTTCACCAATGAATTTTAAGTAGCATAAGCCATTTAAATATAAAAAATAAAAAATAAAGATCGCTAACTCTAGCAATATTTCTGGTTTACTTTCTTTAATTTTTCCTTAATTTTGCAATTTCTTTTGACTGAATAAAGGGGGGGGGGGTTTCGCTTAGTGTTATCATTTATTACTGTATTGGGAAGAGAGATAAAGGCTGAAACCTTGATGGTATTTTGTAGCATCGCTGGTATCGAATGGGTTTGCCCATATGATATTTAGATTATTTTTCTTAGTTGGGTTGGGGTGATTGTATCGAGGAGGTTGACAACATCAGTGCGAAAATTATGAGCTTTCGTCAATCGGTTAATTTTGTACACGCACAATTGCACCATACAAAAACCCAGAGCCGCGAGCACTCCTGCTCGCAGCAATACTAAAAATTAAATTGACAAGTTTCTTCACTCTCACGATTTTCTATAGTAGGGATCATGTCCATTCGTGCAATATGCGTGTAGTAAAAACTTAGTAAATCCGCAATCGTGAATCTGGCGCGAAACTCGAGTACTCGAGCACAAGGGGGACACCAAGGAGCTAAGCTACCGGGCATGATGAGGAGATTGAAACCCTTTTATCATGGGAAGTTCTAGTTGGATTACCGTGCAGACATCTTCAGCTGTCCCCAATGCCGGTTTTGTTGAAAATGGTCGATTGCTGCTCACCATATTAACCCCCGGCCGCATATCAGTCCGGCAGCCCCGCACATATCCTACCCCGTTACCGTTCAGACAAAGAAGATAAGCTCTCCGGGAGCGAGTTCTTTCATGCCGGCCGGCGTAGGTGTATCGTACATCGTTGTCGTTCAACAAACCTCCGGAGAGGTGCTTGCGATCGGTGATGAGAACTCATATGCGAGTAGGCTACTGAGTCTAGAAGAGTTTTCTTTGTTCTTTTCTTTATTAGCATGATTGTTCTGCACAGAAGAGAAAGGGAGACCTGCGTAGAAGAGCGGAAAGGGGCACAGAAGAGAGGGAGCGAGCGTGGAAGATCGAAAGGCAAGCATAGAAGCGGTGGCCTGCGTGGAAGATTGTAGACGTATGTGGTGATTGATGGAAGGATAGGATTTGGTGGATGGAAAGAAGATATTGTTGTTTTTTTATATATACTCCTGTCTCTACCGGTAGTTTAGTTAGTGAGCATCGTGAGATAGTTGTGTGAGTGTGTTGTTGAAGAAAGAAAAGTTCTCCCCGCTTCTGTGCGATCGTTTAGTCTTACTCTTATCTTAGCCTTGGCATTTATTGTTTCGTTTCACGCTCGGTCACTCGCCGCCGTTATTCGCAGTTCTGTGAAATTGGGTAGGTTTTAGCAGCGGAATTGTTGATTGATTGACCTATCTCAATAGACAATGATAGACGCAACTCTCATATAGCCACCCTTCCCGCACATAGACATTGTACACAACCAAGTGACAAGGAAGACTGTTATAGGGTAGCGCATGAGAACAAAGAAAGACTAAAACAACAAAGGAAACAATAAAGTAGCATAACGCAACAAGTTCAACTATAGCCGATTTGTAAAAATTTTTATGGATGCTCATAGTGCACTTTTTGGACGTGGAACGACGGAGACATGGAAACAAAACGGGGACTAACAAACACCACGATTTCTCACACGAAAACGATCGCACAACTCCGGAGCGGAGAAGTCACTTCACCCAACAACACTAGCTTAGCAACAACTAACGGCAAAGAGAGGAGGATATATAAACCACAAATTCCTCCTATCGTTCATACATGCCCATGCTGCCGGATGGCTCCCCTTCCCCTTCCTCACTTGCGTGACAAAGGAAAGACAAATTCGTACTGTCCATGGCCTCCGGGCTTCCAAAATTTATGCTTCCCCCACAGAATTCCGGCCTTCTTCCTCCAGATGCATCGTTCCAAAATTCTGGCGCATTCCTGCATTCGAAACGCTTTCCCGGAAGCTTAACTACATGCCCGAAGCCAAACCGCACATCCGAAGACACAAACTACTGCATTCCCAGAGGCTATCTGGACAAAGGAACATTTAGGAGAGTATGCCGAGCAGCGCCTCGAGGTTCCCAACAGTACTGTACCTTAGTGCCTAACATGAGCCCCAGTGTTCTCGATTTCTTCATACCAAAACCTGTCCTGTTATTCCAAATTGCCGGCCGTGGTGGATAGAACCCTCGGATTTCGGCCACTTGGGGGTCTCAGGATAGAATTGTATCAAGGGCCCGTTTAATAACTGCGTGGTCCTAAAATTCGGGCGATGAAACAAGACGGTGGTGTCTTAACCGGTATCACACTCCGATAAACGGTGCAAAAGTGGTTACTTAATTTCCTACCCTCCTAAATTCACCTTGCTAGACAGTTAAAACGTGACACTACAGTAGGTAAACACTATCTGACTGCCCGTACACCTCCATAAACCTCCAATTGTCAAACTCCCCTAACGGTCGGCACCGTCTCAAGCTGCTAGACGGCCGTCTATCGGTAAACTGGCCCTATATATTCGCGAAGATTGATAACTGATAGTTGCCCGTCATTAACAAGTCATTTCCATGGCAACCCTCCTGATGTCAACCACGATATCATGAACTGCTCCTCAGGCCAGCCCAATATTTGCATTGATGCGTGAAACAAATCGTTCCCCTCTTATAAGTAACAATCATTCGGACGGGCGGGGTTTCGGGGGGTCTTGGGGGGGTGGTCGGTGGGGTTGGTGTTCGCGGTGGTTGGTTTCGGGTTCCCGGAGCCGGCATCGGCGTAGTAGCTGTGGAGAGGTCTGCCGGCGTGGGACAAGTATTGCTCGTCACTCCTTCCGAATCTTTAATTTGCGCCCGAGTAGCTGTCGGTCAAATTACCAAACCCTTGGTTTTTATTAATGACCCTGTTATAATATACTGCAGAACCCATCTTGTCCTTCCACTTGTTCTTGTCCCCGGTAGCGGTGGAGTTCGTGGATCATAAGTCAGAGAGCAAAAGACATTGTTCAGATCCTATTTAAACGAAGGTGAGAGAAGGTGGAGAAAGGTGGGGCTTTGAGGCTCAACTACTCCTCGAGCACGCGAGTACGAGTACTGTTACGGATGAAATTTGGCTTTCCTAACTTGCAGTTTTTTTTTGCTTATCTGTAAATAACCTAGACACAATAAATAGCGCTTCATGATCTTGGCTTGGGGAGATGTTATGTTTCTGCAGGGGTCGCTGTTGCCTAGTCTTGGCAGAGAGGGGGCTCTATGTAAGTTACGATCTTTCGCTCCTCTCGCACTTTCTCCCCAGGACCACCACAGTGGCCAGGGAACACAGCACAACAGAGGAACTGTTGGACTGTGGGCTGAAGAAGGAAAATTTCTCCTGTATCATACCTAGTTAGACGGACAACCTGTAAGGTTGGGCTTTCTTACGGTGGGATTTTTCTCTCTTCTGTGCAGTGTTCTGGGTGGTTGGCTTTAGGAAAAGGGTTTGCGGACTAGCTTAGAGATCTTGAATTGATTGTGACTTGTGTGGTTTCAGTTTCCAGAAGGGATTTCTTGATTGTGACATTTTTTTTTTTGCCCGTACTTCTCCCGTTTCGCAGAGTACTGTGGGGTTCGAAGTAGGTCTACCGATGTTACGAGAATGTTGCCTGTATTTTACGTTCATAGCACAAAGTTTACATAGCTAGGTGTTAGAGGAGCGGACCAAGGGGGCAGGGATTACTCACAGAGGGCAAGGATCGTAGGGTTTGGTAGAAGTGGAGAAGGCAACAGTCACAGGAACACAGGGGGGAACGGACGAAGGAACAACAACGAGAAAAAACAACAACGCGGACCTTGTGCTTGGTAGATAGAGATTTTTCTTTTCTCCACTGGTTTTTTTCATTGTCTTTAATTCCTTTTAACTCTACTCAGTGTGTGAGCGGCGACAGCCCACCTTGGTACTGTTTGGTTTCTAGATCGTGATATCATTTCCGTGTTTTCGTCCGTCGGTTTGTTTTTCAGTTTACTCTTAGGTTCGTATCACCCATTGGAAGATAGTATCTGCCCGGACCGAAGTCATCGTTTCAGTACTCGAGTAGATACTGTTGCCCCGTTATTTTGTTTTTAGTGCAAGGACCCGTACCACCGTGAGCAAATTGAAGTTGCTTTTTTCCCGATGCACCCCCACCACTTGAGTAACCGACACTCCTCGAGTAAAAAAAAAAAACCGCGGCTCAAGTGCTCGGCAACCAGAGCACCATCTGCCACCACCGATCCAATAATTTCACTTTCAAGCCAAAAAAAAACCTGCACATAGATGACAAGACTGAACTACCGGTATCCACGCCACCCTGTCTTTCTCGGGGGTCAGCGAAATCAGGAAAATGTTTCTTCCGACCCCATAAAACTCTATTGTTACAATGATGAGTTCAGGAGCATTCCAGGTTGTTCGGGAGAGGACCATAGATCGCTTCGCAGTTTACGGAATAGATTATACAGACATGTCGCTCTGCTGTCATCACAGGAATATACGGAGGAATGAGGGCATGTGGGAGAAATGCAAAGATAGGCGCAGTGAATCCATGGGAGAATCGGGACCTGTTATCTGTGTTTCACATGCACGCGTGTCTTTACCCTTAGTTGGGTTAAGAGTGGAAGGTGGGCGGACGAGCGAAGTGCAAGTGATGGAAGGAATATCTTTCTACTCGTCTTACATGGTGCCCAAGTTACACACAAATTCTGTCGCCCTACCGTCGTCTACTACTTCTCGACACTTATTTCTCACTTGGACATCTATGAAGATAGGGCTGTTTTCCGATTTTTGATAACCCGGGCCGGAAATTCGCTAACTTATCCGCATTCCTCAGAGATATATTATTTATTCCTTAGTTGTCTGGAAATACGACTCCCGAACATTGTCTGCCGGTTGTCACTACCAAAATACCAAAAGGCAAATCCCACCAATTGCTAAAATCGACCTCTCCTATCGAGTGCTGTGCCACACCAACCTGAATGTCCTGAGACCCCAGCCGGGCTCACAGCATCAATTACAAAATTTGATATCCCCTGCCGTTTTAATAGAGCCGAATTTCCCCATCGTTGTAAGGAAACACCGGGAAATCATCGTATTTCTTTGGTTGCCAGATTCAACCCCGGAAGGGTGGAATTCTATCACAGGACTCCGGATGGTACAGTAAGAGACGTAGGCGGGTGCATCACCTCAGACTACCAGTAAGATCACTCTCATATTAAGGGCCCGTTTATCTAACCGTCTATTTCAAAAATTTGGGTGATAAAACTAGACGGTGGCGTCACAATTGGCACCATTATCCAATAAACAGCGCGAGAGGTGTGTACCTATTTTCCTGCCGTCCTAAATTTATGTATCATAATATTATCATAGCCAGACTGTCAAAACGTGACTTTGCCTCGGAGGTTTGTTTGCAAGTTCCATCAGACTCTAGAGGGCACGCTACTTTAGGTAAACGCCATCTACTTGCCCGTACAGTACCCCTCCAACCGTCTAACCCCCTTAACGGTCGGTGCCGTCTCGAAGGGCTGGATGGTCCTCTATAAGCAAGCGGCCCTAGGTTTAGCGCTCCCGTTGAGTGGAAAAGGTCTCTATCCTAGTTTGGTATGGAATGCTTTTCATATCGCGCTATTGACATTAATTTTCAGAGAAAATGCGAACCTTTTTTTTTATAGCTCGATGTAAGGACATTCGGCGCCATCAACACCACAAGGGATAATAATTGCTAGTGCCACTTTATGTTATGTGCAGAACAGTACTTGAGCTCAAATGTTATCACAATAAATTTTCCACATAAGTTATAGATTAAACGGAAACCGATACATATAACACGCTAGTGTTAAACAACCGCCCCAAAAAAGACGCCCTAGATCTAACCTGTAATCGTGTATGAAGAACCCTCTTGTGTTATTTTTTTATCAGGAGAGGTAGGAAAGAGAAACAAAATAATACTGATGCGACCGTACACCTAAGGGGAATATATATTGTTATGAGTTCTGGATGGGGGATGAAAGCGCTGGCTAGGTGGAGAAAGACAAAGAAGTCAAGAGAGAAGCGTATGTATATTGGTCGGAGGCGTGGCTGTCTTACATTCTAACTATGGCGAAAT
>Ga0307509_10007406_pt1 | contig 14342 bp, 18 predicted proteins | sample 10_EM_MG_FD_202245 | JGI IMG/M metagenome (GOLD analysis project Ga0307509, IMG submission 202245) | Populus trichocarpa ectomycorrhiza microbial communities from riparian zone in the Pacific Northwest, United States - 10_EM | ecosystem: Host-associated > Plants > Roots > Unclassified | place... | reverse complement strand
TATACAAGAAGCGAGAAACAGAAACAAGGGGGAAATCTGACCACGCTTTTATTAGCCATGCCCCTCCAATTGAGCTAAAAAAAGAATCAACTTCGTTTGGAGTAAGGCCTTCTTCTGTTTTCCCGCTGGTTTTCTATACCTTCGAATGTTTTTCCAATCGAGAAAATGGGTCAAAAGAAACGTTCCCTGGTTGGTGCCGAGTTGGGGTCTCCCTGATTGAGCTTCTGGAGGATTAAAGGAGTCTTATATGTTTGTTATTGCGATCTTCGAACTAGTCGGTGATGTCTCCTCGGCCTTCAAGTACGATGACAGGTTGCAGTCGAGATAGCAAGGCAATTTGGGTCATCTCTTATTTTTTTCCCTCTTTGCTTCCAGCAATTGCCTGCGTCCATCGAGCTCTCTTTTTCGTTTTCCATGGCCCTGCTACTGGCAGCGCCAGATGCTAAAGTTCCAGAATTCTCGCCTTCTCCTGGCCTCCCATCTGCGGCTCCAGATTCTTACCTTATTCAGGTTGTCTCGTGAGCCTTGAGTTCCGCCATATGTTCTTCCTCTGTCTACTCCCTCACTAGATTAATTGTCGGGGCATGGACGAGATTCCCATTTCAAAAAATACGAATATCATCATTTCGATATATGCAACAAACCCCTTATGACTGGAAGCCTGAGAGTCCACTTCCAGAAACCGTAACCAACGCAGGTATCCCGACCTGTTCGTCCTCGTTGCCTTCTGCAATGTTCTGGGCATAAATTACCCCTCTCGTGGATGTGGGTCATTTCTACGTAGAAATTTGATTAATGCTTTTAACCAACCTCAAATATTTAGCGGTTTCATGCTCTCTCTGCCAGAAATGAGTCAGTCACGCCAGCTGAAGTCGTCCTTGTCTTGGTTCTGAATATTGTCATCTTTTGTATACATCTTTTAGAAGTTGTCCCCTCCCTTTTGATTGAATCTCTCCTGCTGGACAAAGTTGTTTGGAATATGTCCGGGCTTACTACTCCCACCGTGCGAAGCAGCAGATCGTCCCGCCCTTCCTCTGTGTTGAGAAGGTGGCATGACTCTTGCCAGCGACTTGTAATACAGATTAATGGTAAACAACTTCAAGCTTGGACACACTGGGTAGTTATTCATCTGTAGAAAAGCGTGGATCAATTTTAGTTCGATGATGGCTTCCATATTTGAGCGTGCCAGGCCATAAGCTTCGCTTGACCCTTTTCTGTTGCAATCCTGCACGGCATTTCAAATGTTTGCAAGTGTGCATTCAAGATAGATCTATTTAACTTATCGTCTTTGGTGGATGGCGCAGGGTATACGAGTTTACGGGGCCAATTTTGGTGAAGATGTCGATTCAGTAGTCCCCAAAATGTGTGGACCTATAATTATTGGGTGAGAGCCTACCGTGCTGCTATTCCATAGAAATAAATTCATCCTACTTCCCTTTATACTTGCCTAAACACCCGGAGGATTTTTTCTAGGGTGGAGACCATCATGTAAGTTGTAACTGTCTACGCTCTCTAACAAAAAAAAAAAAAAAAGAGTGTAGTATGTCAACTCGAAATAAATACACAGGCAGTTTATAACCATAATTAGGATGCGGTCGCTGCCGCCCTCGTAAACCTGCGACAATTAATTGAAATATCAAGATACAGGGAACGGATCAAGATAGACTTGTGAACATACGTAGCATCTATTTGCTTCAGCTGTGGCAATGCAAGCATTATCTTCCTCCTGTATCTAGCCATATCATTGGTTTGACATGGGTTCGCCTCCAGGTATAGGGTGGTGAGCGAGGATATTGACCTGAGTTCTGGTTCGAGCGCCTGAAGATCAGGGATCTTATTTCCGTTCATCTTTCACCAATAGTCTTTTGTCATTTGAAGCGTGGTAGAGGAAAATAATTTAGTTACCCATAGTTCCTCAAGATTTTTAAGATGCGATATATTTTCAATGGCAGGAATAAAGTTGTTTCCCACATCAAGAGTGGTGAGTTGCAACTAAGGTTCGCATAGATAAGGCTCAGAGAGATTAGATTCGCAACCAAACGTACATTGTTGTCCAGACCATCCAGCCGTTGGATACCGTTATGGCTGAGGTAAAGTTGATTCAACTCAGTAAGCTCCTCTAGGCCCTCTAATTTTGTTATCCTGTTCGATTGCAGCGATAGGACCTGCAATTTTTTCAAAGTTTGTAGACCCTGAAAGGAGCTGCGAGTCAGAGCTGTCCAACACGAGAGAAAGGTTCCCCACTTCGAGTTTAGTGATTTTATTCTTCCCGAGCCATAGTTCCTCTAGGTTTACAAGAGTTTCCAAATTCTCAATTTTCTGTACCAGGGTTAACGGAATGGTGATGCAAATCTTTGAATAAGCGCTCCACTCACGCGGATTTTATTACCTCCAAGCTCCAGACTGCGTAAATTTGTACACGAAGCAAGGCCAGTAATTTTGCTAATTTTGTTTTGCACAAAGTAGACTGTGTGGAGAGCGTTCAGGAACTCGAGTCCATCAGGAACGGATCGTAAAAGATTGAAAGACAGGTCAAGCACACTAGATGAAAATAACAATACGTATGGTTAGTGAGAGGATATACAACAAGTTCATTCAGGTAGATCACCTAAGTTCTTGCAACTTGATCAGCGCATTTCCAACGGATTTCAATTTGTTATCGTATAGATCTAACTCCTCCAGTTTCGTCAGTTGGTGGAAGGTCTCTGGATCCAAGAAGGAGACGAAGTTTTGCCTCAGGCATAATTTCTTCAAATCGGTTGCAAATCGCGAGAGATAGAGCGGGGCGAGGGATCCTATCCTCAGATGTACGAGCTCGAGTTCCTAATGAAATGTAAATGCAACGATAGATAGGATTAGAACGATCCACGCACCTCGGTATCATCAGGAAAGTCCACCAAGAAATCCGAGTCATCAGTCGCTTCCTCATTGAGTTTCTCTGGGCCCTCTTCATCAGTATCCACGTCGTCTGTTATAGGAAGGACCACTCTTGCGATAGCACTTGACCTATATCCGTAACTCGATTAGCTAGGTTGAGAGTAAGACGTGAACGCACTGTTGCCTCGTCTCTGAAGATGATATGCTGGGGTCGTGTATCGCAACAGTTGCATTGGATGACATTGTATAGGATAAAGCAGGTGGAAGAATGGGGTTCTCACAATCTGCCATCGGACCCCTAATTTAAGATGACGACATTGGAGAGAGCGAAGGCCGGGGGGTTCAGGAAGTGGAAAATTTGACGATTTAGCTACTACGTATTAAATTTATGCGAATACAGAACCGAGTGATGGATACAAAAAAAGGGATTTACTTGATGCCTACATTGTAAAATGGGCAATGAATTTAAGGTACTATTATCGTCCATCGCGAACCACAAAGGCCGGGAGAGTAAGATGGTGATTGTTTTAATGACGAGCGTAAGCGGGTCAAGGAGGATGGGAGCGCAAAAAAAGAGAGAAGGAAAAGAAAGTTACACACAAAAAGAGTCGGCCAGATGACAAGGGGCAAAAAATAATTATCGCTTGATTTAATGTTAATGGTAAATGTTCTTTGGACGTGGATGGAAGTCATACGGCTCGTTCAATGGGTGCGGGAGAAAATGGGTCATTAAAAGACCTAATTATTGATGCGACATGATTGACCTCCGGCTGGCGATCCGCGGTTCAGCGGGAATCGGCGTTGGCGGTAACTCGCGATATTCACGTCCTCGTTCCCTCTCGCGTTCGTATGACGCAGCCGGCAAAGTCGAAGTCATCGATGAATGCGAAATCGGGGATCCGGACGGTAAAATGGGCGATAATCGGTCAGCATATGACGAAAGCTGACCTAAAGGAGGCAGCTGATTCGCATTTAAGTGTTGCGATGACGGTGGGGGTTGCTGCTGCGGAGGATGGAGAACATGTGTATTCGAGAGGGGAGATGGGGCGGAGTAGAAGTTGTTTCCAGCAGGACCGGAATAAGGTGGTCGATTATCGGATCCGCTGGGTGCGTAATGTACAAAACTCATGTTTGAGGCCGGGGGAGAAGGAGAAGGGGTGACACTATCTAGCACCTGATGTCCAGGTTGAGCATAAACCTCGCTACCCGAAGCAGAACCCGCAGAGGATGTTGAAAAAGAACCATCAGTATAATTCCTGCGGACAGCCGAATATGCGGATGTTGGGGGTGTTGCGGAGTCGCGCTTCGTAGATAGGCCCTTGTCCTTACGCCGGCGCTGTTGTTGACCGTGATTAGGTCCCTCTTTTTTAGCACGGGAACGGGCATATCGCAGCCCACAACTAAAATAACAAGCGAACTGTGGGTAACCAGGTAGAAAAAAAAAGACGTTTACAGGATAACTTACGCGTTACAGAGCTCCTTCTTACCACTGGGACCTTTTCGCCATTCAGGACTCGAGGTCGCTTTACAACTGGAACATTTTTGGACACCAGTGGGCCGATTTCCGGTCGTGCGAGCTGGGCCAGTTTGATCTCGAGAAGACCCAGGACTGATACGACGCCGAGGAGGCGGGACGACGTCCGAAGTAGGCGACGGCCCTGCGCTCGTACCAGCAGTAGGCGAGTAGTTGTAACTCGGTGAGAGGGGGCGGTTAAAAGATGCTGATGGACCTGTTTCTAGGTATGGGGGTGAAGACGGCCCCGGTGCCCATTGTTGATTCGTCTGGGAAGGCGAGGTCCCGGCATAATGCCCTCTGCTGGTGGTTGGGGGAAGGGGTGCTGCAAGAAATATTGAGTTCAGAGGATGGGCGGGATGTAGGAGGTATGGTTTACCTTGTGTCCATCGTTGAGGAGAATAGGGAGGGGGGACGCCCGGCCCTTGTTGAGGGATGAACGTGCTATTATATGCTTGAGCTTGGGGGGAAAGAGGAGGAAGGGCGTAAGACCCTCCGTGCTCATAATATGATGGATTTTGGTGACCATTATAGCTTGACGGAGCGTAGTCTAGTTGCTGCATTGGTGCGTTGGGGTTTGCACTGCCGCTGCGAGGGGTCGAATTGACCTTGTGGCAAGCGAAAATGATGCTCCCTAGAAAAAAGGGAAGTGGTTCTAGTTATAGCGAGAAGAGGTGTGATGGATTCAAAAAGAGTCTGCTTACCATGTGGTATGAATATGCTTTCGACCTCACCCCCAAAACCGGGTGGCATGTCTTGCAATGCCTTATACCTGCGTGTACAACTCGTTTTAGCATCGTTCCCCCCTGGAACTCCGCTTCCAATTTGCACGTTCTCGACAAGTTTGGCAAAGTCCCTACTTGATGGTGGGTGAGAAGCATCCGGGGGCCAACTCATGAGCAACGGGCGATCCTGCTGATTAGCCAGAATCTGGAACACCCGAGACATTGTGCCCGTTTGAGGGATGCAGACGAGCAAACGACGATAGAGAAGGCCGATTTGGTCCACGGACATATAGGGGGTACCACACCAATTTGTCCAGTCCGTTTTCTGGTTTTCGTCATTATCGCTGGGAGCCAGATCGGTTGTTGCATGGATGAAACACAGGACGAGGCCCTCGGCGGCCCAATTTATGACAATATCAACAGCCATGTAGTCCTTGTCAAGGGCGATCTTGTCGGCCTCGGACCACTTGACAGCGGGACCGTCATAGCCGAGTGCTTTCCGAACCTTGGAGAGACGGGAAAAACGGACACTGGAGTTTTTTTAAATTTTTATTTAAAATTTAGAGAGGAGGGGGAAATAAATGAGGAAATACCGCGTTACCGAGCCATGCAAAGTTCTGCTCTCCAACACACCTCCGAGGTCCTGGCTTGCTGAGGCCTGTTCGTCGGGGTGGACAAAGGAGAGCAAGGATTTTCCAACCAAAAGCTCGGCTTGATCCTCAAGGTGACTTGCGAGAACAGGGTCGAGGTAAATGAACTGTAGGTCAGCCGACAACATTGCCCAATCTATATACGTGGGGTGGTTAGTAGTTGGAGGGTGATCGACGGATGATCGCCCAGCTGGACATACAACAGCGAGTTTGGCCAACTTTTGGCAATGAAATGGGAGGATGATCGGGGACATTTGCCGAAGAGGATGGCGGGGTCTGGTAGAACGAGGCGGCGGACATTTGGGGGAGATGATGGTGGTTAAGAGATCGCCAGGGCAGACGGAAGAATCGATAGCTGGGACAAAGGTCTCACTTTTGGTTTGGTTCTCCGCCAGCTATAATGAATTCCTAAACAAGTTCTTCGATCGCTGCAGATCCGCTCTCAGATCCGCTGTCGCTCGCTTTCCCGACTCTTTCCTGTTTGGTCATGGCTCAAAACATTTGGGTCGCTGCAGGCGATGGTGATCTCGATAGAGTCAAGGTATCTCGTCTTCTTCATTTTACACCTGCCATTGATTTCAATCTAGGAGCTGGTTGAGCACCATTGCAAGTTTTCTCCCTTTTGCAAGACAAATCGATAGTCACAGTCTCCATTTAGCCCTCTCTCCAAACACGCCAGACCCCTACACATACACCCCAATGTAATGCCCACCTCATGTTTCACGTCCTTCTCTGACCCACATACAAGGCATGCAGCCGCTTCGTACGGTCAACTACACATCCTAGAATATCTAATATCTCGTGGTCTGTCTTCTCGTTTCTTCACCAGATCATCTCTCACCCAACTAAGGTGGGGATGTTAATATCACCGATGATGATGGCGATACTCCCCTCTACACTGTCGAAAACATCGAAACAGCCCGCTTCCTCGTTGACCATGGGGCAGTCGTGGCACGTCAAAACATTGAGGGCATCTCGGTGCATACGCGGCCATATGAACCTTTTAATTCAACCCTCTGACCTCCCCATTTCAAAGGTAATTGACCATCTATCGGAGGGCTTTCCTCAAATTGCAGATTATCTGCGTTCTACACTCGATCCCTCTGCCGCGCCCCTATACCAGGCGGTTACCTCACCTTCTCAGCATTCACAAAATGCCGTCTCTGAACAATTGACATCGGGTTTGATATCATCCCTCCAAGATCTCGCAGAGCGGACCGAGGCCGAAGGTCGCGACCCACTGGACGATGAACTTCGTCAAGCAGTTGGCAGAGCGGTGTTGGAAGGAATGCTCACCGGTTACGAGATGTCCACCGATGAAAATGCCCCCAGGGGGAACACCGTCCAAAACGACGCGCCTTCAAAACGGTCAAGAACGGATGATGGTTCCGGTTAAATTACTTATTTCCCAACGTTGCGGCTTTAAACTGCGAAAATACATCCGTCTCTCGTCACCTCGTCTTATCGTGGGGAAGCGCAAAACTCGCCAATCCGATCTGATTGCCTGATCATGATCAGAAGTCCTTGATGATTGATCATGATCAGGTGCAACAGGTCGATCAGGGTACAGTATCTGTAACTCTTGATATGGACGATCTGTTCTTGAGGAACGGAAGGTTCAATATGTTTGTGTCGACGCGTCAACTTGCCATTTTTGAACATTCCGGAGTTACGACTCGGAAACCGGTCTTGAAATAGAGCGGAGTCCTTTTTTTGTTCTGGCGATTCGTCTCTCGGCGTCTCAGTTCATGTAGGGCTGTAGCTAATTGAAAGGATAGCTTCTGCAGGACTCATTCTTTTTTCCTTCGCAATCTCGTCGAGAGAAAGTGACCGCGACTAATTGACGCGTTGTTTGTTCGGAGCAAATAAGGTAAATCAGCTGTGTTTTTTTTTGTGGCATCTTGGAAAGTTGGACAAATCTTCAAAGACTTCCAAACTGCCGATCTTACTCTTGGGTTGATTATTGCAGCTATTGTACAGAGGCTAGTCACCAATCTAATCACAGTTATCGTATATTTCGCCAAATTCGAGACACCTTCACCTCCCATGAATTATCAGGAATCGGCTTGGGATCCGAGCGCAATGCTTTCAACATCCTTTACCCTTGATGATCTCTCGAAAGCATCCCAGAACTTCCAACCGTCCAACTCTACGTACCAAACGTTTGTTCTCAAACTGATCGGAGATGCGCAGGATAAAGGGTACAAGCGCGTTTGCATGCCGCTCACAACAGAGAAGTGGAAGAAGAGATGGTCGGAAATGTGCTTGCTTCCATCAGAAAGGAGCGATCAGGACAAGGAATCTGCAGCGCGAGCGGCTGAATCGTGGAGGTTGAATCCTGCATTTCAGAGGGATGAGGTAACGATTACGCGGATAGGTGTGTCGGTCAAAATTTTATGCTCGTTTACCCAAGGCTAATAAATACCTCGGAAGATGAAGCTGAAAGCATCATAGTGATGGTTTCAGACTGGCTGGAACTTGATGCCACTGATGATTGGGTTCGCCATGACGCAGAAATCGTATGTTGTGCCATCGCTCCCTCCTCCTATCACTTATTTGTTTTTGCAGGCGTTGAAACAAGAGCTGGCATATGCCTCCTACTTGAATGTACATACCGCAATTCTTCCACCGCCCCGGAATCGCGACCATGTTGCATCTTATGCACGCATTGTCAATTCTTGTCTCGATAAATCACCTTATATCTACCTTTCTATCCGACTACCCATCTACAATCCCTCATCTGTATTTCATCATGGTTCTCCGATATCTGCTTTTCACCCCTCTTCGCCTCCTGGAATCTCTTCGCCAAACGCTGGAACGACATCGACTCCTGCTCTTGTTATCTCCGAGAGTGAACAAGTTCCATCTACATCGGGAGGGTCTTTGAATGCTACCTGGGAGATGTGGGATGTGATACGTTCGATGTGCGACTATAATTCGCGACTCACTCTAAGTATTGCAAAATTCACCTTCCTCATATCTTCCCTAATCCAAATTGCCTAGCTCTTGACCTCTCTCCGGCGCTACCTACAACTCTCGGTGTACTCAGCAAATGGGCTGCCGAATCCGTGCGACATATATTCTTGCCCTCATCTACCTTCATTGCGAATATGAAAGGGTATCCTGTCCTGCCGAAGCCGACGCAGCAATTTATCCGAGACAGCATGATAGCAAGTCCTTTCCTACCGTGGAACCTGAAATTTATCGTTTTAACTGCAGCAACTAGCATCGGCCCACGATTATTCTAGCAGAAGTTACTGAGGGACATCATTCGCGGGGTGGTGAGGCCGCATATTCGCAGTACGTAAGACATTTAGAGAAGACCAGCCCCGCTGTCGAGGCGTCAAAAAGAACGGGAACCGTTGAAAATTTTGCTCAAGGCTATCAGGACTACCTGCAGGCTCCGTTGCAAGTAAGTGCACGATTTACCCGGTCTGTAGTCCCCTCGTTGACCTTGTCATGGGACAAATAGCCGTTGATGGATAACTTGCCGAGCGTAACCTACCAGACTTTCGAACAAGATCCTGTCAAGTATATGCAATATGAAGAGGTTCGCCCGGTCAATTCTTTGCATTTTTCTATCTCTGAGCAATTGTGCAGGCAATGTACCGAGCATTCCTTGATCATCCAGACGAGGAGAAAATGTGCGTATATTTACGCTTTTTGTATATCTTTTCTGAATCGTTTACAGCGTGGTCTGCATTGCTGGAGCAGGTCGAGGTCCCCTTGTTGCCCGCTGCTTCAAGGCACTTGAAAGAGCCGATCGCGAAGCCACCATTATCGCAGTTGAAAAAAACCCAAATGCATTTGTAACGCGAGTGGAGATTGTTTGAATCTCAGTGTTTCGGCGAATTAACAAAAAGAATAGGCTCCAGCACCGACAGGCAACAGAATGGGGCAATAAGGTCCAGCTCCTCTTTGGAGACATGCGTGTTGTACAGGCCCCAGAGCAGGCGGACATTCTCGTCAGCGAACTTCTTGGCTCCTTTGGAGATAACGAGTTGAGCCCGGAGTGTCTGGATGGCGCAATGAGGTTCTTGAAACGTATGTTGAGCAGGTGGACGTCGTTTGTCATTCGCTCGTTTGCTAATAGTATCTCCAGCAACTGGAATGTCTATACCATCTTCTTACACCGCGCATCTGGCTCCACTTTCATCCTCGAAGCTATATAATGAAGCTAGATCCTCCAAAAACGAGAAAAGCTTGGAAACGCCGTATGTGGTCATGTTCCAGGCAGTCAACATCCTGAGTGGAACAAAAGCGACAGTCGACGGCCGATGCGGACCTCAGGTTCAAGAGTGTTGGGAGTTTGAACATCCGCGGCGAGACGCACTGTTGAATCCTCGTGGTATGCTTCTTCTTTTTTTATTGTAGAAAGTGCACATCCATACGGTCAGTGAAACAGGTCTTCCTTTTACGAATAGCCACAATGCTCGTTCGGCCAAATTGTGCTTTTATATCCCCCATGCCGGAGTACTCCAGTACGTTGGTGTTGGTTTACTGATTAACGCACTCTAATACCGGTCGTGATAGTGGCCTTGCAGGATATTTTGAGGCGGCAAGCTATTTTTCCAACACCTGAAAAATGTACGATGTTTGATCTCGTCTCCGCAGGTTTTGTATGGGAACATCGGACTGAGCATACATCCACAAAGAAAAGACCAGGTCTCGAAGGACATGTTGAGCTGGTTCCCTCTTTTCTTTCCGTTCAAAGTACGTGCTGTTATATATGCGCCGTTGTACTTCTCATTAAGACGTCCTAAGGAACCGTTATATCTTCCGAGCAATTCAGAGCTCCAAGTCTCGATATGGCGGCTCACAAACGATCGACGGGTGTGGTATGAATGGCATGCAGAGTCCTTCATTTTATTGCCCACGACTTTGCGAGCAGGTGAGGAACTGCTATTAGGAAGCCCTGGATTTTCGACTGCGCCCTCCTTCAATTCGTTGGGCGCCCCTAGTCCATTAATTGATTCCAAGGAGCTCGATACAAGCAAGACGTCGACGATTGGCCCCACACATACGGACGGGGAACTGGAGGCAGTTAAAATTGGACACACGAGTTTGCATAACCCAGGCGGACGGAGCAGTTGGATTGGACTGTGAGGCTACCAAAAGACACGAAAAGGTGGCTGACCTCGTCGCTTAACGAGGCCTGGGCTTTGGTCGGGGTGAAGATACCCCCGCTAGGGTTTCTGCGGTGAGGGTTGGCAACGATATCACGGGAATTATGACTAGAGCGGGCGTCTGTTTTTAAATAAGGAGATAAACGTGGTGGACGATATTGAATTTAGATGTGCGATCGCGGCGGCGGACCTTGAAAGTGGCTGACACCAGAAATAGTATATAGACCCAAGTCCTCTTCCTTTCCTTCATTCGCCAACTTCTCTCTTTTGCTCCCACATCCATCTTATTTTTACCCCGCCCCCGTTCAACGCAACCCAGCCAACATGAAGTACTTCGCTACCGCCGCTGCCCTCGTCTCTGTCGTCCCCGGAGTCGTCTCCTTGACTATGGACACCCCGTAGGTTTAGCTCAACCCGCCCTTTGTATATTTCTGACATTATGTGACCAATTTAGTACCAGGATGGTTCAATGTCGTTCGTGCTTCTTTCTTGCAACCCACCTTCAGCATTGCTGATCTCCTCAGAACCCCAGCTTTTGACGTGGAGCGAGGGCTTAGCTCCCTACTACCTAACCATTATCCCTGGTTCGTACTCATGGCCCCGTTTCTTCCTCCTCGGCAACTAACAGATATAAAGGTGGCCAGCCAAGCGCGCCCGCGGTATGTGTCCATCACCCCATCAATCGGCAAATGCCTAATTAGGCAACTTTCGTTACTTTTTGGGAATAGCTGAAGTCTTTCGATACCACATCCGCTACCAGCGAGACCTGGCTTGTCGACATTCCTGCTGGAACTAGCGTGTGAGTAGGATATGGTTCATTTTATTTGTTTGTTCTGATAGTTTCGTAGGACCATGGCTCTAAAGGATAGCACTGGCGCTACTGCGTTCACCGACATGGTCACCATTCAGCCCAACTCCGACTCAAGGTATGGCCCTTTGTGTGAATTCAAATCAATCTATTTACATCCACCTTAGCTGTTTGAGCGGTGGATCATCCCCTGGATCGAATCCTGGCAATAGCGGCAATGCGGGACCTCCGGTTGTCACCCAGGCGGCTGACGCCACATCCGCCACCAGTAGTGCCAGTGTCGTTCGCTCAGGCGTCAACTCCAATACTACGGCCGCAGGGTGCGTTGGAATAATTCAACAGCCATTATTTTACTTAATTAATTTCTTAGGCGTGCAACATCGATCCTGCCACCCACTCAGACCCTCTCGAGGGCTGCGGGAACGCCTGCGTCTACTCCCTCCCGTAACGCCACTACCAACGCATCCGGCGCCGAGTGCCGCTTCAGCTTCAGTGGATTCGGGTTCGCGGGTGTCTTGGGATTGGTTGGCGCGATGTTCTTGTACTTTTGAATGGAGGTTGGGTGGTTTCCCATTTTCGGGTTTACATTCTATCATTCGTCTATCAGACTAGACCCTTATAACATCATTGCTATTATTATTCTTTCTCCGGCTAAAAACACCTCTTCGAAATCAGCATTGTCACTTTGACGTTCAATCGATGATTTTTACTTGGTGAAGAACCGCGTAGACAAACGCACAACATGCTAGATTTTGTCAATATATATATATTTGCCTTTGGCTTGTGTAGGTCTAGGCCAATTTAACTCCTCTGATCAACTTGGCTGCCCCTGATGTAACTGGCACACTTCCAACTTGGCTTGTTTCCAATACCTCACAGAACTTGCCCAGGCAGAACCATCGCAATTGCTCCCAAATATGTACGTTGACAGCATACGTTGGTATAATACAAAGTCGTGTTTCCATCCTGTACATTAGTCCTAAAATTTATACAATACGAGGATGCCTATGTAGCAAAAGAAATTAAAGCGATCAACTTTTAAGCTCGACGATAACATTGATAAACATGATGACTGTATACGCGGCGATCAATAGGGTACCCCACCGATGCGTGAGGATATAGTCGTTTTGGGGAACAAAGATGAGTGTAGTGGCGAGAAGGAAGAGCAAGCCGAAGGAGCTGACAAATAGGGTATGGGAAAGATTGAGGGTATATGGCTGGCCTGTTTTATGAATAATGTAGGATCCTGAGACGCCGACACCAAGAAGGATGTTAAGCATGGGTCCTCCGAAGCAAGCTGAGAATCCCATGATCGGGGCAAAGGCCTGTGGATTGGAAAAGCTTTTAGTTTGGGGAACAACCTAAATGTTCGATGAACAATACATACCGCCACACTCATGTTTGCAACGAGATCAGCAAGAGAGTTGCCAACAGCAAAGATCGTGAGACCAATGATCGCATCCGATAGACCAAATATGAGGCCGAATGTCTAGGTGGTTGTTTTTTGAAATAAACTTGTAACAGAGGGAAAAGCTCATACCTGTAGCACATTAACAACCTCGTCCGCAATCGCCATTATCCACACTATTGACACAAAGAAACCCATTGAACAACGAGTCATCCGGGCCGCCGGACTCGTCCCCCGTTCGGCAAAAATTACTACAAAAACTCCAAGGACAGTCCCGGCGATAAGAATTCCCAGAAATAACCAAAATTCATGCTTAGTACCACCTAGTCAACTCACGTTGAGTTTTAGATTTAAGATAGAAGGCTTGAATGATACCCACCAAACAGTACTCTCGTACAGAAAAGGGGCCCAAAGACACACTGTACCGCCATGAGCCATTTGTTGAAGGACAACTGGTGCAAATTGTCCTGGACTTCTTGCTCCGCAAATAATGTCCTTTCCACGCCCTCTTCTTCAAATTCTGCTAGTCTCGTGTCGGTGTTATGCATCTTCTCTGGAGCGGAGCGACCGTTCTCATAGGGCGTCACCACAACGGGCAGTGTCAGTGTCAGACACAGCACGGCAGGGGCAGCAAGAATACATGCGAGTTTAGACAATGCAGTTTGTTGTCGGAAATTGTGTAAGGTCGGGAAAAGAATATGGGTGGCTTTCCCCAGGACACCTAAAAGGCCGGACTGGTTGTCGGGTGGGGTATATAAGGGTTCAATACTTGAGACATCAGAGCTCGACTCATGCGGTGATGCTGGAGTGCGTAGTATTGGGGGTATGGGACGTGTTGGGGTGTTGATGCTAAAATAATCCTGGGGGTCCACGGAGAGCAGATCCCGTGGCTCAGTTCGGGTTCCACTCGAAGGCTGAGAAGCGACTGGTGAACGAGTCCGTTGTAGTCCAATTAATGTTTCCTCGTCCATACTGGACTGGAGGGAAGTCGACCGTGATCTGGCAAGATGTGTATGATAATGGCCACCAGCGTAGGGCGCGATAGGTGTTTCGAAAATGCCTAAAGACGGTCCCGCGGCTTGCTTTTTCAACGAGGCGACGACATCTCTGAATTCCAGAGCACCAACCAGGGAAAAGGAAGGAAGCTGAGCAACATGAGCTGAGGTTGGGGAAGGCGGTTGTGAATGAGGGGTGAGGTTATGGAGGTCCAGGGGAGGCAAGTCCGGAGCAGATAC
>Ga0307509_10007405_pt1 | contig 14343 bp, 8 predicted proteins | sample 10_EM_MG_FD_202245 | JGI IMG/M metagenome (GOLD analysis project Ga0307509, IMG submission 202245) | Populus trichocarpa ectomycorrhiza microbial communities from riparian zone in the Pacific Northwest, United States - 10_EM | ecosystem: Host-associated > Plants > Roots > Unclassified | place... | reverse complement strand
GAAATCTTCTGGAGGAACTGACCTGAAGAAAAAAATGAAGAGGTCAAGATCAACCAAGCTTGCCGACCGATCTTCCATTGTTTTTGCAAGTGATGCGGATGCATCGGTGGATTATTTGGAGGCAAAAAACTGTTCTGATGGGAGGAATGTTCATTTTCAGGCAAGTCCCCATCTTGAATCTACTTTGATTAGCAACAATGAGGATAGGAAAAAATCAAGTAATTCAAAGCAGAATTTAGCTTCTTCTGGTAACAACTCTATGAGAGTCATGACAAGAACTTCCACATTGAGACCTGTAAGGATCTTCACAAAAGTGGCGAGCTTCAGAACAAAGCGTTCTCAAATTCCAGACTCAAGCATCCAAAAAACCACCTGTTCTTCGGCCATCAAAGACTCCAAGTTTCCAAATCATCTTGAGCTGCAACCAGGAGGAAGTGAATCTGAAGGAAATTCGATCATGAAGGTTTGTCCATATAGTTACTGCTCCCTTCATGACCATCGCCATTCCGATGTACCTCCGCTTAAACGCTTTGTATCAATGAGGCGACGTCTGTTAAAGACCCAAAAAAGCATGAAATCAGAAAGTCAATCCTCTCGAAGAGCGAAGCATTCTGGTATTTCAAAGAAGGGAACACAGACAAGTCAATCGGCATCTTGTGGAGACTTGGCAGTTCTAGAAACAGCCCATGACAAGATGGCTGTCTCATCGTCCATTGGCAGAAAAGCTGGACAAAGAGCTGAGTCAAAGAGTGCTCACGGAGGAGATGAAAAAGATTACAGAGATGTAATAAGTGTCACTGAGAACCAAACTCTTCCAGAAGAAGCTGATGAAGGTAGAATTGCTAGTTTGAACTTGAATGTATTTAAAGGTGATTCACAATTGAACACTGCAAAGGAAAATGCTTCAACAAGTGTAGCTGATGAACGAGTCAATAAACCCAGAAGCCTAAGCCTGAATAGATTCGTGGAGTCCACAGAAATCGACAATAAGGTCTCTTCTGTTTCCATTGGTAAACCATCGCAAGAGGAAACAGCATCCTGTGAAGAAAAGAACCAAGATGCTGTGCAAGATTATCGGTTCCTTGGTGCAGATTCTGAGCATGATTATACTGTGGATACAGGCCACAGAAATCCATGGGAGAAACAGAAGCCCATGGGATTGTGGAACCTAATATATCAGCATATGGCATCAGGTGTTGCTGCAGAAGATGGAACCCGACCACATCTTAATAAAGAAGCCAAGGAAGAAGAAGAAGAAGAGAATACATTGCCTGGCATGAGCAAATCTGGTTCTTTTCAGGATTTTTCTAGTACAGATCACAGCATTGGTGAGGAATATCATGATGAACGCAGCCAGAAGATTCAGCAATACCAATGTGATGCCATTAAGTTGGTGCAAGAAGCATTTGATAGAATACTCTCAGAAATTCCAGACCAGCCAACTGATGATCTATCAGTTACTAGTGACACAACTTCAGACAAGAAGATTGCAGAAAACGATCATGGTGAAGACAGACAATTGAACATCTCAACTTCCTATGATTCATGTGGAGACAGCATGGTGCAGGAACCAGAAGAAACGAGGCTCCAAGCTGATAATGCCTTCCAAAAAGAGAAGGCAGAATCAAGTGTGGAAAGCAAGTCTAACCAGCAAACGCCCAAGAGCTGGAGTAATCTGAGAAAAATACTCATCCTCAAGAGATTCATCAAGGCATTGGAAAAGGTGAGGAACTTCAGTCCACAGAAGCCACGGAATCTAAATGTAGAGGCTGACCCAGAAGCAGAAAAGGTTCATCTGCGTCATCAAACCATGGGAGAGAGAAAAAATTCTGAGGAATGGATGCTTGATCATGCACTTCAACAGGTTATTTCTACACTAGCCCCAGCTCAAAAGAGAAAGGTAGCTCTGCTTGTACAAGCATTTGAGAAAGTCACCCTGCCTACAGAAGTTGGTACTTCGCCAAGGTCCAACATAGAAGCTTCTTCTCAAACAACTCCAGTTAAAACCAGCACCGGTGCCTCTGACTGCAAAGGGTCTAGAGAAGGAAAAGAAACTATATTTGGAATCACTCTTTGTAAGACATCAAGCCTTGAAACAAGCTTCAAACAGAATCAAGACCAGGCCAGTGACTTCTACAAAGTGGATGAGCACATTCAAGGTTCTTGTTCTGAGGTGAAAGAAACAAGTTTAAAAAATGGTTGCATTCATCTAGCATCGAGTCCTTCGTCCACAAAGAACACTGCTGCAGAGTTGAAGAATGAATTTGTTGCTTTCAATCTTGGTAATGGTGAAACTAATTCCACTGTTAAAGATGATGAGCCTGATTTCGTCAGCCACTGTTTGGTGGAGGATACAGATTCCAACTTATGTGACAATCCATTGCCAAAGTCAGCTGATGTTCTACGAACTTCTAGTGAGGAACTTGTGATATATGGGGAAACCCTCCAAGAGGATGCCAAAGAAGCAAGTGCAGTTTCTGCCTCAGAGGTACATGATCGTAATTTTGGATTAAACGGCCAAAAGTCAGACATCAATAACAAAAACAACGGAACTTGTGATGAATCAGATGAACCCAAAAGCCAAACCCTAAAAGATTACGAGGGTTCCATTGCAAATACCGATGTGGTTTCTTCATCTTCAGTTTCTGTGCCACTAAAGGAATCATCTGAAGTTGCTGGAGAAGAAAATAAGCTCCTCCAAGGATCCACCCTGCTTGACGATTCAGAACCAGGTTGTACAACTGATGCTGCACATGAAAAGCAGAAACATATGAAGTTCTGGTTCTTGATATATAAGCACATGGTATCAGGCAATGCGACATTACTTGAGGGAGCAGAGAATGAAGAACAAGGGGATGGTGGCAACCAATTGGTTGAAATGAACACATTGGATAATGATGACGCGGGCAACCAAAAGATTAAACTCCAGCAGATTGAAACCATTAGACTGGTAGAAGAAGCAATTGATCAAATCCCTCTTCCAGAATTTCAAGAAGACTCACCAGATGATCAATCAGTTGCCTGCGACATAATTCAAGACCAGGACCAGGAGCACACAGAAAAGAAAGCTGGGGAAGGGGAGGAACCTTTCATCTCATCTTCCTTTGAGGACACCAATGAAAGCTTTGAAAAATCTGACAGCACAAAAGTAGAGGAGAGCACCACACTGTATCAACAAGAACAGCAGCTCAATTCTGATAACATCAGTGCACAAGAAAAGGCAAAACCAATACCACCAGCAGGAAACAAGCCAAAGCCAGCTATGCAAAACTGGAGCAATCTGAAAAAGGTGATCCTCCTCAAGAGATTCGTTAAGGCATTGGAAAAGGTGAAAAAATTCAATCCAAGGGAGCCACGATTTCTGCCCTTGGACCCTGCAAGTGAAGCTGAAAAGGTTCATTTAAGGCACCAAGACACGGGTGATAGGAAAAATGCTGATGAATGGATGCTTGATTATACACTTCAACAGGTTGTTGCTAAACTGACTCCGGCTCGGAAAAGAAAAGTGTCATTGCTTGTAGAAGCCTTTGAGGCAGTCACCCCTATTGGAAGTTGAAAAATACATGATACAGCAGCCCTTTGAGTTATTCTGTAAGGTGAAACACAGCCCTTGTGTTTCCTTTCTGTTATCAGTTCAAAGCCAACAATGTTGCCCACATACAGCAGCCACTTGATTTTTTTTAATGAAAGCAAAAATTGAAGTCATAACGAGTTTACATCTCAGTGTTTGAAAAAACATGCACGTAAGATAACAAGAAGCTGTTAGCCGATAATTATCACTTTGTCGCATCAGCGATACAGGTTAAATTATCACACAGGAGAAACCTCAGTGGATCTATCATTCATACAAGTGATAGCATTCTAGCAATAGATGAAAGCCATGAATTCAGTGAAGATAGTAAAGGAGCATAGATTACTATCATTATTGTAATTCTAAAACCTTATGAATGTTTCTTGTGGAGACTGATTAAGAGTTTTGTGACCAAGTGATGTATCTTGCATGGTGTACTTAACAGGATTCCTTCATTGTCAATGAGTCAAAAATAAAATACAATATATCGAATTTTGACCATAATGAATTATTGAAAGCAAACTTGAATTTTTTTTTTTTGGGAGCTTTAATGGCAAGATTCTCTTCAAACTCAGCCAAACCAGTGGCCAGAATACGATCTGCTAAACCATTAGAAGCAAAAGGTTGGACATTACTGTTATCCTTTTCTGGACAACTATTACTGTAATACATGATGAGCAAACTACTCCATAAAAAAAAAATAGTGAGAAAATAGTAAATCAATATGTAATTAGATGCCTGATGAACGGGACAGGCAAGTTAATCCAAATGGGTACCCGGAAGTATCTCCATGAGCAGCCAACCAAGGTTCAACCATGGAAGCACCACAGCTGTCAAAAATATGGCTTTGAGCACCCAATCTTCCACGAGCAGCCAAATTAGATTGTTTTGCAAACCAATTCAAAACCTTGAACCCATCTTCAAAAGCCCCGGGTACATGGTCTCTGGTGCCAATCTATACCCAACAGCCACGACAATAACATCACACAATTTAACTATTCTCCGATAAAAGGTATCGTTTCCTACCGATTCATTGCTTCACAAACCCACCACCGTGAAACTGCAGCATCACAAGCAACTTTCGGTCCGGTAAAAGTTACCTGGGGGAGGCAAATAGCTGCTGTAATCATGGGTGTAGGCAATGCGGAGGTGACGCGGAGGGACAGAGAAGAGAAAGGGTCGACATGGATGTCTTTGGTAGCGACACTGTCAGTAAAAGATGGGTTGCTAGCGGGGATGGATTCATGGGGTGGAGACGTTACACCAAAAGGGTTAGGTTGCCGAGTGAGAGTAGTTTGGGAAGGGATTGTAGAGTTTCGCGATTAAGCTTGGCCTTTTTTTCCCAGAGATTATCCTTTTTTCACGCCTTAAAAAGCAAACTGATTGATTGTTGACTGTTGTGGGGGTGATTATCCTACCGTGTAAAGCCAAAGGAAACTCTAACTTTTCATAGCTGAATTTTATAGTTACTATTTCCAAGACTTCTAGACAATTGAGAGGCCGCCATGCTTGTGCAAAGGTTGTTAGCTAACCAAATATCATGGCCAAACAACCCCTGAATCCTGATTGCAAAGTAAAACTTATGGGAGCCTGCGATCCCCATCAACGCAGGACACAAACATTAGGGTTCCATTCACATATTTCACGTCATCACCTGTAAAAAAATTGCATTTGTAGACAGATAATAGAGTAGCATCTACGGGGCGGCATAAGAAAGCTCTTTCGGCAGAGTTACTGGAGTTGAAGGGAAAGAAATGAATTCCAGATCACATTTCAAGCCTGCAGATAGGAGTAGAAATTTTTAGCCAATCTGCTCATTCTGCAGAACCAGCAATCGCAAAAGCAGAGATAAAACTTCCGCAGCAGTTATTTAACTTGGATGGTATCAAGAACCTAAAGGATACTTGGCAGGTCCGAAAATTTTCCATCGTCCACGTTGTCCATTGATATGTGCTCGGTTCAACATATCCCACGTACTGGTGCATAGAATGCATTCAACAGCTGGTGCTTATTCCATAACGAGATTTGTCTTAATTGATGATTTCATGCTCGATCAAAACTCACTCGATGTGAGAAATCTAGATTGTGAAACATCCATTATAAGCTAAAAACAACCAAATAAAGAACATTCCTTGAACTAAACCACAGAATGACAAATTACACATTATGACAGAAAATTGTAGGGATTGAACCAGCATGAACCATGAAAAGGTTTGAGGCAACTCCAAAACTGAAGTTATCTACAGAAAACGGCCTCTCATTTCTGCAATAGATGAGCTTAGAATGTGGCCAGGGCATGCAAGGTAAACAAGCTCCAATTCTTTTGCTGCATCTGGAAATCTCCTGTAGAGCTTCCTCAACCTCATGCCCAGCTAAAACCATTCATCCAGCTGAAAAAGAAACAAAAAGAGAATGATGCCTGCACCTAGGAAGTAAAAACACCAAAAATATCTATAAGAATAACATGCATCTCTGTGCCAGTATCATATCAAATTTGAACCAACCACCCCCCTTACTCCATGCAACAGCCTTCTCACACAAAATCCCCATGTTCATAACCTTCCAAAGATGTACAAAATGGGAAACATGAAAAAAATTCAGACATGTTACATATGAGAAAACACGGCCACAAAATTTAACAAAAACAATTTCATGAACTGCCAAGAAGAACAATAACAATTTATTAAACACACGGTAGAGAATAAAGCAAAATTGTACAGCCAAAAAAAAATCCAATACAAGACCTCAGTTTTGGAAATTGCTTCTGCTTAAACTACATGAAAACATTACAAAAACTACAAACAGTACTTCAGATGCCGTAAAGTTAACAAAAGCAGTCATTTAGGAACTACTACCTTAAAATAAAACGTTTAGGACTTTCTTGTCTAATCTTCTTCTCCATCTTTGTCCTTCTTTTTCTTCTTCTTCTTCTTCTCACTTTTATCAGACTCACCATCAGCTTTTTCATTATCAACGGTTGCAGCCTCTTCAGCCCCTTTGTCTTTCTTTTTTTTTTTCTTCTTCTCAGACTTCTCAGTCTCCTTTTCTTCTAAATTTCCCACTTCAGCATCCTCCTTACTCTTCTTTTTCTTCTTTTTCTCTTTCTTCTCATCTTCACTTCCCTCCACTGGCACTTCCTTTTCAGCCTCGCCACCCTCTTTACTCTTCTTTTTCTTCTTCTTCTTCTCCTTTTTCTCATCATCACTTCCCTCCACAGGCTCTTCCTTCACCTTCTTATCCTTGACACTCTCTTCATTTTCAACTTCTGTTTTAGTTTTCTTAGCAGGAACCTGGGCAGCAGGGCTATCAGAGCTTTCATTCAATTTGCGCTTGCGCCCCTCACCATCTTCCCCATCCTTGTTCTTTTTCTTCTTCTCCTCTTCACCAATCTCCTTCACAACTGGTTCAGCAGCAGCAGCAGCAATTCCAGCTACCATAGAATCTCCGCCAGGAGGCAAAACCAGATTTCTCATCCATTCATGAGGAGTGTTCTCATTTGGCTTCCCATGCTTATCCAACTTCCCCTCGGAAATCAACTTCTTCTTTATCGAAGCCCTTGGCCCCAACCCCCATTTCCTCGGATAAGTATCCCTATCCATCACAACCCTCTTAATCTTTGCCACAACACCATGATCACAAGTAGCCATAACAGCAGTTGTCATCTCCGCAATTCCCAGGGCAACAGCCTCACCCTTAGTAGTCATCAACACAACTTCCTCACCAGCCTCTATATCGTTCTCGAACCTCAACAGCCCCGGAATCATCAACTTAGCACCATAACAAATAGCATTCACAGCAGAATCCTTAACCACTAACCTCTTATAACTGGTCAAAAGCACTTCAAGAGGCATAATAGCTCTCCTCAAGTAACTCTCATCACGATAATTATCATAAACCCACTGAGCATCCATAACATCATGCATAGTAACCATATTATCTTTCTCCCCTAAGATCCCTGACCTCACCCTCCTCAACTCTTGCATATGCGCACCAACACCAAGAATCAACCCCAAATGCACACACATAGTCCTAACATAAGTCCCCGCCTCACACGAAATCCAAAAAACAACCAAATGCCTATCTGCATCATATTCCAACAACTTACTCTCATAAATTGTCCTAATCCTAAGCTGTCTTTTAACAGCAGAAATCAAGGGCGGCCTCTGAAAAACCGCCCCAGTAAGTGTCTCTAACGCTCTCGCTACTTTCGCAACGTCAGGAACCTTATCATGCAATCTAGCAATACAAACATACTCTTTTCCAGCACCTTGTTGAGATTTAACAAGTCTAGTAGCTCTATCAATACAAACGATTAAATTACCAGTAACTTTAGGGTCTAATGTGCCACTATGACCAGTTTTTTCGACACGTAAAATCCTCTTAATCCAAGCAACAACTTCATGTGAAGAAGGGTTTGCTGGTTTATCAAGATTCATAATACCATACCTGATGTATTCGGCAAGTGGACGCTTGAGTGGTGAGTGACCAGATGGAAGTGGAGTGTAGTGTCCAGTTCTTACATTGAGTCTGTCGTAGTTTTTCAAAAGGATTGGCCACTGTGAAGTGTCGATCGTTGGGGTGAAGTTTTGGGGCTTGATCATGAAATCTTTGTCAGTGTCTGTTGTTGGGTTAGCGTCTGTTTGGGTTTCTTGGGTTTTTTTCTTGTGTTTTTTCTTCTCAGAGCGAGAAAGCTCGACTTCAGACATGGTGGTGGTCAATGTTAGTAGAGAGGGAGTGTCAGTTTCTAGGGTTTTGGCGGACGCTTGTAAAGGAGAGGAAGGGTTTAGAGATGGAAATGTGGATTTATAGGGTTAGGGTTTTGGGGGGCTTCAGGGGCTAGGGTCTATAATGGCTAGTTTAGATGGGCTAGGGATTCTGTGGCTGTTAGGCTCAGTTGGTGCAAACCAAATTGGCCCAGAGGTTTGTTAAGACCGGTTTACTTGGGGCTAGACTCAAGTTAGGAATGCAAATTTGCCCAATCAAGCACATGCCCGTCTGGGCCCGGCCCGTCTACAAAAATATTACAGGCAAAGATATTAAACTAAATGCGGTCCATGAGAATTAATTTAAAATAATATTAAATTAATTTAAAATAATATTATTTTGATTTTAAAAAAATAATAATAAAATAATGTGTTTTGAAAAATAAAATAAAAATCAAACAAGTTCGATGATTAACCGGGTTATAAGTTGACTTGTCAAATTTGACTTAATTAACTTTTATATTATTTAAATTAAAATCTAGCTCAAGCATATCTGAAAATTATTCATAACTTAACTCATCATTTAATGTTATGACAATTATCCATAAGTCATATAATTATATGAGGAAAGAGAGTATAATTACAGTTTTTTAAATATTTTTTTCCTGAAAATTTCAGACATTTACTTGATTAAAAGCCTATTTTAAGTTGCTGTTAAATTGTTATTTTGCCATTTTTTAAAATTTTTTTCTTTAAAATAATTTTTTATTATTTTAATGTGATGATGTTAAAAATAATTTTTTTAAAATATATATTATTTTGATACATTTTCAAATGAAAAATACTTTGAAACACAATATCTACCACACTCTCAAACATACACTAAATAAAAATATATTTTTTTAAATCAAACTATTATATTTAACCATGCATAATGATATGGTTTTTTTTTTATCATCATACATGATTTGAACACAAAAAAAAAATCACCTGATCCAGACTCATTTTTTTTTTAGATTAACATGGGTGTTTGGGTCAGTTTGCGCGCACCTCGACTAATCCCACGGACCCTGAAGTTAACGACCATATAAGCCTCCAGTGGCTATCATATGAGTAACTAAAGGGTTCGAACCTGAGACCACAAAGAAAGCAAATCTCTTAATTTCAAGTTTTTACCACTAAGCCGATCCAGACTCATTTAGGTCATAGACGAATATGGATTGAATGGCCAATCATGACAAACTTTAGTCTACGTTTTTAATTAAAAAAAAATATCATTGTTACATTATTTTATTTTTATTAAATATTTATAAATATATCGCAAAAGTCTCCCGTGATAGGAGTCACGCAATCAATCATAGTATCATTCAATATATCAATCTACATGTAATTCAAATGCTATTCTAATTGTTTTCTATGGTTAAGACGCATGACGTACTTATGTGTTAATTTTAACAAATAATTAATATTTTTCCATGTATTAGAAAATTAATACATAAAATTAATGGGCCTTTATTGCCACGTATGATTTTAACCAATAATTAATATTTTTCCATGTATTAGAAAATTAATACATAAAATTAATGGGCCTTTATTGCCACGTATGCAGATAAAAAAAACTAAAACATTGATATTAACATAGATTTATTAAAAAATATTTTTAATTAAACCAATAGAAAGCCCGTACCATAAGTTTCGCATGTTGAATATTTCTCAGTGAAATGTTAAAGAAAAAAAACAAGAAGATTATCTCTTGAACTAAATCAACCCACATCAAGATTCTTCAGGTTTTTTAATATTTTATGATAGTACAGAAATTGTATTATTTGAACTCTTATTATTTTTTAATTAAGTTTTTTTCCTTAATAAAATTAAGTGATATCAAATTCAATATGTATCAAGAAAATAAAGATATTATATATTTTTTAAGACTTATATTACATTTATTTTAGTCTGAGGATAAAAAAATTTATAAATTCAATTTCAATCAATAAAGAAATTAAATACCAATATACCAAGTTGTAAGAAAATCTATAAAATTACACTAAATTAATCAGTATAAAATCTATACTATTCATGTTTTAAACACAATAGGAATGACACAAATAAACATACTTATACCAACTATAATAACACTCAAATATTTTTTTATTTGTGAAACATTAAACAATGGATTATAATTATATATACACACACACATGAATGATTTAACGTTACACTGATGTCTTGAAAAGTCCGTGTCCAAAAGTACAGGGCATGCACGAGATGTTAAGCAGAGATTATTTTTTAAAATGTTTGTGGTTTAGAAATGTATTAAAATAATATTTTTTTAATTTTTAAAAATTATTTTTGATATTATTACATTAAAATAATTTAAAAATATCAAAGAAAAAATAATTTAAAGCAAATAATTGTTTTTATTTTTTTTAAAATACAAAAACAAATATATTCAAATAAATTTTTTTTTAGAGAAATAGTAAATGGGTTTTGCCTATGAAATTACGGCTATAAACAATATCATAAGATAAATAAGGTATCTGAACCATTAAAATTATTTTTTTCACGTGTCATCTTCTTAAATACACTAATGACTTGAAAAGTCTTTGCCCAAAAGTATGGAGCAAGCACAATTAAAGGATGATTTAACTATTAAAATTGTTTTATCCGACTAGATGACTATGAATAAAAGGAATCCAAGAAAAATATTCAATTGGGATAATTGAAAGCTCAAGAACTAGATTTTCAGTTTTAATAATAAAAATATACAATCTTTTAGCATATAGTTAATTGAAGAAAGAAGGTTCAAAGGAAACAGGAATCAATAAAGTTCCGCGCAAGAAAGAAGCTTCTACTTCTAGTTTCCCCGAAGTCAAATTAACAATCAAATTAAATTCGAAGCCTTCTAGTTATAAAACACCTACTCTCCGTGTAAGACAAGGACTTGAGGCTCAAGCCAAGGGACCAACTCTTCTTTCCCTTCTCCATATAAATATACACACGTAAAGAACACAAGCAATCACACACAGAAAAAGTTCAAACTTGGTTCTAGATTTGGAGCTCTCATGGCTGGCCTTCAATACTACTTCTTTCCTACAGATTTCTTCTATCCTCGTCCACCATCAGCTGCTAAAGAGAGTGTTAGCAGCCCAGTTCAACGCATTCAACCACAAAAAGGAGACGCCGAAGATCGTGACATGGAACAACACAAGGCCATGATGGTTCGATACAAGCATGACGACCAAAGCAACCTACCGCAGCTCTCTGCTTCAACAGCAATAGTCCCCTCTCCATGCATAATCAAGAGTGAGATTCGCAGGAAACGGTTGAATAACATTGCTTAATTTCTACTGGGATTCTTGCAATTTAACACCAAATTGACCTTGCTGATTTTCTTTGTATTGTTTTACATACAGGAATTGTTGAATACCAAACTTTTCTTTGGGTTAACTAGTTATTCTGTCTAATATACTTGATTAAAGTTTCTTTTGTTTAGGGTAATGCAATCTGGTTTCATATTATCTTGTTTGTTTTTGTGTTTTAAAAATATTTTAAAAATAAATATTTATTTTTTTATTTATTTTAAATTAATATTTTTTTGATATTTTTAAATTATTTTGATGTGTTGATATTAAAAATAATTTTTAAAAAATAAAAAAAATATTATTTTAATATATTATTAAATAAAAAACATTTTAAAAATCAAATATAACCCTACCCAGACATTTATCCTTTAGGTTTTTGTTTTCCATCCTCCCGAGGAATGCTTGAAAAGATCGAACCAATATGTCAGAATATTTGTGTACCTGTAGCAGCTTCATTTATTAGTTTACCACTTGTGTTTTTTCAAAATTGAAATCACTTTTTCAGTTAGAAAATAAGTGTGTCTGTGATTATACTGTTTTTGTGATTGTAATTTTAAAAAATAAATTTTTTAGAAATATTTTTAATTGTAGTTTTTAAAAAATAAATTTTAAAAAAATACTTGTTTTATTAAAATTATTGTGGAATAGATTTTTTTATGCAAAATAAATAAAAAACTTGTTTTTATAAATAAAAAATAATTTTTTTAGCTTTCATAAAATTAAAGTTTAAAACACACATAATTGTATTATATATCGAGCCCTTTAAAAGAAAACAGAAATTATTTAATTAACCATAAAGTTTTTTCTCATGGTTGGTAAAAAACAAGGGCTGCCAAACAAGTTTTACGACTTTAATCAGGTATTGTTGGACATATCTTTGACACGCATCATTTTAGCATTAATCAAAATTAAAAAAAATCAGGTAATTTCTTTATCGTTTGTTGAATCATGATTGGCGGCTGATCAACAAAATGCTAAAAGTGGTGATTTTACTTTTACCTTATTACGAATCACTATTTATTTTAATATTATTTTTTTAATTTATATTTTTTTTTCAAATCCAATCTAATTATTTAGTATTTTATTTGTTAAGGATTTCACTTTATTATTTTTTCAATTTATTTTTTATTAAATTATCTTAACTCTCAAACCCGAGTTGCGAGTTTAGCTGATTAACTTTGTTAGCTCGTATATTTCTTTTTATTTTTTTAATTGATTTTTTTTTAATTTTATCATTAAACATTTTATTTATTGAGAGTTATGCTTCATGTTTTGTTTTGATTTGATTTTTATAAGATTATCTTAGTTTCATGACTCGAGTTACAAGTTTAAATGGGTAACCCGAGTTAACTCCGGTAATTTGTTTTAGTCCTTTTTTTAAATTAAATTTTATTTTTTATTTTTATTTTTATCATTTAATATTTGGTTGATTGAAAATTATACTTCACAATTTGTTTTGATTAGTTTTTTATGGGGTTATTCTAACAACATGACTTAGATTACAGATTTGATAGATTAATCTAAGTTAAATCATTTTTTTATTTTGCTTTCTACTAGGTTATCTCAACCTCATAACTTGAGTCACGAGTTTAGCTGGTTAACCTGAGTTGACTCGGATCATTTTTATTTTTATTTTATTTTATTTTTTCAATTTTATCCTTTACCATTAGATTGATTAGGAATTGAGCTTTATAATTTGTTTTGATTTTCTTTCTATACGGTTATATTGGTTTCATGATTTATGTCGTGAGTTTGGCAAGTCAACTCAGTTTGACTCGAGTTATTTTTTTGCTTGTTTTTTTAATTGATTTATTTTTCAATTTTATCCTTCAATATTGGTTTGATTAAGAAATAAGCTACATAATTTGTTTCGATTTGTTTTCTATAAGGCTATCATAATCTTATGACAAGGCTTATGAATATAGGTGTTCAAAAAAATCATCCATCTATAATATTTGCATTATCTGACCCAACTTAACCTATCAAAGTCAAATAATATGGATATAACAAATGATAACAGGTAAAAAATTCATCATAATTTTGTTTAATTAAATTATTTTTTTTATTAATTGTCCAAATTATTTTTAGATCTATTAAATCAATTTTTATATAGGATTTTTTTTTCCATAAAAATATAAATATTGTTTAGATTTCTTTATTAAAAAAACGATTTGACCAGCAACGTGTACACGTGATAATGTTTAAGATTCTAAAAAATATGTAAGAGTCAAAAAGTAAAAACAGCACCAAGAAAGTAACCCAGAGAGTAAAAAAAACTAGCACCAACCTTTCCTTTCAAGTTCCAAGCCAAAACATCCCCTCTCTCCCCTTCTATAAAAATATCAAGGGCGAAGCACAACACTTTCAACCAAGAAAACAGAGCTCTCAACGAAAAAGAGAATCTCACTAGACACCTCTTCCTAGATTCCTTGTCCTGCTAAGCTTTCAAGATCTTTGGCAGTTCTCTTACCAACCATCTCTTGATTCTTGAAAGCTTAATTTTCATGGCTGGTCTTCAGTACAACTTCTTCCCCACAGATTTCTTCTACCCACGTCCACAAACTGTGAAAGTAGACACCGCCGCCGCCACCACCACACAGAAAAGCGCCGCTCTTCCCTTGCAGATTCAAGAGCGAGAAGTCATGATCACTGATGATCTTAAGCCCAAACACCACCCCGCAAGCTTAGTTCTACACAACAAGAAGCA
>Ga0307509_10007404_pt1 | contig 14343 bp, 12 predicted proteins | sample 10_EM_MG_FD_202245 | JGI IMG/M metagenome (GOLD analysis project Ga0307509, IMG submission 202245) | Populus trichocarpa ectomycorrhiza microbial communities from riparian zone in the Pacific Northwest, United States - 10_EM | ecosystem: Host-associated > Plants > Roots > Unclassified | place... | reverse complement strand
GATATTTTGATCATGTGACCACAATATTTTGATCATGTGACTGCAATATTTTGACCATTTTTTGGCTGCTGTCTTTTTGATGACAAATCTGCGCATATTTTGAAGAAACCTTCCAGTACATATATGATTGGTGGGAATCCTTCATGTGACAATGTCACTTCTCTACAGGCACTTTATTCCAACCCAGTCAGGGCTTTGCTCTCCACGCATTTCCGGCCATGTCTGCAAATCCTTCCACTGTTATACAAACCAGGTATACTCATCCCTCCTCCCTGATTCATAATGAATAATAAAAGAACTAGTAACTAAAGACTAAGAAGAATAGGCAAGGCACAAAGAAACCCGCATTCATTTGGAATAATCTCCGGTGATTCTCAACATTTTTCTATTACTCAAGGATTGATTCCAGCAATGTCTTCAGATCTGAAGGGATTCTTCTCTGGAACCAAAAGCACAGTATGCGACTCACATCTCTCTCTCAATCCTGAGATGATTCAGTCAACACAATATCCCCGCAGTTTGATATCTATCTAGCTGAACTTGTACAATCATTCCCAAAACCATTCATATGCTGCTCCTCACCTGTTGGAAACCATTCTGCTCGCCATACTCTCAGGATACTTCCTTTGTCTTTAGATAGCTTCCGGGAACGCGCTTTGCCTTCGGGCATGAGGAGGCTTCGGGCTCGGGCATTAGGAGGCTTCGGGTTCAGGCGTGTGTTTGTACGGTCGAGGAAAGCATTTCCTAAGTAGGAATGTCGGGATCGGACAGGAGGAGGAAAGGATGCGGAAGGTTTGACACCCGGAAAATGGGTATGACGATGTATGGCCTACGGTGTTTGTTCCTGCATTTTGTTAGCATGAGATTTCGCACAAGTTGAGAAAAGTTGGGAAAGGAGGAGACAGGAGCACATCCTTTCCTGATAGGAAAGGATAATATATACTTATCCTTTTGTCCTTAGTTAGATGGTTGTTGTTGAGTGTCGTGGATGCGAGAGACTGTTGTTGTTAGTGAAGAGACTTTTTCCCCTTTCCTGAGTGCGATCGTTTAGGTGTGAGTTTCTTGGCATTTCGTTCTGATCGCTGTTTCGTTCCGTCGTCGCCATACTGTCATCGCCGTCGATCCTAGTTTAATATCACCTACCTCACCTATCTTCCCCTCTTGCTTCAGCTATCAACCCTTCCTATCTCGCATCCTCTATTCTAATAATTTTACTCTATATATATCTAATTTTATATCGACATTTGAAGCTTTGCCTTCATGTACGGACCCAATGGGTTCCTTGGGTTAGCCTGGGTTATCATTTGTTGGGCTGTGTTGGGTTGGGCTTAATATTCATTGGGCCAGGTTGGGTTGGGTTCGCCCTTTTTTCGACCCGGGTTAACCCATTGGAAAGCCTGCTATTCGGAACCCTATAGTAAGCCAAAACACACGGTTATACAAAATAGTCCCAAGTAGACAGCCTAAACCAGTTTTCTGAATACCACTCTATAAGTTTGCTTCATACAATCATGTGGATTGGCCCGCAGTGGGGTATGTTAGTTGCAACGGATCTTGACTGTCCTATATAAGGGAGGCAACATGCGCATTCCAACTTGCCTGAGATTTGGCGGTTTGGTCAGTTAGCGGAGTCTGCTCATCAGTATGGGTGAATGAGAGAGAACTTTCACACATCTGGTTTCTCTGCAGAGGTTTTCATGATTTAACTGTTGTCTTTAAGCGGATAACTCACAGGCAGATACATCTTCTATCACTCAGTTTTCACCTGGTCTGTCTGAGCCCGGTCCAGTCAGTTTCAACAACCACGACTGCCCGGTCAGTCTAATTTCCGCCACCAGACTAGACTAGACTTTGACCTGGTCTTGCTACTCCAACCCAGTCCATGGCTGACCATTCGGAACCCTGCACAAGACCATGTTTTCTTGTAGTTCTCGTCATAGTTGGGACAGTCTGCTCTCTAACCACTCATTCCCTCAGGTTTGCAGCCAGCGGGAACAGAGGGATTAATGGATGTAAATTACCATAACAGGAGCGATTGGAGCAATAAAGTTGCAGGAGCAGTGTTATGACATCGTTTTGAAGAAGAATGGTTGGAACTGGAAACCTGACCTTAGCATTGAATTCTAGGACTCAAGTCCGTTCCAACAAAAAGGCCACGAAATACTCTACGAGAGTCCCCCAGTTGCTGAGTTGTAGTATCAGACTTATTTGTAATTGAGGAACACGAATTGTAAAGTGTAGATCGCCTTAACTCTGAATATACATAAACCATAATGGCCACAAGGGCAAAGCGTCAACCGAGGTAACTCCCCCCCCCGTGCTTCCCTCCGCATTTCTCAAGGTTGGTAGAAGAAAATGTGGCCTGGGTATAGGTGCAGCGCAAAAAAATGGAAATTGATATGTATTACTATAAATACATACTTTATTTGATATCATAGTGCTGGGATAGATGTTGAACGGATGTGCTTGGCTTTGCTACGGGAGTGGAAAGGATAGCTTATGAGAGATGCAGAGGGAAGGGATACAGGAGAATGTTGAATAAAGGATTTTACCCGTAATGTCTTTTCTTGTTATCAAGGGAGTGTACGGAGGAAACGGGCATGCGGGAAACATAGATAGGTCAGGTTATCGATAGAAAGATCAGGATGTGGTATTTTGTTTTACTTATGCACCTCTCTTTGCAGTTAGTTTGATTTTAGTTTGGTTGAGCGAAGCCGAGAGCGTAAGCGAATGAATGAAGCACAAGTGGCGATACTTACGCTCCATATCCTTCCTCCAAAGTGCTTAAGTTCCAAGTGAATTCTCTTAGCCTATTAGCTACTTCCGTGCCAACCTTATTTCCAACATTGACACTAATTACGTACCGCAACTTGTGAGAAGCGTTCATGAAACATGTTTCGTTTTACTATGCCACCTGGCCAAATGATACTCCTGATTTTGATCACTTCTACCTGTACTCAAGTGCTGGTAGGTGGGTGATAGTAAAGCAGCAGAAGATGGGTGTGGGTTCCCCTCCCTAAGAGTTATTGTCTCAACCTGACCCCCGGCCTCAAGCAACAACAATACCACTCCCGTAAAAAAATCGAATACAAGGCCGGTGTGCTACTGTATGTCGTCGTAATCTCCTCTCGTAGTAAGGCGTTGTGTATTTTCCATTTTTTTTTCAACCGCAGCCGAGGGGTAATTTTGCTATGACCCGCCTACCCCCATCCCTAGAAGTGGAATTTCAACTAGAGTTCGTTACGAGGCCCCGTTTCATGAGAACGGGGCAAAAATAACTCATGTTACCTCGCTTAACTGAGAAAAAAACAAGCGTTTTTATCTCGGTTAAGCGAGATAACCCCTATTATTTTCGCCCCCGCTCCCTCGAAACTGGGCCCCGTAACGAACTCTAATTTCAACGACATAGCACACAGGCCATATATTAGAGCTTTTAAGGTAGTATTATAGGAATAATAACCGCAACTTAATATTGCTAATATTCATCGATACTAATTTCGTGATTCCCACTTCTGCGCTTGAGTCCTGATACAAATAGCCGGTTGCCCACTGCTTTCACCTCCTCCATACTCTCTACTCGTAATAGGAGAAGTATCCGAAAACATGGGCCGTGAATTTATATTTGCACTCAGATACGCACGAATTTTGTGCCGTATGTTTTATGAATCCCCGTCGCCGGGCGCCTCCCGCGTGCTATAGGTGAAGGCTAGCGTGACCTAAAAACTAGGGTAACCTGGGGATGGTGGAAATGATTTGTAATACCGGATATTTTTTAGATATCAGAGTGCAAAAGTGATAAATGGGTATATTACTTCGGTCAAACTCTACATAATCAGCCCATCAAGGATATTCCATCCATTGCATCCCCTTAAGCTCTCAATAAATATATGAGTTCGCACATCCGAATTGAGGCAGTGATTGCCTTCTCTCTGGGTTCTCCCTCTAGCCATTCTATCACTCTGCCCAATCCCCTTTCATCTTGGTCGCTTCTCTGGCACCAGGTATTCTGATTGCTAATAGTTTGTGGAGCCTAAAAGATATAAATTACTCATAGTGGTATTGTGGGGCTAGGCGGGTATGGGATAAGTTATCGGGCTTGCGAAATTAATCAAACGCTCCGCCGAGTACAGTATGCGACGCAGCGCCTCCCCACAACCCTGCAGGACCGCCCTCCCAAAAAATATACCACTCAACTCATACATCCTAGTCTCTTCTGTTTTATTTTATTTTATTAAGCTGGATGGATGATGCCGTATACTGAGTACTTTTTACTTTTTACTGCTAAGTATGTAAGAAAAATATTTAATTTTGTTGATGCTAGGGCCATTTGATGTCTGGGAGATGTTGGCATGGCAAAAATCTCCAGCCTTCGTTCGTTGTTGTTCGGTTGATTTTCTCAACGCACAATAATAGAGGGCGTTTTGGCTCGGTTGCCTAACTGATTTCCTCTAGCCCCGCATCGCATTACCAGCTGTGAGGAAGGCTGGATGGGGGGGGGACTAGCTAATATGAGTAGCGATTAGAAGCAGAATGTTTGAGCTACTCCCAACTGACTCTAATGGCCTATTTACATAAACGGCGATCCCGCGGCGGGAGAGGGTTACTCTAGTAGAGGAGCGCAGGCAAGTATCATATAGTACTAGAGCCGCCTATAGATGTGTTGGTCACGTGGGTTTGAAAAGAAAAGTTTGGTGTTAGATAGAGCACGCGACCACCAAGCGGCCTCTCCCGAGGTGCTTACCTACATGCCATGCCGTCGAGCGCCAGGTAGAATTTGACAACAGCTCCAAGGCAACATCACGTTTTAACCGTTTATTAACCAGATTTTAGGACGGTAGAAAGGTGCGCAAAACACGTTTGCACCGCCTATCGGAAAAGGATCCGGTCGAGACTGAATGCGAAGTTTTATAATGCAAATTTTAGAATTAGACGGTGAGCTAAACGGGCCCTAGGTTACGGTACCGGTATGAGTCTACCGAGGGCGTGAAAAATGCACAACTGTCAATGTATGGAAATGAGGTTCGCACGGAAGTAAGTTAGCTAATAGACTAAGAGATTTCACCTAGAACCTAGGCCCTTTGGAGAATGATATGGAACATATGTTTACCACCTGTATACTTCGTTCATTCGATCTCGCTCTCTCAACCTCGCTCAACTAAACTAACTAACGGCAAAGACAGGTGCACAAGCAAAACATAATACCACATACAGACCCCCCTATGGATGACAACACCCGCCTCGGTGTTTGCCGTATGTCACTATTCCTCCGTACACTCCCCTGATAACAAAGAAAAGACATTGCGGGTAAAATCCTTATGGAACATTCTCCCGTATCCGTTCCGTCTGCATATCTCCCGATCTATCCTTCCCACCCGCGTAACAAAGCCAAGCACATCCGTCCAGAAACAACAATGCTATCATCCTGTGGGTGGTGTCCTCTCTAAATGACACTCACTCGGCCTAACCATTCAATCCCCTTGCTTTTGACTGCAATGGGGAAAAATGCCTAGCATGGTGCGTAGCTGTGCAGAAATTCCCCATCGGGACCATCTTGGTTCAGGGCCCACCAATCAAGGATAGCTTTGCGCCTTCCATTTATCTCAACAAAACTAAACAAGGCGTACCGCGTGGGGCGTATAAGCAAGCGATAGAATTCCATTGCGGATACTAGGAAAAATGAATATGGAGTTTGGTGATGGGAGTTTCAAATGTCCTTAACTAGAGCCCCCTCCCCCTCTACAACGTCCCATGAGCCTCAGAACGATCTACTTTCCTTTCACACAACAAGACACCCGTATATCTACTTTCCGCAAATGTCGAATCTAAGAAAGAAGTTGCCGAAATGGACTACTGTGTTATCAAGTGACAGTTATACGGACAGGGGGGGAGGGAGCCAATCTTCAGTGGATTTGTTGACCCGAGATTCCGAATTCGCACGAGAACAGCCGAACTCCTTCACATCAGTATGGAAGCCAGTTTGGTACACCGGTTGGCATACAGGCGTCTTAGCCTGCGCCACTTGCGTCGTGGTCGTTCTCTTAATAAATGTCGGTTTAACAATTTACGCTGCTACCAATCCGCAGTACACGATGGAGAGAGGCACCGTGACATTGTATTCGGGCAGTTGTGACAAGAGCAAGGAGATCGGGATGTGGCTGCACCTAGGGATAAATACCCTTTCCACATTGCTATTATCAGGAAGCAATTATACGCAGCAGTGCCTCGTAGCGCCAACTCGCAGCGAGATCGATGCTGCACATGCGAGGAGACGATGGATGGACATTGGGGTTCCAAGTATTAGGAATCTATTCAGGATTAAGGCAGAGAGGGCGTTTTTGTGGATCGCGATTGGGATTACCAGTGTTCCGCTGCATCTGCTGTATGTTTCTATTCTAATTCCCACCGATGTACGAACTAACTAGAAGATTTCAGGTACAATTCTGCAGTTTATACTTCTTTAGGGGCGTGTCAGTTCTTTGTAATCTTTGTGACCAACAACCACTTTGAATCCGGTGCCTACTCGAACGTGGCAGAGCTGTCCTCACTGGATCGTTGGCTTTTGCCCAACGCCACGACTTGGAGGGAAGACTGGGACATCGGGGACCAGACAGATTCGCATGATATCGAACGGTTCATTAGCATGCTACAGGGATACAATAGTAGTACTTCGGATTACGAAAACTTGACACCCTCTCAGTGCATAAACCTCTATACAACGGACTTCGTGTCAAACCATAGAAACTATTTCTTGATCACCAAAAATACTTCCGACGCCACGCACAATAACACCCTGCTGGATGTTTGGGCTGTTCTCAGCAGCAGCACTACCTCTCCAAGCCAATGGATGTGCCCATATTCCGAGGAGGACTTATCCCGATGCGACACCAGTGAGTTGGCCTCAAAAGTGGCTAGTGGGCTTCCGTGGATAGTAACTCTCGCAGGAAGGCAAGAGGCAGAGGTAATCGGATGCAAGAGTGAGATTACAAAGGAGAAATTGTTTACAAGGGAGAAGTGCAAGGTGCAGTTCTCGCTAGGAATTATGATGGTCGTTATCGCCTGCAATCTTGTCAAAGCATGTGCTATGATCACCACTGTTGTTAGATCTCGGGAGCCCACTCTAGTTACTTTGGGTGATTCTATCAACTCATTTTTGAGAATCCCGGACCCGACGACAATGGGGATATGCTTTGCCGATCGACAACTCATTGAGAAGGAGTGGAGGCATAGGTGGAAGACTGGACCGAGGCAGTGGAAGCAAAAGAAGGTGCAAAGGTGGTGGACTAGCGTTAGCAAGACGAGATGGATAACTTGTAATTTCTTCATCGCGATAAGTATAACCGTCTATACTATATTACTCAGATCGGGTATCCGAAATGACTCGATCCTGGTGCAAACAGACATTAAATCGATGTAAGTATACACACCCTCTTCTAACACACCCTTAAGCACAATATTAACGAGGTGATAAAAAAGGTGGGCCAGAGGTTTTAGCAAAGTAAATAGTATCTCTCTAATAACATTACCCTTCCGAAACATCACCGAATCAATCATCCTAGCTAACCTCCCCCAAACCGTCCTCTCATTCCTATACCTAACCTACAACTCCCTCTTCACCTGCATGCTCTTGGGCCACGAATGGTCACTCTTCGGTCACCACCACCGCACCCTCCGCGTTACATCCCCGCGCCCGGGCCAGCGCTCCACATACTGGTTACAAATTCCCTACACCTACGCCATTCCTCTCATGACCCTCAGCGGGCTCCTGCACTGGCTGACCTCGCAGTCCATATTTCTGGCGAGAGTCGATATATGGGACCCGTTTGGGATAAAGGTTGTAGACACGATAAATTCCGTGGGGTACTCCTGCATAGCGATCATTTTCACTCTCGCACTAGGGGTTCTTGCCCTGCTGACTGCTGCTGGGATGGGGTATAAACAATTCGCTGCGGAGGTTACTACCGTCGGCAGTTGCTCCGCAGCGATCTCGGCCGCGTGTCATGTTTGGGGGGCAGGCTCGGAGGAGATTATAGGGAAGAAGGTGCGGTGGGGGGATGTAGAGATTGCACCAGGTCTGAGGGTGAGGCATTTGACGTTTTCGAGTGAGGAGGGGGTTAGGAAGCCGGTGTTTGGAGAAACATATGCTGGGATGGGGAGAGAGATTGGGAGAGAGAAGGAATGATCGTTTATGATTACGGCTATAGCAATTTTCTTTCATTGTTCTGGGGTGTAGAAGGGAATGGGGTTAGGAGCAGGGGCTACATATACTTAGCCTAAGACATCTGATTTGTGGGGAGCGTTGAATTATATGCTATTTTTTCAATAAAAGGGGACTGGATGTGTATGAGAGTTGGTGGGTTTGTGGTGTGGTTGCTTAAAGATAACAGTACGGTACTGTTACTTGGACTAGAGATTGTCCAGAACCGGCGGCCGACTGCCAGGCTGACAACAGCCCAAACACCCGAATAACACCGCATACCCTTTCTGCTGTGTGTATTTGGACCTCCCAACACCTTATGTCCCAACAAGTATACCATTTTTCACAACATATCACTCGTTTGCAGTTGACCTCACCTTGCTGAAACTGATCGTATATGGTTTCTTCCTCCTCACAAATATAGTTTCTTTCTCCTCTCAAATATTTCTTTCAGCTCTTTATGTCTTCATACTCGATATGGGTTGAAGGATAATATACGTTCCTTCATTGTTCCTTTGTTCCTTTCATGTTGGGAGCTATCGGGTGGGAAGAAGTGGAAGCAAGTAGTTCCACAGGTTCAAAAGGAGAGCGGTCACCGGAGAAAGCGAAAGACTTATATTGCTTATTGAACAAGAAGAGGATTGAGTGAGAAAAGGAAAGAGGAGACAAGACAGAGAAGGAAGAGAGAAGAGGGGCGAAGATTCTGAGAGGGGAAAGGGTGTAACGTAGATGGTCACGAGGTATCACTCATAACCACAGCAACAGACAAGAGAGCACGCCCGTGACTACAGTTTCCAACATTTCAGGTGGCTTCTTTGACAGTCCTTTTTTTTACCCCCCGTGGAGGGATCCCAGCGGTAATTGCTGGACTAAACCGCTGTACTGTATCGCTGCCCTATGTTTTTCTTATTACTTGATGGATGGGAGTTATCACAATAAGAAATCATGGCTATTATCTATTACTACTTTGCCGGAGTACCGATCGCATATTGCAACAGAAACCACTGAGGCATATTGAGAAAGAGAGCAGGTGGTGCGCCCAACCATTGATACAGGAAAGGGCCAATCACCGTTGTCCAGATTCACCCGGCCTCCTCACTCGCCGCCTCACCTTCCACTTCGCTGTCTAACGTGCTCCTCCGCCCTCCACCATACCGGATATGGGGGGATGCTCCTACACATCCCATGCGCTACTAGGGATCTATCAAACGAGAATGCCACCGATGGTATATTACCTAACTTATCACCCCCGTTGACCTATGAGGAGCTATTGGCGCAATCATGTTATATGAGCAGTCTCATGACTTTGATTTAAGGAAGAATTGCAGGAAATGAAAATATCACTTTGGAATTGAGCTCTAAGATTCAAGGTCGTTCCAATTAGATAACAACAAAATACTCTGCTGAAGTCTCCCAGCTAGTTGTCAGAAGCCGGGTTGGTACAACACATCGCCAATTGGGCAAAGCACATAGGATGCGGGGGGGAGGCAAGCGCGAATGTCTCGGAGGTTGGCGGATTAAGGTAATGCTGGTTGCTCGGACAGTGCGGGGTCATAGATCAAGAACAGGGGATCCGCAAGCCCATACCAGAACCATCTCTCCCGGCTCACCTACATCTTCAGATCATCATCATTCCTACAGCTCGCGTCCATCATCCTTCCTACAGCTTGCGTTCTTCATTACCCACCCGCCACCCCTAGCCGACACTCACGCGCCCTCATTGTCACAACGGGATACATCGGCGGTAACGATCTCCCCGGGCAAGGGCAGCGACAAACCCCACCAAAGCCTCCGTCAGTGGAACTTGGCTATCGGCGGAAAAGACGAAGGCACAGGTTGTATTTCCTTCTGGCCTTGTTTTCCTTGGGTTTCCTTGAATTTCCTTTCTTGTCATTGTTAGTTTCCTCTAATACATTCACTTCGCTTTGGAAAATTGGTGGGTTATCAAACATATTTGTCAAATGAGGATGCTGACTGTGAAGTATAGATTGCCTTGGCTCTGAATACTACACCATACTTGACACAACAACAAACCATCACCGAGGTAACTGCAACCCAGCTCCCCTCCGCATTGATCATAGTTGGTAGAAGAAAATGTAGCCTAAATACAGGGGCGATGCAAAAAAATTGGAAATGATATGTATTACTATCAGTATATATTTTACATCATACTGTGAGGGGTGGTAAATAGGTTTAGCCAGTCGGGAGAAGCGTTCATGAAACATATCTCGTTTTACCAAGCTACCTTGCCAAAATGATAGCCCCCGATTTTGATCCCCCCTGCTGCTCGGACCATTCGGAACCCTGCGGCCACCACCACCCTAGGAACATCAATGACTAATATGTGGCATTGGAGAACTTCCAAGCCTGAGTTTCTTTCTTGAGATCGCGACTATATTATACCCGATTACAACAGCCATCCTGTTGTCATGAGGTATTGATTGATGGAAGACAGAACGAGAATGAAGTCAAGGAGGAAATGGCTGTATATTTTCTTGGTTCGTATCTTCCTTGCTTATCTATCTAGCTATGGCGGAACATATGGTTTATATAACAATAACCGTGCCAAGGTTGCAATGTGTCCCTCCCATACTTCTTCCTTTACCTAAAATCTGTCCAGAGATGTGCGTACGTCCAAGGAGTTCCGGTCTCCCTCGAGCATAGTATTCCGATTGTATCTGGTAATGTTTCCGAATCCTCGTATTCATGGTACGAACCATATATCTGTGTTCCCCCTCTTTTCATTGGTAATAACTGACAAAGGAAACTAGTAACAAATAACGAACAGAATATGAAAGGGTGCAAACGAAAAGTTATTTTGTACGGAGTGAGCCCCCTTGTGATTTTCAACACATCCCTGGGGTCTATAGAGGGAAAGACTGGGAATTACTGTCAATGGTCTGATGTTGATTGGTTTATTTATCAATTATGCAATTGCAAGCGCAGAACTAGAAGAATTTGGTTCATATTTCTCCCTTCTGATAAGGTTAGCGGCAATTGGGGTCGTCAGCACTCGGATTATGCTTGTCCACTACAATACAGCACAGCATAAAACCACCAAAGGGTTCCACTCAAGTAACTCATTGATCGAGAGAGGTGAGGGTATGCAATGTCTTCCTTGCCTGTTCTTTTTACTGGGGAGACAGAGGACAATGCAATTGCTGGTATTATGAAATTTTGCGGATATACAAAGTCTCGATTGAGTATTAATTAGATTTCCCAAGCGCCCACGTGGAATTAGCCTGAGTTTAGACACGCACGCACTAGCACCAGATAATGAGAAGACGAGGGGAGAATGCGCTCTAGAACGTTCTGGGTAAGATAACATGACAGAGAATAAGAAAAGGAAAATGAACTAGGATCCCAACCGTTGTTAGTACGATACTTATGCCTAAAAGCTATAAACTTACGGCGGCCTATAGCGACAAAACCGCCACAACGCACAAATCTTAAATCTTCAAAATCAAAAATGAAAAGTCCCTCAACCATCAGAATTCCATAAGCAATAAACTTATTGGTAATGATCATCATTGGTATCATTGGGTATTGGTCAATGAACGATGGAAAATATGCAAAGACCAAGTGAAAAAGACATAAAAGAGATGTTGTAAATAGGAAAATCAACAAGGGTAAAAGACAGGCAAGGAAAAGTGATTGGATACGCATTATAGAAAAGAAACAAGGTAAAAGTAATAAATTACGTCCAACTATGAATGTGAAATTTAGGAATTTACGTGCTCAATTTCCTCCTCTCCGACAAGAGATAAAGTAGCCACCATTCCACAATGATCCGTAATAGCAGGCGTCCAATTATAGGCACCATCTGATGGGTGGCAGTGAGGTAGTTGAAAACCCGGATGAAAGACCTCATCATGTAGTAATTGGCGAAGCTGAAGGTAGGCGAAAAGATGCTTTGGCATACCGTTGATGGTAATCTCCTCTAATGAGTTCTGTTCTAATGCGATTCCGAGTATTTTAAGCCTTCTAGTGCACCAGGCATGAGTTATGTGAGGCAGGTACTCATTGGGATCTGGATTGAGAAATTGTTAGCAATTTCAATATGCAGTCTCTTTAAGTATACTAGTAGTGAGCAAGAAACCAGAACAAAAGTGCATTTAAGAGCCAAGGTGATGAAAAACTTGAAGTAGATATCTTATTTAAATGGTATCTTACCCCAGGAGCTTACTTCTTCTTGAAGAATACAGAGGGTATTAAGGTCTGGAACTGATGGGTAATTGGTTGTTCCATCAGGTGGGGTAAAGTACAGTACTGTTGGCTTGCCGGTAGGAAGATTTGGTCGCTGTTTTTTCTGTGAACGTATTCTATGATTATTCCACAAATAAACAAAGTTATCTATTTCCTCACGGATGAGGGGAAAGTAGACAAAAAGTAAAGCGATTTTGTCAGCTTCATTGTCTGTAAATAGACCAAGACGTGCAAGTTGATCGAACTATTGCTACGGACGAAATCAAGGATTAGTTCAGAATCAAATACCATACACCTGTTAGAGGGTTAGTCGGCGAGCGCATGAGATTTATCCCCCGGACAAGCTTAAGTAGCAAACATCCTGTACAATCTATTAGTATATAGCCCAACCAATCATGGGGCACAAATTGTTTTAGGAATTTTACCTATTTTCAAAATACCTACCTGAGAATAGGTTCTACTCGCAATATTATTCAAGACTAATCTTTTGGAGAATTCGCCGACTAACCCTGGTATCGGTCTACTTTTCTTATGAATATGAAATTTGATTATACCTTCCAGGCCAGGGTTTGACTCCAGCTCATCTGCCGCCACCAGGCCTCAATGCGCTGGTTGAGTGTTGAGGTGCCATACCACCAGACATTTTGAAATGAGATCTCAGGCTGAATGGCCTGATGTAATCGCCAGTGTGCGCTGGCCATCATCATGGTCTCGGTTCCGCGATCCGAGCGGATTCAATTTGGTAAAATTCCTGTACTGGCCACTACTTCCAGGTATTGCCTGAGGCAGGATACCCCTGTACGGGTAGAAATTCCGACATAAATCCAAGGAATGTACCTAAGCAACTAGTATTAGAATCTGATCCGAGTAAATAAATAAAACTAGATACACAAGGTAGGGGCAGTTAAATAAGTGATTTGCTAGAGGTATGCATGATAATATCATAAATGACCGTAGCGCCAATGCCAAGAAGGATTGCGAACGAATCACTTTTGTGCATGACCATACCTCCCCGCATACAAACTAACATATACCAAAATTTGGCCTAAGTCATTATGCAGCCAAGCCCACTCTGCCTGGATAGGACTAAGGGGAGGGCAGACTTGAGGCGACAGTCCACTATGCTCTTCGTTTAGTGTGTGCAAATTTTGGGCTCCCGCATAGTGAGTTTGGCAAGTTGGTACAGCTTTCTCCGATCCGTAGCTGAACAACCACTACCTTGCATAAAAACAAAATTGCAAGGTACATAGGGGTACGTGGCAATGGTGAATAAGGAAAGGATCACGCATAACCGTGACCACTATACAGCCAGGGCCAATAGTAATTATGGTGGTAGGAAGAATAGGAACAAGTGGTGGGAGCATATATAGGAAGTGTATACAAGAAGCAAAAAATAAAAGATCTTGTTTCAGAGTAAAATCAAAGGGATATGATAAAGTTAAATGAAATTAAAAATACCTTGAAAAGGCAATAATTCCTGCATAAATTTCAATACCGTACATACTTAGCTTATAATGGCCATCGATCGACCATACAAAGTTTAGACCAGGTACCAGATAGGCACCACGAGGCGTGCTAGTTAAATGTATACGGCGACCAGCCACGCCAATGGGATCGAGCTCCTTTAAGATTTTGAACATACGGTCTCTAACAACCGGCATACCTGCTTGCTTTAATCTCTGGTATGTGAATTGTCTTCCGTAAACTATAGTCTGTCCGCTGGTAAGAAGAGCTTGTAGCTTTATACATATTGCAGAATTGTGTGCATCAAATTGACTATGGTCAAACCGGCGCTGCATGCCTAAAGCTAAGCGGAGTCTCCCTAACCTTGCATTCTTTATCTTAGTACTAGGGTCGTGGTTGCTTTTCCCCTCCATTATGGTATTTTGGCTAGTGACTAAACTTGAATACCTACATGCGTAAACTCATATTATATCCTTCAA
>Ga0307509_10007403_pt1 | contig 14346 bp, 11 predicted proteins | sample 10_EM_MG_FD_202245 | JGI IMG/M metagenome (GOLD analysis project Ga0307509, IMG submission 202245) | Populus trichocarpa ectomycorrhiza microbial communities from riparian zone in the Pacific Northwest, United States - 10_EM | ecosystem: Host-associated > Plants > Roots > Unclassified | place... | reverse complement strand
CTCCGCAACTGGCCTCCTATATTCTACTGGATTTTAGATACAACAATTATTAATTCTTATCTTATATTATCTCATCTGCCTTCTCTCCCAACTCACTACCGGCCAGGGTCATCACGAATATTTCGTGAAACCCTGGCCGAATCTATTATTAATACCTATGGACAAAAAACCCTCAAGCCGCGGAAGTCCTACTACACCCGGAAAACAACCTCACCTCGTTATAGCCAACTTCAGCATCATACCTCACTTCCTCCTCCAACTGGTGATCCGGAGGATCACAAATATACACATATGGGGGGATCTAAAGCGGAATGCGCTGCTTGTCGATTCACGTTACGGGGAATGCAGCAAAAAGGAGTACGGGCACGACGAAGCCGGTCAGGGTGTATGGGACCGGGATGTAGACTACATCTTTGTCGGAGTTGTTTTCATATTCGCCATAAAAACATACCATTACAGTCTTAACCATACCCACGACATAGGTAGATGAGTGACGAACTTGAGTACAGTAGGAGTTTGAATAGTTGGACCATGTGCGAGGTAGTCCAAAATAACCTCCTCTGAAAACGGAGAGAAAGCAACAAAAAATCGCCTTTCACAGCGAATCAAAAAGACAAAAACACACCTAACCTCACTGCCAAAGGCAGTTCAAACCTCCCCGTCCATGGTCCATTTGTTCAAAATCATATTGTACTTGGTAGGCAGGGGAGCCAAACATCAAGGGCTGGGTTTGAAGAAATCCCGGTCCTTGATTCCCGTTCATCACCCATCTAGCTCTTTCATAGGTATGATACAGGCTGTATTCTTAGATCAAGTTGGCTTTTTCACTCTTCTTTATAGCTATAAATCTTATTGAACGGCTGGGTATAGTATTAGAAAATTTTATCGTGGTGTATTCTCGGTTACCTCCTTCCTTGTGACCAGCCTTATTTGATATCACTCGCAGATTTGGTAAGCGCCAAGTGCCCTGTTTTGGCCTCATGCAGCTGGAACCGAATTTTACTGTTTCACACCGCCCAAGGGATAAGGGCTTTCTGTGGTATTAAATCCGTCTGCCCATAAAACCGTCTAGCCCTTTTCAAACAACGCACTCTAGCCCGTCTCTCTTTCTAGGGAGCGAACGTTTAAAATACCATGAAAAACAGGGGGGGTATGTTTAAAATACCATGATATACCATGACAGGGATGAAGTTTCAAGCCACAGTTACACAGGTAGGAAACTAATGGGACAGACAGGATATATTTGGCTGGCTAACATAATTAACTGTTCCATGACTTCTTGCCAGCTTTTGTTGCAAGCAATCTTGGCATAAAATTATGCGAAATTCAACCATTTTTTAACAACATAATTGTGCCAAGCCCTCTCTTTGCAACTGGGAAAAATAGTAAAAATTAGGGTTCACTTGGCGCATTTTTGGTAATTTTCATATGATTTTTATTTTTATTTTTATTTTCTTGGATCCACTAAGGTATTTAGCATCCTCAATAATGATTATTTCTGTAGCGGCCCCATTGTGGTGTGGAGGAGGTCATAGTTTGCAAACTTCACCCCCTGTCATGGTACTATCATGGTATTTTAAACATAGGCCCCTGTTTTTCATGGTATAATAAATGATCGCTCCTTTCTAGGGTATAAATCAACCGGAATTCCCCCCATCCAAACCAATAGCCGGAACCTAGTTAGAACAGGAAAAATATACCCATACCTAAGACCTGCGTGTACACTAGGCACGTCACCCGGTCCCGGTCATATACTCGTACTCTTGAAATCAAAATCAAAAACAAAACAAATGAACTCCACCCTTGTTCGACAGATTTATGCTCACACCCTCGTACACAAAAAATCTGTCCAGTTTCCCTCTGTCCAATCCGGTTGTCCTTGACTTATCCCTGCCTCCTTTATCCGATCAGCGCATCTGTCCAACTGGGGGGGCACCAATGGACGACGGCCTGGCTTCCAATTGCAAATAGGGCCGCTTCTGCATGGTGCATGGAGATTCATATGCGCACATGGTGACACACCAGGGGTGGCGGGAGAGTATGAGACATGGAAGTGACAGTCCTTTTACGATAAAAATATGTTATAATACTATACTAAGATACAAGCAGGAGGTTGCAGTTCCCCCCTCCGAGACAGGCCCTAGTTTTCTCCCAACGGAGGGCTGAGCTTGCGGCATCCCCTTGCGTAGTCGAGAATGAGCCATGGAGCAGGTGAGTGTGCTATACCGTACTTGAGTGGAGCACGGGGATCATAGAGTAGGTGGGCGTGGCATCGAGTGACGGGGTGCCATCAAGCATCCAGCAACGGAGTGTGCACACAAGCATCCAGCAACGGAGTGTGCACACAAGCATCCAGCAGCGGAGGGTGTGCACACAAGCATCGAGCAACCGGGTGCCATATGGCATCAAATGGCACCGGCAGTCTACGTCTCTCACTTACCGTATACGGTAATCTGACAAAAGTCGGATTGGAGCTAAAGCTAAACTAAGGCGGCAGAGCCAACAGGCTTAGAATTATTCCCCGGGTGGGTTTGCCCCTCTTTTCACCCAACTCCCAGCTACTCTGTCAACGCTCTCGAGATTCTCTTAGCCAGCCATCCTCTATAAACACCCTACCAAGATAAAAGAAAATGTCTAGAGATTTCGGGAATATCGGCAATTTTAATGGTACTGCCTCTCTTTCCAATATCTCCTGTCTTGGCAGTACCGACTCCCCCTCCCATGTGTGGTACTCCGCCATAGGGGCCGATGAGAGGTCTAAAATCCTAGCATGGCTATCTCCACTTGAGCCGCGGATGCGGCACCAGTCCATTCGAACAGACCGGCTCTCCAGCGTGGGAGACTGGCTCCTACAAACAGAGCCATTTCGAGCCTGGTCCGATGTTTCTCACCAAGATAGATTTGATAGTGCGACCTTATTTTACTACGGAAAGCCGGGAGTGGGAAAGACCTACATCACGTAAGGCCTCTCTTAGAGAAAGACAGAGGAGGGTTATTGCTAACAAGCTACGATGTTAGTTCCCTGGTAGTGGATACCTTGTGCGGCCGGGTCAGTGAGAAAAACATTGCTGTTGCCTGCTTCTACTTCGACCTCTCTGCCCAGAAGGAGCAGTCTCCGACAAATGTGTTGGGCGCCCTGCTTAAACAGATGGTTAGTGGGTTAGGAGAGATTCCGGAAGAGGTGCTCAAGGTATATCGCCGCCAGAAAAATCTCGTTGGTAGGCGGGGACCACGACTTTCCGAGCTTGTAAAGATGCTCCAAACCGTCTCCTCCTCCCAACGCACATTTTTATGTGTTGATGCCCTGGATGAATGTGCGGGGAGGTATCGGTTGGATCTTCTCAATTCATTACAAATGGTTCTTCAGGGGTCTCCGAGTACTCGATTATTCCTGACTGGGAAGGCGCACACCAGGGGTATGGTCAAGAGGTGTTTTCGCAATAGAGTAACCGTTGCATCCATAGGTCCCAGCGGAGAGGACATCACTCAGTATCTCCGTGCTAGACTTGATGAGGACACGACTCCGAATGCGATGGATAGAAGTTTGCGGGCAGAAATTCTAAAGATAATTCCAAAAAAGATTTCGGAAATGTACGCGGTGACAGCGGAACTAGGGCCCTACCTTGAGTTGTCTGCTAACTGATATAGACCTAGTTTTCTCCTGCTTTCACTAAGTATCGGGGCAATCCTACGGGAAACAACAATCTATCGCAGGCGGCAGAGGCTCAAAGCAATGGCTAAAGGACTGGGCTTGGGAGATGCATACAGCGCAACGGTAGAACGGATAAAGGCACAGGATGGGGTGAAAGCGGAACTTGGGATGGCCGCCCTCATGTGGGTCTCGCATTCGGAGCGGCCACTGAGAGCGGACGAACTCTGCCACGCCCTTGCGGTCGAAATAGGGTCAACGGTTCTCGACCCCGAAAATGTTCCTTCCATAGAGACATTGTCGAACTGCTGTCAAGGGCTTCTTGTGGTGGATAAGGAGGCCTCCACTGTCCGCTTGGTTCACTCAACTCTCCAATACTACCTCTCCAGTCATCCCGACCTTTTCGATAGGGCTCACTCGACAATCGCAGAAACCTGCTTGGCATATCTAAATTTTCCGCGGTTCAAGGCCCCCCCGACCAGTAACCTTCCTGACTCTTTCCTCGGATATTCCTCTATATACTGGGGGACCCACGTGAAAAGGGGACTCTCAGACTGCGCTATATTGCTTGCACTAGAGCTATTTAGCGATTACAATGACCACATATCCACTAGATTGCTCTTAGAGCACGTATCGAATGCCGATCGTTTCATTTATAGCAACGGTTCTTCCTCGTTCACTGGGCTACACTGTGCATCCTTCTTTGGAATCGTCGAGATTGTGGCTGTTTTGGTAGGGATCAATGGTTGTGATGTCAACCAAATAGATTGCTTGGGTAATACACCGCTCATATGGGCTGCTGGAAATGGGCATGAGAGAGTAGTAAAGCTGCTACTAGAACAGGACGATATCATACCCGATGGGCCAGACGGATATGGCCGGACAGCGCTCTCATGGGCTGCTGAGAGTGGGAATGAAGCAGTGGCGGGCCTTTTATTGAGACGGGGCGATGTCAACCCTAACAAGCCAGACTATAGGGGCCGGACGCCACTCTCGTGGGCCGCCGAGAATGGACATGGGCGAGTGGTGGACATGCTTTTGAGACGGGGTGATGTCAACCCTGACAGGCCAAACGATGGGGGCCGAGCACCTCTCTCGTGGGCCGCTGAGAATGGGCATGAGGGAGTTATGATGAACCTTCTATTGGGGCGGAGCGATGTTGACCCTGACCGACCGGGATTTGATGGCCGAACACCACTTTCGTGGGCTGCTGGGAATGGGCGTGAGGGAGCGGTGAAACTACTCCTGGGAAGGCATGATGTCAATCCCGACCGGCCAGACTACGAGGGCCTGGCGCCACTCTCGTGGGCTGTAAAAAATGGGTATGAGGGGGTAGTTAGGCTACTACTGGAGAATGGTGTTGACCCCGACCGACCGGACGCGATACTTGGCCATACACCGCTCTTGTTGGCTGCTAGGAATGGGTATGAGGGAGTAGCCAGGCTACTACTGGAGAATGGTGTTGACCCAGACCGACCGGACGCGATACTTGGCCATACGCCGCTCTTGTGGGCTGCTAGGAATGGGTATGAGGGAGTAGCGAGGCTGCTCCTGGAAAGGGATGATGTTGGCCCCGACCGACAGGGCTTTGATGGCCGAACCCCACTTTCGGGGGCTGCTTGGAACGGCCATGAGGAAATAGTAAAATTGCTGCTTGGCCGAGGGGATGTCGACTCTGACAGGCCGGATACGGGAGGCCAGACGCCACTTGCGGGAGCTGCTCGGAACGGCCATGAGGGGGTAGTAAAGCTGCTCTTGGAAAGGAACGATGTCAATCCCGACCGGCCGGATACAGAGGGCCAGACGCCACTTTGGGGGGCTGCTCGGAACGGTCATGAGGGAATAGTGAAGCTGCTGCTGGAAAGGAACGACGTTAGCCCCAATCGACCAGACACAGAGGGCCAGACACCACTTTCGGGGGCTGACCGTAATGGCCATGAAGGGGTAGTGAGACTGCTACTACTTGTAGGCCGGGAACATGTTGACCGACTAGACTCTAATGGCCGAGCTAAGAAAGGGCATGAGCGAGTAGTTAATCTACTACGGAAACGGAAGAATGTTACCCCCGACGAATCGGGCAATTCTAGCCGTAGACCACTGCCCCCCATCGCCACTACCGGTAGCGGCAAGCGCGTAAGGCTGACGGCGCTTTGATATCATATTATTATACTCGTTATTATATTCGAGTACTATTTCTATGATACAGACCCCCGACCTCGGGCTGATGAGACATAAACCCCGTCACCGTCCTAGAACATGAATCTCGGTATCTGCTATTATCGCGGCGGCCTCATGCTTCGGACATCCTCCTGCCACAGTCGCTGTCCCTCCCTCCACGGATTTTTCAAACCTGGCCCTGGAAATCCTGTCTTGCTGTGATTTGTCGAAGGAAACCCGTGGGAATGTGTATTATATACCCTTCCAAAACCCTCCTATGTATTTGTAGTATATATGTATTAGAGTGGCTGTTTGTGGGCCACTGTTTATAGAATTTAGCGTGGGGGATATACTGCTGTTTTAGTCGAAAAGTTAAGTCTAGATTATTGCTTGAATTTCCATCATACTGGTACATAGTTATTGCTCCCGACCGACCACGATTCTCCTTCGTGATTTCTTAATGTTGTCTGAACTTTCCCTTTCTCTCGATAATGATGGGTGCACTACCGTACAATAAGGCACATCAACTGGTGCGGACCAGTAGACACTTTTACGTTGAAACCAGGAGCGGCTGAGGAGGAACTTACAATTGCGTCATAATTAGAGCTCTGAAAGGATTAGTCCCGGTTATAAAGAGTTAGCCCATGGCGCTTTATTGCGGCTTTAGGGCAAAACTAGGGTGAAAACATTATCTAGACATATGATATGATAACATTATCATACTCGAGCAGGCTGAAGAGCCCTTTGAAAATAAGTTAGTTCGATCATGAGTGAAAAACTTGTAAAGTGGTTGGTAAATTTGTCTGGAGCATACTAGGGTACATATCGTTCCACTTTTGTTACTCTTGCCGAGCTGGCTAAATCGCCAACTCCCGCGTTCGCAAAAGTCCGTCGAGCCTTGGTCTGATCGGACGAAATTACGTGTGTGTAACGTGAATTATCCAACTGATTAGGCCAGATATGCTCATCTCTACGAGTAGCGAAGGAAAAGTTTGTTGAGCTCTTGGTTCGGTGGCTGGGACAAAACACCCCTCTTTGAGTGGCCAAGAAGCCCCGGAGCTAATCGATGCACAGTGTGAAGCCATGAACACACAATACTTTAGGATATAATTAACCGGCTTTTTAAAAGATTTTGGTTACGGTAGCACTCTGGTACAGGTACTCGCACGATCGTGCATTGTCTTGGCTGCCAGCATTTGGAGGCGAAGTTTGAGGCTCAAGGGTTGCCCCTCTTTTCGTGTAGTAGTTCGGTTGGCCCACCTTACCGGCTCTCAAGAGTTTATCCTCTGGAGCGTTCCTCAGCTAAACACAGAAGATGTCTGTCTTTTCGAGGAATGTCTGCTCTTTTAATACGGTTAATGTCCACGCACCAGATAAGAGTACGGAAATCCTGGCATGGCTCTCTCCGCTCGAGCAGCGGATACGACACAACGATATTAGCTCGTGCCGGGTTCCTAATGTGGGAAACTGGCTCTTGCAAACGGACGAATTTCGAAACTGGCGCGGCACTTCCTGCCAAGATAAATCCAAGAATACGACCTTCTTTTGCTATGGCAATCCAGGGATTGGGAAGACCTACATCACGTAAGAGAGGCGATCTCTAGGAAGAAAACTAGTAATGTTGCTAACGAGCCGCGATTTTAGTTCCCTAGTGGTGGATGCCTTGGGCGAGCAGGCTAGCGAGAAGAATATTGCTGTTGCTTGCTTCTATTTCGACTTCGCTGCCCAGAAGGAGCAGTCTCCAGCTGACATGCTAGGTGCCCTGCTTAGACAGGTTGTTAGTGGATTGACAGAGATTCCAGGAGAGGTGGTAAACACCTACAACAACCATAAAAGGGTCGCAGGTGGTCGGCGGCCGCGGCTTCCCGAAATCCTAAAGATGCTCCAAACCGTCTCCACCTTGCAGCCCATATTCATTTGTGTCGACGCTCTGGATGAATGTGTGGCTGAGTATCGACAAGTAGTTCTCGAATCATTACAGAAAATTCTCGAGAAGTCGCCGAGGACCCGGTTGTTCATAACTGGAAGATCGTATATCCGGGGTGAGATTCAGCTTCTTCTTGCTGAAACGGTGACGTTCATGAACATCAAACCTAACGAACGTGATGTCATCACATATATCCTTGCTCAACTAAAGAAGGACACCAACAAAGGCGCGATGAATGGTAGCCTAAGGGGAGACATCTTGGCTAAGGTTCCTGAGATGTTTTCGGAAATGTATGTATGAGCAAAGGCACTGGGAAATTGGCCTTGGAAATATACTAATAGATATATGTCTAGATTTCTGCTTGTTTCTCTGGTAGTGGAGGCAATTTTAAAAGAACAGAAGGTTTCCACCAGGCGAGAGAGGCTTAAGGCAATGACCAATGGCTCGATGGGTGCCTACGATGGAATGCTGAGCCGAATAAGGGCGCAAGGCGAGATTAAAGAGGGAATCGGGATGGGCGCCCTCATGTGGCTCTCTCATTCGGAGCGGCCGCTAAGAGTGGATGAACTCTGCCACGCCCTTGGGGTCGAAATAGGATCAGCGGCTCTCGACCCCGACAATGTTCCTTCAATAGAGACATTGTCGGACTGTTGTCAGGGGCTTCTTGCGGTGGATAAGGAGGCCTCCACTGTCCGCTTGATTCATTCAACTCTCAAATACTACCTCTCCAATCATCCAGATTTTGTTGACAGAGCTCACTCGGCAATCGCAGAAACCTGCTTGACCTATCTAAATTTTCAGCAGTTCAAGGGCCCCCCGACTAGTAACCTCTCGGACCTCGCGCGAACGCCTCTCCTCGGGTACTCTTCTATTTACTGGGGAGCCCACGCGAAGATAAAACTCTCGGGCCGCGCTAAATCGCTTGCGCTGGAGCTATTTGGCGATTACAATGACCACATATCCGCTAAATTGCTCTTGATGCACATATCGGATCCTGGTCACTTTGACCATAACAAGGGTTTCTCCTCATTTACTGGATTACACTGTGCATCCTTCTTTGGAATTGCTGAGGTTGTGGCTGGGTTGATGAATGGCTGTGATGTCGACCAAATAGATTGTGTGGGCAATACACCGCTTATGTGGGCTATTCAAAATGGGCATGAGGGAGTAGTAGAGCTTCTTCGGGAGCGGGGAGGTGTCACTCTCGATATACCATGTAGATCCAGCCATACACCACCCCTCCGCGCCACAATCCACAAGCGCAAAAGAGCGGAGGAGCCCCCACCAGAACCTACCCCAGAAACGCCCACGGGCGACCTACGGCGGAAGAGACATAGGCCCTCTCGCGGTCTTTGAACGTGAGTATCTGCCGATGGGGTAGCGTCCCTATTATCTTCATTGCTCCGGCCGTCATTCTTCTACTGCTTTAAGCCTTTTCCTGCTTCCGAGTGGTTATACTTTCCCACGGACATCGGCGCCCCTCCCTCTAGGCTATTCCACAACCGTGGCTTCGAAAATCTTCCCTTGCTACAACCGAGGGAAACCCTGTCTTAATGTTTGAGCCGTGGGATAGTGGATAGGGAAATAATATTAGGTACGCAAGTTAGCGTGTGCCTTAACTCCAACTAGCTAACAGGACAGCAACTGTGGTGTTGTAGATGAGCAGTACTCTCGAATGCTGTAGGCTTTCATTCCCGCCTAGAGATATCTCACAATTAAAGGAAAACATCGGCCATCCAATCATGCTCTCAGCCCCCCCACATCCTTCCGCATGCTCCCATAAACCTATATGAGATTTTAGGCAGCTTCGCAATTACCTCCGACACACACTCTAACTCCCTAACAATTTCTATCGCTCGCCTGCTCCTGCCTGGAATATTCCAACACTCCGCGAGATTGGAGGGGCGCTTGCCTCAAGTCCCCCCCCGGTATATGCGAGCGTAGTCGAGATTGTGTCTATGAGCATTTATTCCTAGATTTTGAAGGGGAAGGGTAGAGTGCTATTGTATTGAGAGGATCCTGTTTCTAGATTAGGCTTTTTCCCGTTGTATTTAACTTCATGGTCTGCCCCTGGTTTCAGATTTCCTCTGTGCGCTTCTTGTATCTCTTAGTTCTTGCATTCTTTTCTTTCTTAAATGATAGACGTAGATTCATGTTAGAAGAAGCAAGATTATAGACACCGCGAACGGGCAACCACAGGAGGGTTAATTTCAATTAGATTCTTGAGTTCACTGTTTATATCCTAGGTCACTATATGAAGAGCCAGGGTTTGGAGGTTTCATGAAGTGTTGAAAAGGATGCCTTCAACAATTGAACCCGGGGGCTGGAAGGGGGGTTAAATCAGGGCTTCTGTAAATGGGGATTGAAGGGGATTCCCGAATGCTTTAGTAAGCAAAAATAGCAGGACCTCTTATGGGGAATTCTACTTTCAACCTAGTCAAGTGAGTATTATTGCGCAGAAGCAGGGGTGGAATACCATTGCTAGTTTATTTGCCCCTTCTGCTACATTTTGCTCCCTTTTCCTATCATTTCATTTGTTTCTTTGCTTCCAACTGCCTTCAAATATCATTGTTTACTGCTTTGTTAGAAGGGGTTCTATCTTATAATCCCCCGGTTCGAAAAACCTTTTTTTTCCAGTTCTGATATCATATCATTTTTGATCGAACCCCCCATCCTTCGTTCCAACATTGGTTTCATGTACATGATTTCGCCTAGGCCCTAAGGTACCAACCATAGAACCCCAAACAATTGGACCGAACCCTATGTCATTGGAGTCGCCTCTTCTGCTAAGTCTAGGGGAGGTGTTTGGCATAGAGGCCTTTGACCAGTAGTAAACCCACTCAAACTGCAGATCTAATGGGGTTTCCGCTCAAAGTGCAGGTTGAGTGGGTTGGTGTGTTTGGCTCCATCACTCTGTTTGGGAAGAATGTTTTGTAGGTTAGCATTTAGTTAACAAACCATATTTTTAATACAAGTTTTGCTCACGATCATCATATTATTCCTTCCATTGGGTATGAATTATCTGTTTTTTTCTTCACACAAACTTTTTTCACAACTTGGTGAGGTGTTTGGCAGTAACTTACCACTCAAACTTCGTTGTGCCAAATCTCCCCTCACAGACCATTCCCGGTTCTTTATGTCCAATGGAGGGGCCGAGCAGCCGCCTGTTGCTTTGATTTCGCCACCCCTTATTTTATTCAAGAGTAGGGAACTTTCGACCAGATGTGCGTGGCCATGTTACTTGAGTTTCTGCTGTATGGAATGGGGATGGGAACATGAGGGCAGCGGCAACGTGCCGTATGGCAAAAAAATACCTTTCAACCCTCTCAACCTTGCCGAGTGATATGACATGACCAGAATTGCTTGTATCATACCGGCTCACTCCTTACGCCCCCCCCCAAAATAACAATAACAATAATAATACCAATGAGCTAAAAGTTTAATACGTGCCAAAAAGACTAGCTAGGTATTGTAAACAAAGGATAGGATGCAGAAAATAAGGGAAACCCTACATACTCCAACTCCACTAAAAGTCTTTTTCCTACTGCCTGCCATGTCGAATGGATTTGTTTATCAATGCTTGTATTCTATCCCATTTATTTATTTTTGAAGAAGAAAAAAAAAAGAGAAAGATGGGAAAGGAAAAAGTGTAAAGCATAATTTAGGAGTGTGTATGGTGCTGGTAAGAAGGTGGGATGGAAAACACTAGATGGATAAGTATTGTGATAATGTTATAATATTTGTTTGCTGAAGGCACCGGTATAACATACTACTAGTACGTAGTTATTGCTCCCCGACCGACCACGATTCTCCTTCGTGATTTCTTAATGTTGTCTGAACATTCCCTTTCTCTCGATAATGATGGGTGCACTAAGGCACAACAACTGGTGTGGACCGGTGGACACTTTTGCGCTGAAATCAGGAGCTGCTGAGGAGGGACTTACAATTGCGTCATAATTAGAGCTCTGAAAAGATTAGTCATGGTTATAAAGAGTTAGCTTATGGCGCTTTATTGCAGTTCAAGGGCAAAACTAGGGCGAAAACATTATCTAGACGTATTGAAATAACAATATTATCATACTTGAGCAGGTTTAAGAACCCCTTGAAAATAAGTTCGATCACGAGTGAAAAACTTGTACAGCCCTGTCTGATAAGTCCTCGTACGGTCCATGACAACGGCAATAAAGACATACCCTCTCCTTGATTTTGAGCTTTCCACTCAACAAAATAATATAAAAAAATAGGAGCTATCTTATAAATGTATCTAGAGTTTTTGAAGAAAGAGGTTGTGAGATTTTTAAGCTACAAATAAATGAATAAAATTTTATTCTGAAGAAACAAAATATAGATAGGTTTTTCAAGGAATTTGAGGGTAAAAATAGATACTAGTTTTTTACTCTCAATCAAATTAATTTTAATTACCAGTACTTATATTTGGAATATGTGTTTCATGAGATATAGAAGTAGTAATTGGAGAACATACTAAATATATAACTTGCATAATTGTAGAGTAAGATACTATCTTATGTCAGATATTGAGCTGAAAATCTAAAAACAGAGGACTCTATAGAGTGATGAACTCTATGGTTGCGACTGTACATCTTCCGTCTCCGCTACACCTCTGGCGATTGAAATCTCAACACTACGAGAAATCATCGTCACTTCCATCCACCCCCCTCTCATCAGACACGCCACATTGCCTCTGTCTGGTTGGAGCCATCTCCCTTCCCTCTTCCTTTCCCTTCTGATGGTCAGGCCTGGCAAGCTTGTTCCTAGGGGTTGGTTGAGTTCACCTTCTCTCCCTCTTCTCCAGGCTCGCTTAGGCAGCCCTCCACGGTCGTCAACCCCTCACCCGTCAATGGTCGGTTTTTAGTCTCGGTCTATCGGTAAAGTAGCTGTCCCTGGTGGCACTGCTTTCTGGTATTGCACTATCTCCTTTGTGCTCTGCTGGTACGGTCGGACTTTTCGAAACATCGTGACACCGTTTCCGTCAGCCTTCCTCGTACTTCTCGTGTCGGTTAGCCCTCCGCTCTCCGCCTCCCCGACGTTTGGATCGGCTGGCACCCTACTGCTCGCGGCTCTACACCCACCACCAGACCTCTGCTCCCTCCTGATGTCCTCGGACTACATCAGCAAAAAAATGATTTGCGTCCGGCGGACACAACTGGCGTCCGGACGGGTTGCGTCCACCCTATGCATCCCGTGCGCCCTGACTGTCCGCCGTACTTTTTTTCTCATCCTATGCGCCCAACAAAGGTCCGCATACTCTGGTTGCACCCAGAGGCCTCCGGCGCAACGCAACTGAGATGGGATATACCGGGTGCACCCAGCGGATACACTCTGCCTCAGATCCACTGGAAGAGACCTGATGAATTACCCCTGCGAGAGTGCCCCTTGGGCGACTAGTATCTTTTCTCCAGATATCCTCTACCGTCATCTAAAACGCCAACTCTGCAGGCAAAGATCACCAGAAGATACACCTTATTAAGAGAAGCTTACTAAGAAGCTATCGTCCCGGTAACGACACATAACACCCCTGATTTTGCTCAAGTTAACAAGTACTGCATCAAATCGCTTAAGTTCCTACATATCCCCAGCCGCCAAATCACACAGCTAGTACTCAGAGCGTGGCCTGGTTAGTACATCTGTTCTCTGAAGATGTACCTCAAGATTGAGTGCTGCAGACTACTACAGGTACCAGTGTGTAACCGGTTCAGGCCATACACTAGTTCATCTTGTCCGGCGGATTCTAATACTCCGCTCCCCAGGTGTGGCGGACATCTTGCTGTTGAGCTATCACTCACTTTAACCTCCTGACAGCTACAGGGGTGCCACTGCTTCAGGCCATATACCATTCGATTCTTCTCGTCCGGCGGATTTAAATGGTCCGCTTCCCAACCCGATCCGACCGCTGGTTGTGGAGCTACCTCATAGTTTGTACTTTTGTTCACCAGGCAGGTACCTACAGATTGTCTGATGCAGAGTGCTACAAGCATGCCAGAGCTTCAAGCCTTATACCATTGAATTTCTCTCGTCGAGCTGAATCAGATGAGATATCTCCCGACCCTGGTGGACCTCTGGCTGGGGAGGTATCACCATTCTGACCCTACTGACTGCTCCAGGCATGCCACCGCTTTGAGGCCTATACCATTCGATTCGTCTCGTCCGGCGGATTCAAATGGTCCGCTTCCCAACCCGATCCGACCGCTGGTTGTGGAGCTACCTCATAGTTTATACTTTTGTTCACCAGGCAGGTACCTTCAGATTGTTTGCTGCAGAGTGCTACAAGCATGCCACAGCTTCGAGCCTTATACCATTGAATTCCTCTCGTCGAGCTGAATCGGATGAGCTATCTCCCGACCCTGGTGGACCTCTGGCTGGTGAGGTATCACCATTCTGACCCTACTGACTGCTAGAGGCATGCCACCGCTTCGAGGCTTATACCATTCGATTCGTCTCGTCCGGCGGATTTAAATGGTCTGCTTCCCAACCCGATCCGACCGCTGGTTGTGGAGCTACCTCATAGTTTGTACTTTTGTTCACCGGGCAGGTACCTTCAGATTGTTTGCTGCAGAGTGCTACAAGCATGCCACAGCTTCGAGCCTTATACCAT
>Ga0307509_10007402_pt1 | contig 14349 bp, 16 predicted proteins | sample 10_EM_MG_FD_202245 | JGI IMG/M metagenome (GOLD analysis project Ga0307509, IMG submission 202245) | Populus trichocarpa ectomycorrhiza microbial communities from riparian zone in the Pacific Northwest, United States - 10_EM | ecosystem: Host-associated > Plants > Roots > Unclassified | place... | reverse complement strand
AAAACCATTATTTTAAAAGCATTTTAAATAATGTTGTCGTGTCCATAAAATATAAGTTGGCGAGCGACAGGTGTCAAACAGATGGTAACAAGCAACAAGGGTCTATGGTCAAAAATATGATGGGGTGGGTGGCAAACAGAGGGAAACAAAGGGTGGTGTGACACCCACCACTGCTCGAAACGCAAGACAGGCACTTTTTCCCACTGCCACCAGTAATGTATAAATTATATTTTAACCATTCTATTGACTTGGATCAAGGCTGGTGGACAATGCCATGCCATTATTTAAATAATAGCTTTTTAAATAATTTGTAAAAACCTTTGATTTTAAATTTTATTTAAAAATACCTTCAACCAGACAGTTGAAAACTTAAAATTTATAATTTAAAAAATGTGTTTTTAAAATATATGAGCTTGGGTAGCAGTGTGTATTTTAAAAAAACCCAAAGGGTTACAGCGTTGATTGACTTCAAACCTGACGATGAACTTGTTGACTTGACGGGAAGCAAGGCAGGTGCACTTAATGTGCATCTTGAGCGTGTTTTTGGATATGCTGCAAGGTCCACTGGTGATGGAATCCTACCAATATTGGAGAGAGGTCCTGCGGTCTGTGCCATGCACAAGTTACAACATCCTGAGTGATTACTGCAATGAGTTTCAAAATAATAATGTGCTAAAGAAGTGGGCCATTGACATTGCCAAAGGGACAGAAAAATATATAATACCTATCAAGTCCCAGTCAGTTTCATCCTTGTTTCGTCAAAACTTATTGAATTGCCGAGAATTTGCAGACACCACATGTTATGACCAATACTAGTACTACCAGTAGTTCCAACAAACGTCCTCGTTCAGAGTCTTCAACTGCAGAAATCCCAAAGGGAAAATCTGTCAAGCAACATTTGACAGCTTCGGCTTCAACAATTGTAATGTGGTTTCCTGTTCCGAGTCTGCATTTATGTAATGTTTTATTTATGGCAGAGGACGAGCACAAAGGGCTGCAAAGAGGATGAGCTGCTCAAGCGTCTTGTTGTAAAACACACTGAAAACGATGGACACCTCTCATATTCTTGCATTGCTCCTAAATGTGGCTATAGTGCTGCTGGGAACTTCCAACAGGCTCGAATCCTCAAGCATTCAGTCAAATGCCAACATCTGAAAGCATATGATTTTGATGCATTTCAAGATGCACTTACCTCTTCCCATACTGGTTCATTAGGTGCCCAGCTTGAGGTTCCTCAGGCTTCTGAGTCTGAACCTCATCCAAGTCCCTCTGGCCTGCAGGCTTCATTCTCTAATTCAGGCACAATCACCAGACAAAAAACTCTAGATCTTGTCCCATTGCATGTTGCGGGCAAAAAAGCGAAGGCTGAAGAGCTGAAAAAATTTCAAAATTCAGTAAACCACATAATTATGCAGCTGATATGTGTCTGTGGTCTTGTTCCAAACATCATTGACTCACCAGAGTGGAAAGAACTTATCAACAAGCTCAGTGGTGCATACAAGCCAACCAGTTCTGATTCGTTCCGCAATACCTTCATTCCACAAGAAGCTGTTTTCGTGCAAAGCAAAATGATAGAACTCCTGAAAGCCAAAGAAGACCTCACTTTAACATTTGATGGCACTACAATTCGGAGCAATGAGTCATTTTATTCCGCTCACGGAACTACACCTTCTCGGAAAAGCTTTTTTTTGGATGGTCATGAAGGTAGTGGAGAATCACACGATAGGAAATGGATCACCGATAATTTAATGAAGGTAAATTAGCAATTTACATGTGTACAGACTGCTCAAATCATTTGTAGACAATTGAGTCCATCGGTGAAGACAAATGGGCTGCCATTGTCTCTGATAACACCAATGTCACAAAAGCTGCCCGTCGTGATACAATTGCATTGGTGCCAACAATGCTTGACTTATGGGATTGCGTCCACCATATTCAAAACAATATCAAAGATATTACTAATCTTTCGGAATTCAAACCAGCAAGTTCTCGCCGATTTAAAAGCATATTGTACTCATTAAAATTTCGACTCCTTAGCCAATGAAGCTTCTGAAAGCAATATTGAAGTATTTCAGCAAATCAAGCTTCGGAACATTCAAACTTTGTGAAGCGCGAACTTTGGGGGACGGTGATGGTCCAGTCAATTCTTTGCAAAAAATTGGAAAGACCCGTTTTGGAACTCACTGGTTGGCAGCCGTTGCAATTGATCCATGTCTTCCCTTCATCCGTGAATTGGTTATTGCAAAAACTATCAAATTCAAAGTAAGATTAACATTATGATTCATCAAAGATATTTTATGGATTCTTACTGCAACCTGTATTAAGAATACTCAGGTTCAAGGTCTTTTCGCCAATAAATTCAACTGCAAATATAAAGACTTTGAGGATGACCTGCTTTGATATTCGACCGTTGTTGCTCCGCTCATTCAATCTCTTTGGTCACTCGAAGCCGCACATGCCAATGCTGCTGATGTCTTCCTTTTCTGGCTAGCGAGTGCGGCGACACTGAAATTCTTGCTTGACCAAGATGTCGACAAGACTGGCATTCCGCGTTCCCTTGCAAACAAAGTGACGGGAATCTACAACAAGCGCTATGACGAATTCTTCAAGAACGACATTTCCTTTGTCGCCTTTCTTCTTGATCCTCGTATGTCCATTTCCTGCATTGAAATACAAGTAAATGCTCAATATGTATTAGGCTACCCGATCGAGCAATTTTTGAAACTCACAATTAGTATTCCGTCTCGCAGTTCAATGCTGGTACCTCAGCCCCTCACAATCAAGTACCCTCGCACCTATGAGAGACTCCGTGAATATCTCCGCAACATGATAAAGCCGATGTTGGAACGAATTGAAAGCTCCACTGACTCTACCATTGGGCATCCTGTTTTACGGGAGAAAGGCGTCAGTACTTCGGTCAGGGATTTGAAATGCCAAATCGAGCTATTTTGGAATGGCGAATACCCCTTCTGTGTAGTAGACATTGAGAAGGTAACCGACCCTCTTGCTTGGTGGTGTGATATCAGAAGACATGATGGGGCAAAGGTTCTATCGGTACGAAACATCAATTACTGCAATGGCAATGAAGATTTAGTAATGCACACCAGATTCTTGCCATTAGAATCTTTTCTGTCCTCATCAATTCCATGCCAGATGAATGTACAAATCCAACTATCACCTGGTTCAACTCACCAATTCGTGGCAACCAGATGACGAGCACTCTTGTCGACATGATCAAGGTTGGTCAATGGTATGGGAAACATGATGTCGTGAGTTCAGTTCTTCTGAAAAAGAAAAAGTGACCAAGAATTAATGATATTGGAAGGTAACAGCTTCACCTATCAAGGAGCACTATCGACCTGCTGTCAAATTCCGAAATATTGATAAAGCCGTTCTAGAAAGGCTTCAAACGGGGCCTCCGACACCACGCTTGCACAAGCAGAAGTTGTGGAATTTCAAGATGACGATTCCGATGTAGAAGAACCAAGCACAGAGCCTGAGGGCAATTCAGCAGACAGGGATGAGGTGGGCAGAGAGAAGCTTGCCTTCGCAATCGACCCACAGATCAACATCAATTCCCGCGCACTGCTTGATATGATCTCAGAGGAAGCCATGGTTCAAGTTGACCAGCCATTGCCGTCAGCTCGTGCAGAAACAGTTGCTGGCAACCACAAAGTCACCATAGACGAAGCTTTCGACAACTGGTGATGATTTCTAACATTTTCTAACATAAATTTCTGTTACTAATATGATTAAATCACATTTCTAACATGTTAGTAACAAAGATGTTAGTAACGTTAGTAACAATATGTTAGCAAATAGATTCGGACCTCAAATGTTACTAACAGTGCACCTGTGAATCCCATCTGACAGGTGACATTAGACGTGTAGATGATAGCTACGTACACTTCTAATTAGATAGAAAGCTCTCTTCTGCCAGCTTAGTGCAATAACTCGCATTAAATGCTAGGCACTTCTTCATTATTTCTCTTCACCGGTATCCGTTCCCGCATCAGGTGATGGGTGTGGGACATCATTCCGAGGCTCCGATGTCAACACTCCACGCCTGTCAACAGCTTGTCACCGTCCATCAGCGCCCATCAGGCTGCTGTCCTACTGTTCCCATCGTTGTCGCCGTCGGCCAACGATGAGCTCGAGCCCTCCCCCCAATAATATCCCATTGCCTTCGCTTTTTTGGCAGCAGGTATATATAGTATGTATCAGAGCTCAATACACCTGTTATTTACCTGGTAGTTCACATTCATCAACTTCTTGTCAAGGGCATTGAGGAACTTAAAGAACAAGGTATAATCATTATTGGGAGCAGGATATGTATAAGAGGTGTATAAACAACAGAAAAGAGACAGGCAATGTACTAGTTTACTCATCAGTGAGGTCATCTTCAGTGGCAATGAACTCATTACTAGGTGGGAGCTGGGACTTGGTAGGAGCCTTCTTCGTCGTGGCAGCCTTGTTTGCAGAAGTCTTCTTTACCACCCTTGCTGCCACCTTTCGGCGTTTGGAAGGACCGGCACCACTGTTGTCAACGTTCTCGTCATCCTCAGCATCCACCTCTTTTGCCGTCCGCTTGCCCCTCTTCTTTCCCTTATCTGACCGCCCCTTTCTCTTTTTCGTCACCTCCTCCCCTGCAGCTTCACGTTCAGCTATTACCGTGGCATGTTTCGATACTTCTCCTTTTGTCATTCTGATCCAGCAGCAAGATCCACAGTGCAAGGCGTCTCGAAGATGGCAAAGGTCATCCACTGTCGAGATGTTGTAGGGGCTAGTAAACTCACGGTATGTGTAGCCAACAAGCTTGACTTGATAACGCTGCATTATTTGGATGTCATAGTTAACGTAATTCATTGCTGCTGTATTGCATCGCGTTACTGTTCGTAGAGCTCCATTGATGATGCTACTGCATTCCTCCCTCATTGCCGGAAGGGTGTCCTTGTTTTGAATGGCTGTAACCATGTGTCAGTCATCACAATATGGTGAAACATGTCTCAGACAACTTACTTTTGGCCTTGGAGCAAGACCATTGTTCAAATAAGCGGCAGATATCCCACATACTAAAGTTCAGGGTATCCTTCGAAAAGTCCATTGCACCAGGCGTGCAGACCCATGATGGCTCATATACGTCATCAACATTGCTCCTAGTAAAGAAAGCAACTACAGAGGCACCAGTACGTTGGGATAGCAAGCAAATCTAGCCAAAGGTATGGGTTAGACAACACCACAAATGAAACTTAGAACAAAGACTCACTCGATCATTGAGGTCGCGCACCTCATTACGATAATCGACGGCACTTGCCTTGTTCGAAGGATGTGCACCAATCTTCCTCAGGTCTCGGAGCGCAGTCACCGAGTTCTTGAGTATCGCCTCACCTTCCTCTGATAGGTTTTGAAGGGCTGGATCTTCCTTCACCAGGCGACGTATCTCGGATAGTTTGACACAGTCTCCCGGAGCCTGCCCTGTGTTGACCTCCGCTGCTTTTGCATGTACCTTCGCATTCTGCAAATTGATGGCCCTCTTCGGCTTGTAGTGAGATGAAGTGTTCATCAGTTTCTTGATGTATTCAACCATCGTGTTATGAGCATCTGCGAACGCGACAAGGTCGTCATATCTCCTTTCCAGAAACACCGCGAGGGCGTCAGCAAGAGCCTCTTGCACAACTCGTGAAGCCTCCTGCTGAACCTTTCGCGTGGCCTTCTGGGCGTCTGAAAGCCTAGCGTGTTTCCTTGATGTTTGGACCACTGTGTCTGGGTGACGACCAGTGTGTGTCGGCGCTTGGGCTACATACATCTCAGTTGCTGCAGCATGGGAAGGGTTTGTCGGCACCAGAAGTGAAGGGGTGGTAGATGCCGTGCTTGGAGCTGGGGCAGGAGGTGTGACCCATGAAGCCGAAGATGGTGACTGTGGAAGAGGGGACACAGGCGACATGATACGCATCTCTTGGGAGGGACACGAGGGTACAGGGTATGAAGACGGCCTTAGAGAGCCCAGCTGAGGGGTAGGATTCAGGAGATGACTGAGACTAGACATTTTTATGATCAACAGGGAGGCGAAGTTTGTGCTGAAAAGCGAGCCCGTCGTCTAAGCGCGTATCACATTCACATTGCGTCACGATCACATGAAATACAAAGACAAAGAACACGACAAGTCACGCATCACGGTTCCGCGTGTATGTTGTGATGGTTGTTTGTTTTCTTTTTCCCCAACATCAATATCGACTTGACCATCATGCACGGTGAGCCGTGGTCTGCTACCTCTCTCTCTACCTTGAACGCACACATGTAGGAAATGAACGTTCCGACTTGTATCTCAACGGCATTGGGAACGGTGAGCTGTCCCACTAGGCCTTGCCTGTTCACGCACTCACATATTGTCAAGACCGTCTCGAGGATATATACTCCAACGAGGAGGAGGAAGATCATGGTGCGTGATCCTTTAATGGACGCTCTTATTTGAATCCCTTTCTCCCAAGACACTCTCCAACCAATCCCCGAAAATCCTGCTGTAGCTGTAGGTGAGTATTGGCGAGGTCTTTCTACCCTGCCCCAGGGTTATTCCACTCCTCACCACAATGTTCCATCTCAACCTGCAACCCCTCGCTCAAGGTGGCAAGGTGTTGCATTGCCTCGAGTTCCGAACCCTCCTTTGCCTCAGGTTCTGCACCCTCCTTTCACTCAAATACCACCGGCGCCATCTCGCTGGTGGAGGAGGGGCCCCTCAAGCTCAGGCCACGTGGCCTATGTCTTATTTGGGGGTCTGGGTGATGAGCCCGGACTCTATTATAATTGGTATGTATCCTATCAACGTTTGTTTTTACCAAGGTATTTATTATCCTACACAGGGACTCGTTGGCACTTGTCCTCGCCCGCTACCAAGCCAACCACGCACCCGCATACATGGGTTGGGATACGGAGGAGAGGGCCATTGCCGATCACAATCAGTATGAGACCACTGGGGAAATCCCTTACAAGCTTCGCATCCGTGGCGATATCATCCTGGTCAATGGTTCAGTAGTTGGTGTCAATCCACCTGCCCTTCGAGCCACCACTCGAGCCTTGCCAGTTGCATCGCAGGCTGTTACACCCCAGCGTACTCAGTCTGCACCGGTCCCATCACCTCAACCAGCCTCTCCATTGTCACCCACCCCAACTCGTCGACGGGCTAAACCGGTAGTGCATGTCTCTCCAGTGGTGGTTTCTCCGGCTGCTGCTGATGGAGATCGTTTGTATTATGTTGTTCTTGCTGGTCACGCCCCAGGTGTCTACAACACCCTGTAAGTCACATCTCCTTTGCGACCTGCATCAACCTGCTCACTGTTGCATAGGTTCGAAGCTGTTCGTGCTGCTGGGGTTTCTATGGGCGTCAACATATTGACGGCTTCTACACGAGCAGCTGCGAACCAGATGTTTGTTGATGGGTTTATGACTGGTAGGGTTGTGAGCTCTGGTAGAGAATGAGTCTGTATGTTGTCTAACCTTGTCTTTCTTTCACCACCTGTAAATATTTGCCTGATGGACTTGTCTTCTCTGTAAACTTTGCTCTTGCTAGTAACCTGGACCTTGTTATTTTTGTCTATACCCTTGCCTGTAGCTCCCTGTGATAGGTAGAACTTTGCAAAAAGATTTTCTGTATCCACAAAACTTGTGAAAGGCTGAGTCCTTGATGTTTGAAATTGTGATTTTTGTGTGGAAAAGCAAGTAAGCAATGTACCTTCAGCTTGGGATTTGAGTGTGCTGGTGCATTTCCTATATTATGAGGCATATATATTGAAGGTGTATTGATACCCTACAACTTTCATTAACCCGTGAAGCCAGGGTTCTGTTTCAAATGTCTCAGTTTTAGACATTTGCTTACAACATTGCCACATTTAGGCCTAGATCGTGGAATCGCATTGCATATTCTGCACTAAAAAGTATCATGAATCAAATTCTGAGTAGATGAGACATAATAGAATAGTGCATTTGAGAAATTCCATCAAGATGGGAAGTAGATCTATTTCTTGGTGGTTTATGAGTATTGTAACAGAGGTGAGTGTTTATACAAGTTCTATCAATGGATCTTCCAAATTTGTCATCCTGTACCTCCAGGTTGTAGCAGTCCCCTTCCTTTGAAATTCATCACTGACACTGTGGTTCCTAGGTGATAGACCGTCCACTCCGCAAGGATCAACCATCAAGTACACAGGCAGGTGTAGAGAAGGGAGAAGCAACTGCTAGTGAGCTGTATAGCAAAAGAAACCATGCGTAATCAAGGCCATCACATGGTTTTATGAACAAACATGAGTCAGGGGGTTGGATGTTAAGTTTTTACACACATTTGGTTAAGAAGAAGGGCAGCAGTTGTCACCAGAGCACCAATAAATGCGTACTATTACAACTTAGGGGTATCATTCACATCGATTTGGTTGAGCTTTTGGAGTCACGTGCTGTTTAATGGTTCTTGGGACTGCAACCAAGTCCAAGCCTCGGAAAGCAGGTCATAGTGCTCATTCGTTGTCCTCTGCCAGTCTTGCTTCCCGCAATGCAGCGTCCTCAAGTTGGGGCCCAATTGCTGGCACTTCGTCCTCCAAACAGGTCCACCGTTTCGCTGCTGCTGTCAGTCAAGTCACTGGTCTCACAAGGTCTGCCACGTCGTCGCACAACCCCACCGCCATTATACGAGAGCAAGCGTTGGAGGGAAGGGACTATGCTGCTCGTATAGAGGCCATGTCGGTTTCACAAAGAGCGATGCCTCATGCTTCCACTCTCCTCGACGATGATATGTATGACTCAACACGCAGTCCCTCACCTGGTGCAATCGACATAAATGATATTTTATCTGGTGAAACTGTCCTGGACCTCAGCTACGCTGGAGGTGAGTTTGCAGAGCTTCTTGCAATAGAAGAGGATGTTTTCAGTCCACCTACATGGTGAGTTGCTAGACTTTGCTGAATGCTCAAGAACTCAAACCGACTCTTTCCTAGGAGAGCTCGACGGGTCCACGACTACCGCACACACCGGGATCGCACACAATGCAGAACCGAAGGGTTTGCATGGCAGATGTCACCAATTGTCGATGTGTACATGGCTTGGATGCTCGAGAAGGGTGATAACCCCTCCACTGGCAACTACATGTCACCGCCGAATGCGATTGTTCAAGGAACATTGCGAATCAAAGTACTTGATATGTTTCGTGAGTTTTCTCTTGATTTTTTGTAGGATTCGTGTATTGACTAATGTAGAGACTCATATAGCGGCCATAGAACACATCGAGGGTGATGCATTCGTCACCACTGCCTTTGTTCATAATGGACTTATACCTTGTGCCCCATTTACGCCTACGGCTGCCTTCACGGTTCGGACATTGGAGTTCTATCGGGTGTTGCACAACCGTTCGCCAGGCCTCTCAATACATGCTTTCGTTCAATCCCTCTGTGATCAACATTCAGCACCATTCAAGCCTTACATCTCGCGCCAATTCTCGATTTGCTTCGACCTTTACCTAGAAATCCGCACTGCTACCGACAAACACATTCAAGCTGCACTATCTCGAAACACCGAAGACTATCGTCTCCGCCACAACTGCCCGTCATGCACCTACAAGCTCGTCAACGAGCCCCACCTTGAATTCAGCATGCTATACACCATTGACGGTAATGACTCTCTTAAACGCATCATCCGCCGGGAGAATGTTCCTGATGCTGCCACAAGTGATGGAGCCTTCATGCCGGTTGTTGGAGCCTCCTCTGAACGGACCGACACTCGTATGGGCGGCGAAGGGGTTTATCTCACCAATGAGTACGTTAACAAGTGGTCGAAGGAAAGCATTGCCGCCATCAATCCAACATATGACGTGGATGAGGATGACAGCAACCCATGTGCCGAGCGGTGGAGAAATATGAAGAGCGCCATAACCTCCAAGATGTGGGGTGTCTTTGATGAGACAGGGATCTTCCTGGCTCTCTGTCGGCACGGGTTTGTGCTGATGATTGTGGATATGGTCTGCAGCGGCGAGTTGTGTGTATTTTCCTTTTGGTGTTGCTCATAACTATACTAATCTACTGTTGTACAGGTCCAAGTACCCACTCGCCGTTGTGGACTCGAAGATGCTTGATGTATTCGGGATTGATCTTGGGGGTGGGTACGACATTGCATGCAGCTTTTGCAAAACACTGGACAACAGCCCTCTGGGGCCCAAAGCACGCGAGAACAATCACCGCAGTCTCGTTGGCGCATTCCATGGTCATGCACACAACAGGCTCTGCCAGTTGAAGAACCTCACCATTTATGTTGACGGTGTGGGCCTCGAGGACCTTGAGGGCAATGCTTGGTACTTCGCGTTCTCAAATCTTCTGGCACCATCGGTTCGTCATGCCAGCACCTTTCACTGCCGTCAGGCCATTGCCAACCACACAGTCTACACGGACACGTTCAAGACATATCAGAACCTCAGCACCTTCCTCCTCAACAACTACAAGCAGGCCCTTGGTATTCTCAACACCAAGCCCATTGTTATTGCCACACTAGCCAACCTTGGGGCTGGCAATCCTGAAGTGGTGAAGGAATGGCTCCAAGAAGAAGAAGAATACCTTCATAGTTTGTCAAAGGAACCCTTGGAGGAGACATTGGAGATGGAGTATTATAAGATGTTGGTAAACCTACAGAAGAGCGAGTGAGTTATCTATGCTATGTCTACTGGACCTTTTCTCACATACCTTTTCCCTATAGGCAGATGCTCTCAGTTGCTACAGCTGTGTGGTCATCATTGACCCCCCAGACAATCATGCACAAGGACTCGACTCAGGCAACTGAGATGGCTCATCGACATGCGCTCAAGTCCAACGCGAAGGATCTCAAAGCAGTTCAGGGGATGGAGAAGAATATGAACATCCTGTGGCGGTGGACATCAGAGAGTACGGAGTGGAAGGCAGCAGCAGACAAGGTCAAGATGCGGTCATATCAACAGTGTATAGATACATTAGAAGGTCTTGTTGTGGCTCGCATGTTCGAATTGACAAAGATGAACATGTCTCAAACAGGTAATTTGCTTCAATGGTACAAGGACACGCTGACCAACTTGGTACTACAGGCTACAATCTTCGGAAACACATCTCTGCTGCCCTCAAGTCACGCTCGTCAGCCATCCGCACTGCGCTCAACAAATATAACACCGCTGCCCTTGATTTGACCCCCTGTCGACCCACTTTGAACTGGGATCAAATCATTGAATATGCCTTCCTTGCCGACTTTGATCTACTTCGCGATACCCGGCAGGACATACGCTCCCGTTTATGGGCAACACCAGCAGCTCGCCTCGCAATGGACAATTATTTCAAGGTTCTTCGTGCAGAGGAAGAGATTGTGCGTCTCAATGTTGAAATCCCGCGGCTAGCTACATATATTCGAGATGAAGCAGCCTACATCTTGTCAAAGGAGATCAAACTTACCCCCACTAACCCTGCCCTTGCAAACCAAATTCGACTGCACCGCATGCAGCGAGGACGCTTCGACAAACACCACAACACCATCCTCCAGCAGATTGTGGACCTCCCTGGGTACAGTGGGGGGCCCCTCCTTGGCACTTGTGCTCCTGATGTCACACCAGCTGTGGAGCAATCACTGACTCGGACACCGACAACCGAGCAAGCTCCTGCTAATGACATGACATTGGATGAGGAGATCGAAGACGAAGACGAGCTAGCTGCGGAACAGGCTGGAGAGGATCGGGAGGAGGAGTTAGTTGGCGCCTTCTTCCATGTTCTCAAGGTTTCTGCTGACGGGGCTTCTCTTGAAGAGACTTGAATTAATTGTACTACATACTATTGCTTTTGACTATACTATATATACCTGCTGCCAAAAAAGCGAAGGCAATGGGATATTATTGGGGGGAGGGCTCGAGCTCATCGTTGGCCGACGGCGACAACGATGGGAACAGTAGGACAGCGGCCTGATGGGCGCTGATGGACGGTGACAAGCTGTTGACAGACGTGGAGTGTTGACATTGGAGCCTCGGAATGATGTCCCGCACCCATCAACTGATGCGGGAACGGATATGTACCCGGTGAAGAGAAATATTGAAGAAGTGCCTAGCATTTAATGCGAGTTATTGCACTAAGCTGGCAGAAGAGAGCTTTCTATCTAATTAGAAGTGTACGTAGCTATCATCTACACGTCTAATGTCACCTGTCAGATGGGATTCACAGGTGTAACAGTGTTAGAAATTAACAGCCAACTTCTCACTAAGCCCTAGTAAACTATGTCATTGGTACATGACATCTGTGACATAGCTAATCAATTACCCACCACCACCTATGCCGCCGAGCATACTGCCAATGCAACGGGTTGGAGGGATGGGGGAAATGGGTCTACTTCACCCATTCCCCCACAGGTGTGTTTTTTATTAAAATTTTCAATTATATATGTGCTAAATTTATATATATCAACGACAGACTACATGTTTCGACGCGACAAGGAGGCTGTTGCCCTCCTCGTCGGGTCGAAATACATTTCAAATGGTCCCCCACCCCTCCCTTCCTCGAAACGCGAGACGGAGGGGGACTTCCAACCACCCTGATCCCCTCCCTCACTCAAAAAGCAAGACGGAGGGGCCGTCTCCTTCCAACTACGCCCATCCCCTCCCTCGCTCGAAACGCGGGACAGAGGGGGACTTCCAGCCGCCCTGATCCCCTCCCTCACTCGAAAAGCGAGACAGAGGGGCCATCTCCTTCCAACTACGCCCATCCCCCTCCTTCGCTCGAAGCGCGAGACAGAGGGGGACTTCCAACCACCCTGATCCCCTCCCTCACTCGAAAAGCGAGACGGAGGGGCTGTCTCCTTCCAAATATGCCCATTCCCCTCCCTCACTTGAAACGCGAGACGGAGGGGGACTTCCAACTACCCCCGATCTCCTCCCTCGCTCGAAAAGTGAGACGGAGGGGGACATCTGTCCCTACCACGTTTCCACCCGCCAAACAACGAAAACATGCCATCTGAGCATGTTTTCGATGTTCGGCGTGTGTCCACCGCCTCCCCACCTCCCGAACACCGAAGTCATGCCCAGATGGGCATGCTTTCGATGCTTGGTGTGTCTCCAGCACCTCCTCACTCGGTGGGTGTCCACCACCTCCCTATCTCCTGAACATCGCGACCATGCCCACATGGGCATGTTTTTGATGTTCGGCGCGTCTCCACAACATCCCCACCTGCCGAACATCGAAAAAATGCCCAGATGGGCCTGCTTTCGATGCTCGGCGCGTCTCCGGCACCTCCTGACTTCCCGAACATCGAGACCATGCCCACATAGGCGTGTTTTTGATGTTCGGCGTGTCCCTACGGCATTCCCACCCGCCAAACATCGGAAAAATGCCCAGGTGGGCATGCTTTCGATGCTCGGCGTGTCTCTAGTACCTCCTGACCTCCCGAACATCAAGACCATGCCCACGTAGGCATGTTTTTGATGTTCTGCATGCCTCCACCACCTCTCCACCTCTCAAACATTGGGCACGCTTTTGGTTTTCAGTACTTGTCTGCACTGCTGGAACAGCATCTTTCATTTGTACTTAGTTTTATGTAGTAGCTAGAGTAAATAATAAAATTTATTGATTAATTTGTACGGCATTGAATGTGATAAAGAACAAGTTAGGCTACCATATGCATGGTCTACGAAGATCTATTGTCTTTACATGGAAAAGAAACTGAACATTCATACTGCTACTGTACTTTAGAAAGCATGGCACAGCCACTATCTAATTTAGAAATATTTTCACTCACTTTTGATCGACATACATATAAGGAAGTTTCGCTCACTTTTGATGGTGCCTTAAATTGCAGAGGCCCAGGGGTAAAAGAACGAGTTACCCCTAAAGGGGACTCGTAACCTGCTCGCGGCAAGGGCAATCCTATCAGGAGGAGAGCGATCGAACTACGCAGCGACAACGAAACTCACCTGGGATCAATGGCATCATAGATATGGCCATATCGGGATGATAGCGTTACGACAGCTCGATTGGGAAGGATTAGTCAGTGGATTGGAAATAGACCAGTCGTCCATTCCATCACAAACATGTGAGGCATGTATCCAAGCCAAGCATGCACATCAGCCTTTCCTGAAAGAAGCCGAGAACCGCTCGGAATCGCTGGCGAACGAGTCGTATCCGATGTATGGGGTCCTGCCAAGGTCAAATCGATTGGAGGATGGAGCTATTACATTTCCTTCATCGACGACGCCAAACAACACAACACGGTCCTATTTTTGGCAGGGAAGGGAGACACAACCGGACATATCAAAGGGCATGTGGCCAAGATCAAACAGAAGTTTGGAAAGGCGCCAAGATACATGAGGGTTGACAACGGGGC
>Ga0307509_10007401_pt1 | contig 14349 bp, 20 predicted proteins | sample 10_EM_MG_FD_202245 | JGI IMG/M metagenome (GOLD analysis project Ga0307509, IMG submission 202245) | Populus trichocarpa ectomycorrhiza microbial communities from riparian zone in the Pacific Northwest, United States - 10_EM | ecosystem: Host-associated > Plants > Roots > Unclassified | place... | reverse complement strand
CAAAGCGGCGGTAAAAGTAGCCAAGAAAGAGGTCAACGAAGCGGCTGCCGTCAAGAAAGAGGAACCGGAGGTTGATCCAAAGAGGAAACTCTTCTTTTCGAAAGAACCTTCCAGGGCCCCTTCGAAAGCTCCTTCGCCAGCCCCTAGTGTGACAATTGCTAAGGATGATAAGGAACCTCCTGTAAATATCCTTTACCTCGAACTGGTCTCAACACTAATCCGGCGTTAACAGAGGGGAGTGAAACGTAAATCATCAGTTGGACTCGGACTCGGACAGAGGGGAACGTCTCCTGCAAACCTTGTGATTTCAAGGGTTGAAAATACATCAAGGAGTAAGCGCAGAGTGGTACTCTCGGAGGACGAATCGGATACTGTCTCTATCAAGCCCTCCACGCAAAAGTCACGGCCCAGTTTGAAGACCGTCGAGAGCACCGACAACTCTGAGGCTGAGCGTGAGGCAAGGGCACTGATGGATATTGACGACGGTATTTCCTTTTTATCGAGTAGATTTCAACATGATTGAATGATGTTCTTACAGATGAAGTCGAAAAGGTGTCCCATTTCCCATCCACGAGTACCAGCAGCGTCAACGAACCTGACGGCGACGAAGATTCAGAGGCTCTAGAAGGCGGGGATGTCACCATGGAAGATGTGCCCAAAAAACCAGCAACGAAGAAGAGAAAGTCGAAAACCATCATCCCAGTTGGGCGGAATGGATTAAAAAAGAGAAAGGTCACCAAAACTAGAAAAAGGATCGACTCAAATGGGTACACGGGTAGGTTCTCGCTTAAGAATATAACCTGAACTATACTCATTTGTCTTTTGAATTACAGTCAAGGAGGATTACTCGGATTGGGAATCTGTAGATACAGACGCCGTACCAGAACCTCCTGCAAAACCCAAAACAAAACCTAGAGTAAGAGCTGTCTCTGTCAAAAACGAGAGAGAAGACGAAGAGTTGCCACCACCATATCCCATGAAAGGAAATAACCCCTCATCCAAGGTGGCAGAACCGAGGAAGGCATCGATTAAACCAACTATCTCTGCCAAAGTGAGAGCTGCGGCAGCATCAAACTCCAAAACGCAAAAAGGAAAAGGGATTCTCAATTTTTTCGGACCCAAAAAGACTTAATACCTAAAGTAGCGCTATTGCAGAGGGGAGATTTTTGTAGGCTACTACTTATATACAAATGAATAATTAAGAACAATCTGGTTCATCTACCAAGTGAATGGTCAGTGAAGCCTCCAGGCCATGGGTAGCTTAATGTCAGTTTTGAGATGACGACAGATGTCGAGATATCTAGGGTCTGTCTCTTCAGTAATGTGTCCATGCCTCAAGAAGAAATCGACAACGGCTAACGCAGAGCTGGATTTGAATTTCCGATCGAGAAGGTGCTTAAGCGTGTCTTCGACATTGAGCAGTTCAAACTTTTCCACCTCACCGTCCAAGGCGTTGATCCGGGGGGTGAGAGAGCCGTCATGGGGTAAGGGGAGATCAAAAAGGTAATACATCCCTGGCAAAAGCCAACCTCCTGGAGAACGGTTCGAAAATGGCAGCACGCCAACTGGGCGGATGAACTGTTGGACATAATCCTGGTCAAGAAGTGCCTCTTCTGCTGACTCGCGAATAATGGTCGCCATTGCAGACTCTCCGAGTCCCATGCCTCCACCAACGGTCACATCAAATTTGCCAGGCCACCTGAAAAATCAAGCTGGTCTCGATACCTCTTCAACAGTTTATATCTACTCACGTTCGTTTCATCAACGATCGACGGGGTATCCATAGCATTGTTTGACCAGTGGTCGAATTGTGGGTATAGGCTACAAAAGAAAATAAATTTCACAACGTTCAATATATAAACCATGCAGACCTATGAGAAGAGCACCAAAATTCACCAGCCCGAAGAGAGGAAGGGCTGCCCGTTCGATAGCAAAAGCAATGGGATCATGGGCGACATTAGCCTCTGAATCCTGCAGCGGATGGGTGTATACCGGATACGCTTCATCGCTCCAGCCTAGTCATTTTTTTTCAATGGTCTAATTGTTTTATTATGTAAAAATGCCCGAACCTCTCAAGATTTCTTGGAATAAATTCTGTTTCCTCCATTCAGATACGATCCTCCCCATGTGCATCGTGCGTGTATATTTGCCCCCTTCGTTGACCCATGCTGCAAAAGCAATGGATTTGAGACGCCTTGGGAAATCCTTGGAGTAGCGAAGGTCCCAGGGTGACGCAGACCCAGAAATAAGGTGTTTCTGGTGGTCTCCTTCTAACGCTGACGCAACCTGCTGGCGTACGAAGCCAACAGGGTTTTCGTGGTGGTGATGAGAAACAAGCAAAGGCAATACAGTCTCTTCATTCACAAATTCCCCGTTTGCTGTTCGAGTAGCTATAATGTGGTCAATTTCGGATTGCCATCGACGATGGGGGAGGATGAGGTTGTTGCATTCAAGGATCAAGGGGAGGATGCTGTGATGACCGTTGGGGAGTTTGAGTGGTTTTACTGCTGTATGGTACGAAGGTAGGGCATTTCCAGGAGCTCTAGTGGAGTAGACAGCTCTGGAGCGAAGCAACGGATTTTTGAGCCAGATGGTCATGTGCAGTTGTTTGTGGAAATAGTCCTTATATCAAGGAGAAATGGTAGACGTGCTCGAGCAGTTCACTATAAACGTAAGCAAGGACGGGCCATGTGTTTTGGCGCGTTAGCTGTTCACCCAGCTCAGGAGTTTGAGGTTGCAAATGATTCTCTACTTGCAGTTAGCAGGAAGGCAAAAGAATTCATTTCGTGTCAGCGTGATAACGTAAACTGCAGAACAAGACGATGGAGGAAAACACGATAGCGACAAATATGCAACAGGCTTTTATGGAACGAAAACAGCGAAAAGAAATTACATAAAAAGTGTCCCAACTCGTTCCTCGGAAAATAATTCATATCCTTTGTCCACGTCTTTCTGAACTAACTTTGCCAGTCCTTTCACGTTCGGCCTCTCTGGCCTTCATTCTCTGTTGTCGGACATTCATCATAATTTGTCGACCGACAGGAGACATATCTGATGACGAAGCAGGAGAGGGGGTCATACCTACAGGTGGACGGAACATAGCATGTTCTACGACGCTGCGTAATAGCGAGCGCGACCCGGTTGTGTTTGAGCGAAGGGGTGTGGAAGGAAGTTCATTTCTCACAGCAAGGCCAAGCTGGTTCTCCTTCCTCTGGCCTACAGAAGGTGTGATGTCCACCTTGACATTTTTGGGCGGGTAGTCGTGTTGTTCGCTACGAGTCAAAGTTGAAATGGACGTTTGAGAAGAGCTACGGCGGTGTGCTCGCGACCTTCCTCTAGGGGGGATCGAGGTAAATGGATCAGATATAGGGTGTGGATTAGAAGACGAGTTAGAAAGCTCGACCAAGGCAGATCGCCTCCGCTTAACGCTTCCAGATGAAGACTTGCGGGGAGGCGCGCGTGGCCCTCGTGGAAGACCAACAGGGCCTTCACGGTTTGTGGAGGGCGTGGGGGCAGTTACAATGACCTGAGTTGGTCCAGTCATAATAACCTTAATTTCGTTCTGTTTCGTTTCTCGCTTATCGGCAACTTGGATAGCGATGGTCTGGGAATCTTCAATTAAGTGTACAGGCCTTGTGTTGTGAGAATGGTGGCTATCATCGGAGAAGGCAGAACGAATGTGTGGGGACTCTCCTCCATCACTGGGGAGGTGATCTTTCTCCATTATATCTGAGCGAGGTCGTGAATGTTTTGGGGTAGCATCCGTCATAGGTACGGGTGTTAAAGAGAAAATCGCGGGGGTGGGCTTGAAAGCAGGGGCATCAGAGTCGTCATAAGTGCCATTTTCGTCGGATGGTGAGCTGAAGTAGCTCGGCAGTTCCGGGAGGGACCTATCTTGGCTCTCAGGCGCCTTCGATTGCTTACTTCGGGTCAAGAAGCTAAAGATCTGAGAAGCACGTTGAGGTGTACTTGGGTCGCTATTTTGATAAGGGCTGTTGATCTTTGTAAAGTCATCCGTGTCAATGTCAGAGAGATTCGTAATGGTGCTGAGTTCGACCTCCATGGAAGAAATGGCGGGATTATCTAAGGTGCTGGTCGAAATATCGCCTTCGGCGAAGGAGACTTCAGGTTTCAAGGCTTCGGTATAAGATTGAGGCGTTTGGGGTGCGCACAGATCCAGGGAAGAATTGGAAGAAGCCGTTTCAGTCTCACTGTTGATGAGAGAAAAAAGAATAAGAATTCCCCTACCCCCCATTTTTCAAACTGAAAAATGGATGACTTACGCTAAGAATCGCTCGGCCCATGAAATGTCCCCTTCAACACTCCCACTGGTGTTGCCATTTCGCGAATTCAGGCTGGATGGAGCACCAAGAAGTTGGCGGAAGGTAGATCCATTGCGACGAACCTGCGCTCGGCCTTCTCTGGGAGGGGAAGGGGGGCTGTTGGAAAAGGCATTTACAGAGAGCTTCCCATGTTCGTCATAAAGGTCAATGAGGCTGGCCACAGATGGGTCTGAGCGGAGTCGGAGCACTCGACTGTCTTCAGTTGGCAATAAAGAGTTACAGTGCTGCTTAGAGGGACTTTCTTTGGAATAATTTAGGTCTCGATTGGCGTACGGAAACTCGGTGGAGGCGTGTCGTTTTCGCTTGTGAACGGTAACATTATATGTCCCTCGCTGGTTCAAAGAAGTGCTCGCTAGGCTAATAGTTGAAGATGCGGGAGTATGAATAACGTTGTTTATGGGATGTGCTGTAATCAAGGCCGGCTGTTCAAAAGAAAGAACAAGGAAATATATAATAATTGCTCACGCAGAGGCGGTAACGTTGCATAATTCAGCTCAGAAGTTTCGACAAAGCGAGCCGAAGATGACCTGAGGAGGCGACTAACAGCAGCTTCGTGCTCTTCGTCGTCGACTGCACGCACTTCTGACCAAGGTTGCTCTGGTATGGGAGTATTATGGACGATTGGTGGTCTTTCTTTCTTGCTTTTCTTGCTTCCTAGAGAGAATAAGCGCTTAAGCAGACCCATTTCAAGTTCAAGGAGTGTGATGAAAAGGAATGTGGTGGGTTGAGCTAAACCTTTGCGCGTGCCGCAATCGAACTTGTGCCAAACAAGCACAACGCGTTCAGGCACGTGAGTCCCCATAAGCGAATTTCGGAAGGAACATGGAAGGGTATTCCCAGCGGCCAGGTCTCCAGTCCCTCACGAAAATGCACCCTCAGCTGGTAGAGAACGCCGGCAGCGTAGCCAGAGATTTTTGCATGCTTGAACGAAATATACTTTCCCATTTGAAACTCGCGCTCCTGCTGTCTTTATTATCTTCGTCCCTGCTTCTTCAAACGCGTCTCATACCTGGAAGGGAGGAAGAACATGATGCAACCAGCGAGATACCTCTTGCATGTGTCCAATTTGTTGCTGCAATAGCTGCCATATATGCTGGAGTATGGGAGTACTATAATGGCTATTGGGATTTCAGGAAGATGAAAGCTCTTTTAACCGCTGATAAGTCAGTTTTATTGGGCTCTCAAAATCTTCGGTGGATCTGATCGAATCACCTTTCTCTTCAGACATCATCTCATTGTCATGGGCTGTGTCGCCGGCGTCATATTTGGAACTTGCATTGTCCTTCTGGTGTAGGGGATTGAAGGGTTCGATTGTATCAGTGTTTCTCTCAGTGTGTGGTCAACTCCCTTTATTTGATGTAAACTAACTACTGTTAGCAACTTTCCTCATGCTTCGTCAAATACACCCCAAGCACCATCTGGCATCATGTCACACGACAGACATATCATTGTCCTCTGCATCCTCGAAAGCACAACTTACAAGGAACTGCATAAAGGAGAAATCATGCTAGCCGCGTGCCTTAATTCCTGTAGTTTTTATATTCGACTGTGTTCTAGATAACCTACTTATGTATCATAGATGATAGTGTACTCTCGCCTCTAATTGAATTCTCTGATAAAGTTGTTTTTTATTTGGATTGTGGCCTAAAATGGGAAATATTGATGGTTCGATCTTTATATATAACCCCAGGTTATTTTCACTTTTCTCATACCCACTCGTCCTTCATCTCCTCTTTTTGCGACTCTGTCAAGAATTCACGATGAAAATTACCCAAAAAATACAACAGTCCCACAAGGAGGACAAGGTCTGGTGGTCGTTCGAGTACTTCCCTCCACGGACTGCCCAGGTATTTCATATGGATTTAAAGGTCCTCCTCATTTGACGCCGTTTCTAGGGTTTGCAAAATCTTTTGGATCGCATAGAACGTATGCGGGCACTAGGCCCCGAGTTCATAGATATTACATGGTGAGCCTGTTCAATTTTATGACAGAGCTATCCTTGACAGTACCTTCCATCAAGGAATGCTGGTGGTAGAACGTCCGACTTAACGTCGGAAATGGTGAAGACATGTCAAGGTCTAATTGGAATAGAGACGTGTATGCATTTGACATGCACCAATATGCCGAAGGAAAAGGTTGATATTGCTTTGAAAGTGTGTGACGGCTTAACGGGCTTGATAAAAGTTACTCATTCGCCATGCAGGACGCAAAACAACATGGCTGCCGAAATGTGCTCGCATTGCGAGGGGATCCCCCTCAAGGAAAAGATGAATGGGAAGCAATTGAGGATGGCTTTGTCCACGGAATTGATCTCGTCAAGCACATACGTCGCGACTACGGCGATTATTTCGATATCGCTGTCGCTGGTTTCCCCCAACACATGACTCTTCCCCCAGAGGAACGTGACAACGAAATTAGATGGTTGAAGGAAAAGATTGACGCAGGAGTCAGCTTCATTTTCACTCAGATGTTTTATGATGTCCAACTCTTCATCGACTGGGTGAAGGCCATTCGTGCTGCGGGTATCACAATTCCGATCGTACCTGGAATTGCGCCTATTCAAACGTGGAACGGCTTTCAGCGCGCTACAAGCCTGGCGAAAATCACGATTCCTCAGGATTTCCTTGACGTCCTAGAGCCAGTCAAGAACAACGATGAGAAGGTTCGCGAGATTGGAACGAAGCTTGTCGCGGATATGTGCCGAACAATTCTAGATGCAGATATTGGGGTTCGGGGTCTGCATTTCTACACCATGAATCTGGAAAGAGGCACTAAGATGTTGCTGGAAGAGTTGGGTCTTGTTCCCAGAATCGAGACCATTAAGCCACTTCCCTGGAGACAGGTACGTTTCTTTCTTGAAATTTCCTTCCGTTCTCTCAACAATCAATGTCTAGTCTCTTACCCCAAACAGGCGACAAGAAACAATTCGCCCAATATTCTGGGCCAACAGGACGAAATCTTATATCTCTCGAACCGAAAATTGGGACGAATATCCCAACGGTCGTTTCGGAGACTCGCGCAGTCCGGCCTATGGTGAGCTAGATGGGTATGGCGTTTGGATCAAGCAAACGGCAAGTCGCACTTCAAATTTTCAGCATGATGCCCTTTATAATTCTCTTCTTCTTTCAATTAGAAAGAAGATGCTCTCAAACTCTGGGGCCACCCAACCACATTCTCTGATATTTCATCTCTGTTCGCAAGGTTCTGTTCTTCAGAATTGTCAGCATTGCCCTGGTCAGACCAGGCACCTTCAGTGGAGACTTCGGTTATTTCGAAGCAACTGGCTCAGATCAACGAGCTTGGTTTCTTGACGATTAACTCTCAACCGGCCGTCAATGGTGCCAGGAGTGACGATAAGGTGTTTGGATGGGGCCCAAGCAACGGTTATGTTTATCAAAAGGTGATGCTCCACCATTCCTCCTCTCAATCGCAAGTCGCTTATATGGTACTCAGGCATACCTTGAATTCTTTGTCAACCCAACCCTCCTTGAACTACTTCTGAGCCAAATTGAACGGAACAGTAACATCACGTATTATGTTATTAATAAGCGTGGCGATCTCCGTACCAATACCCACTCTGATGGCCCGAATGCAGTGACGTGGGGTGTCTTCCCAGGCAAGGAAATTGTCCAGCCAACCATTGTAGAGGCAGTCAGCTTTATGGCCTGGAAGGTAGGAAGCATATTTTCGAAAACTCTGTTTGATTGAAGCTTGACACTTTCATACAGGATGAGGCCTTTGAACTGGGTGCACAATGGGCCAAACTTTATGAGCACAACTCACCTTCTCAGAAACTCATTTCTGAGTTCATGGATACATCTTTCCTTGTTAATGTTGTGCACAACGACTTCCACGATGCGGACGCTATCTTTAGGCCCTTCTATAAGGCGGGCGCTGAATACCAGGTCTCCAAGCCCAAGGCAACTGCCATCAACGGCCACTGATGACTTTAATCTTGATCATATCTTCTATTATCCCCAGACACCCCAAGCACTGCTCCCGCTCTCTCTCTTATTTCCAGATTCGGGTTCAACCCCCGTTATCTACAGTCATTGCCATGGGTTTCAGTAGACTAGTACTTTGCTCTCCTTACTCACAATCTCCAAACAGCATTTCCCTTCCTCATCAAGACATACTCATACTCATTTTCTGCATCAACTGCATTTATCATAAAGATATCCCACACATTTATATGGCATTAGTTACTGTATAACGGAATTACACCTATCATTTCACTACAACTGAAGCCAAAATTTACATTAATTCGGAGAAGAAAAAGTCATTACTCATGGGTGGAGGCCCAGCTACAAGACCACTTGGAATTTCGACCATTTCCCCGGAAAGATCTGGGGTGGAAACAACGCCATTTAATAATGAATCAATTCATTCCAGAAAAAGCCACAAACCAAGCAATTTAATTTTCAGTCCTATTTCCGTAAGAGCCTGAACAAAACCAGCTGTTTCCTTGGAAGATACATGCCCGCCATCCCTCCGGAGCATATTCAATCCGTCTGTCCAATCAGCCCACCGCGATTGATCAGGAGCAATTTGATCTGCAAGAGATCCCTCGTGTGCGCTTAATAGTGAGAATGAAAGTGGAGATGGAACCAAGGCTGAAGTTGGAGGGAGGTCGTTTTGGTCTCGTAATACATTCGGAGGGGGTGCACATATACCCGTCGCGATCTCACTTATCAAGGAAATGTCGATTCTCTCGGGGAGATCCTCGAGCCCATTGCGGACAGGAAACTTGACTGCGCTGTCAACGTAGTGCAAGTATTTCATACCGGTATCCTGTAAATCAAATCAGTCGGTGTTTAATGTATGAGATATCGATTTACTAGTCTCATGAAACGCCAGGGTCGACTTGGCCTTCGGGCTGCCTCCCGGGGAGACGATTGTGGGAGGGCATTCACGAACCAAGCACCTTGGAGTAGACATTGTATTCTTTGCTGCCTCACGAATTCGAAAGACTCCTTGTAGAGTTTGGCACGTAGATTTCTTTGAGGGGATGAGCAAAAAATTATTTGATGCAGAAATGGAAGACATACCGTACGGGTACCTTGCTCAATAAATCGTCTTCAAGCTCCAGTTCCTTCATTTGACGGTCTCTGACAGCACGATATTCGCATTCGATGAAGTCATGCTCAACTTCATGCCACGGACGAACATTTTCTCTGCGGAGTGCAACCTTGACCCTGCGGGAGGATGAGACACGGCTGCATGGGGTAGAGGTAGAAACTTACTGGCTGCGAACCAAAGCCACTACACGAGTAAAATCTCCCGTCGCGGCTCCACTTTCACTCCACATGCGGATAAAGAAATGAGTGGCAAGCGAATGCACTTTAGGAAAATCGAGGAAGAATGGTTGGAAGGTCGTTGATGTTGAATCTGTTGCATATGTGTAAGTTTCAATACCGACGCCAAAAAAAAATACAACACACATCCCGGAGCAAATATAGCCCAATGCTCTGATAGTAACTCAACTACCTCATTGGATGCTTTCGCAATAGGACACCTCCGCTCTTCCGGCCTGCTCAATTGTTCAAGAATCACCTGCAAGATCGTTAAACATTGCATTTGTAGATATAAATCACGGCACGCACCTTGGAAAAATCTGGATCGCTCTCGACGAATTTTTTCTATACTAAATTAGTTATGTCTCTGAGGGTCAATTTGGAATAAAACACACCAAGCACTCCAACCCAAGTACACCAACCTCGCTGAACTCCTGAATAATATCTTCTGTATCAAACCCAAGCTTGCGCCATTTCAAAAATTGGCCATTGGAGTCTACGTCCTCTTCCAGTTTACTCCAGGCCCAAATGGACTTAAGAGCGGCAGCATGCGTTTCATCTTCTTCAGGGTCTACGAGAGTTGTCTTCTTACGATAGGTAACGCGGACGATGTTGGCTTGGAAGTCCAAGATACAGGAAGTTAAGTCTTCAATAGTGTGAAGAGACATCAATCGCTTAAGGAAAAAATCAAAAATAAGGGGTCAAACGCAGGCGAAACACCCACAACCACGGCTTTTCTGACGTTCAACCTTTCCAGTTCTGAGATAAACTCTTCCCATCTCGCATCACTCGCATGGGCAAGCAGCGAGTTTATAAGCATCATACTGCAAGGCAATAAAGATGGCTTCAACTAAAATAATAATCAGACCGACTGGAATGCGAACCTGTACTGTGCCATTGCCGTGTCAGCACTTCCGAGTCGATTAACCACTGTTTCCAATAAACCGCGTTCTTTCCTCATTTGTTCGAATACGACTTGAAATCCGTATCGATATATGGAACCTGGCGGAGCATTCGGAGGACTTCGACTAGAGCTCGCCAATTGTGGACCTGGAATGCTGGAAGGGTCTGCTTCGACAAGTTTCTTGAGGATGGCGGTTGCAGGGCGACAGACGTTGATCAGGGATTGCGGTGAGGATAGAATCTGAACCACCCTCAATATGAAGTCATTGCTCAAATCCGCCCACCCATAATCCAATTCCATCAAATTCTGCATGGCAGCCAATGCATACTAAACCCAAGTAAGTTTCTGTTTGGAATAGATGTTACGAGCCAATTACCGCCAGGGTATTTCCAGTGGTTGAGAAAATAACATCAACGAGCCCAAGTAGGCCGTTATGATCCAGGAATTCGTGAGCGAAAGCTTCTTCCTGGAGACACGTTGAGAACGCGTCAGGCATCAAAGTAGATAGGACTTACGCGGATATACTTCTGGAGAGAAAAGAGGTTCATCTTGATGTTCTTGTCATTTATGTTGCGTAATTTCTCAGCAGTTTCTCTTGCTTCACGAGCTGGTGCATTGACAAGCCTGTGCTCTGGATTTAGTTAACAAAACTTGAAACCTCCTTAAGCACTCACTTCAAATTGACCTTATTCCTAATTTTCTTCCTTAGGTTGTCATTTGTCACCAGTTCATCCGTCTCGTCCCTCAGAGCGAAATGAGAAGGTGGTTCCTTGATCTTCAAGTTGAGGCAAAGTTGCTTCATCACATCGTCCACTGTGAGAGTAGGATCGATACGTGTGCGAACAGTTACTCCGTCCCCAGTGGTGACATTGTTTGTTGGCACTAATGCACCCGGTTTTTGGCTCCCATTCGAAGCTGCTGACGGTCCTAAGGGACTCCGGGGAGCTGAGGAGTTGTGACCAGCCGTGGACATCAATTCAGATACGAGGGGTGTTGAGATTTAGATGGGTGTTCTTGCCACAATGGTCGAGTTGTGGGTCCAATAAAGATGGAATAGTAGCTAAAGAATAGAATACAAGTGGAATACAGGATTTCTAACGTGTCTGCTCCATGTCATGCAATATTCAGAACTCACTGGCACCAGCTTCTCGACCTAGGACGTAAAGTTTGCAGAGGCAAATCTGTCAATGATAATCAGCAATATAGTTCATACCAATAGCGAATCAGGAAATCAGAAAAGCGTGAATAACGTCCTATGCGACCGTCCATTCAAAAGAATACGACGCTCCGACTGACGTGCAAATGTCGAACTAACTCATCATTTTCAAAGACTTAAGGGAGGAACTCAACTCACCGATAGGGGGTAGAAAGATGCCGTGAGTGTGACGGTATAAGAGTAGGAGCAGAAAAAAATGATAGTAAGCAGAGATAAAGGGTATATATTGATGGTGACCTTGTTTATTTACATAATTGTTATGATACATAACCCAACCAACAACCGTCCAGTGTCCAGTGAGCATCCTACATATCGTTTGTCACACTTATAAGCAGTGGTATAAATGGCCATACCACTGTAGACTACTGTGTGAAGTCGGTTCAACTAGCAGATATCGAGAAGAAATACCGACTCAAGAAACTGCAACTCAATCATTGAATCAAGGGAGCTCAAGGTTATTTAATGCAAAGGATGTAGGCAACCTCGCAAGAAAGGCTAGCACGGATTCATGTGTGTCTCCTTTGTTCTTAGAAATTCGGTTTGGGTTACTCTCGTTCAAGGCGCAGTCAGTCACTTTCCTAGATTTCCCTACTTTGTGAGAAACATTGGGCATTTCATCCCCCATGGCCAGTGCGCTCCCTGCTTGCAATCATCCGATGTATGACCCTGTGACCGTTTCTATGGCCCCCGACGACTATGAAATATTTGCGGAGCTAACGCTTTAGTATCGGGGCCGGATGAGGGAGAGTTCGCCTTTGGATTCAACACTTTTCTGCCGTCAGATCATCCTTATAATAAGAGCATTACTTCAGATTCCTCCTGTTCCCCCGAAGCTTATGGTGAGTCAGAAATCCACGCGGTTCCGTTGTCGCAAGCAGGCAAGCAACTGCAGGACCAGATCATTCCATTCTTCTGAACGCCGTGGGGGGTCATTACTTTTGCCGGTAGGTGCCACCCGACAGGGCCTCGACAGGCAGTACATGGGTACCTTCTCGCACCGGAATTCGTCATTGTGTGCATGTAACGGGCTTTTTTTGCCCAAAGTCACTGACATCCTTTCAAGAGCGGTTCCACCTACGTCACAAGCATCGATGAAGCAAAGATTGTTCGATAATGGCATCCCAGGTGCGATTGAATAGTAAGAAAAGAACATTGCTAGGTACGAAAACAAGGCCTTGTTTACTTTCGATGTACTAAACGCGGTGAGAAATGGAATGAAATATGAAGCTGCGATACCTGCCTCTCGCAGTTTCGGGTATCGGGAGAGTGGAGTGGATCGAGAATACTGAAGAATGATCAGAAAATATGGAATCTACAACACCTTACACCGAGCTTTCTCAAGTATCCCTTCGGGTTAGTGTGATCAAATCCAGGCTGGTTGATGATTTATTCGAGTTCTAAGTTCTACGATATAGTCGAACATGAAGTTAAACATTCATCCTTTTCGCTTTCTCCCTTCGTTATCTAAATCTCGTGAACAGTTGTTTAGGTTTATTCAGATGGGAGCAGAGTTCCAAAGGAACAATCGAACTGCAAACGAATTTGATTAGCTTTCATGGCCCCGTATGAGTACAGCCCATGTACGAATCCGCGAAGGGATTGAATGAGGCGCCCAAGATTCCAGCGGTAAATCCAAGTTGATTTAACTAGCTCTTCAAGCTCGATGCATCTAGTAGAAGGACTTGATTATTTTTTCACGCTGAAACAAAGACTGTGAACGAAGTGCTGTGGAAGGCCTTCTTCCAATCCCCATCTTTCTAATGAGTAGATTAGGCTTTAAAGGGAGCACACTGCTTTGCCTATGCAGATGAGTCCTCATGGACGAGTCTCCAAGCCAAGATCTGAACCAATAATGGCGGACACCTTTCCGGCTGCAAAGTGGCCATTTTTTTTTGGGGGGGGGAATGGGTTGCCACAGTATAAGGGGTCGTATGCCCAAGTACAACAGCTCCTTGCACAATGGGGCCATTTCAAGGTCACCCATAATTTTGTTTACATTAACGAAGTAAATATTCCTGGTATAATTCATAATATTTTTACGCGGCCAATTCATATGTCAATGCCACCGCGATCTTAGCAAATTCGAGGGAGTGTGCCCAAGAAAAGCCAGCAACGCTAGTTGTATCCTTTGCACTATGAATGTTAGGATTGTCGTTCCCAGTAACAGCTTCGTATGGGAAGGCGGATGGGAACCCCGCTTTATGCCAGCTGGCATGGTCGGAGCACGCATATTCACACTTGAAGAGGGTTGAATAGTGAGGAAAAAATGAAAAATGACACAAAATCACTGACAGCTTTGTCCATAGCCCAAGGAATCCTCGAGTAAGCCGTGATAAGAGCCTTCATGAAGGTATTCAATTCGGGGCTAATGAAGTCTGCCTGTAGAGCCATAACTTCTGTGGTTCCAGGCTTGAAACTAATTCCGAGATTTTGAAAGGATGTAGCCCAGAGAGACAAATGAACGTACTAGCCAGACATGTCTAGTTGCATGAATGCCTTGACCCCGACTCCCTGAGCCTTGTACGACGTCGCTATAGCTTGGGAACCCAGGAGCCCGACCTCCTCTGCAGCATACCAGTGGAATTCGACTGG
>Ga0307509_10007400_pt1 | contig 14354 bp, 11 predicted proteins | sample 10_EM_MG_FD_202245 | JGI IMG/M metagenome (GOLD analysis project Ga0307509, IMG submission 202245) | Populus trichocarpa ectomycorrhiza microbial communities from riparian zone in the Pacific Northwest, United States - 10_EM | ecosystem: Host-associated > Plants > Roots > Unclassified | place... | reverse complement strand
ATATCTTTTTTCTTTTTTAGTTTTGATTTTTTTTTATATATTTTTAGATTATTTTAATATGTTAATATTAAAATTTATTTTAAAGTAAAAATATATATTATAACTCACTTTTATATATATTATATTACATAGTGTCAGTGTGTGTCCCTTCCATGTTATCTCATTGATAAAAGCAATTCACACAACCAGCTCACGTGCTCTGATCTATCTATTGTCATTAATTATTTATTCCTTGATTTCCTCTCTCGGTGGATTGATTGAGCATTCCAACCACATTAGTTTATGTTAAGATTAAAGGATAATCATCTAGATGGTGATGGTGGTTCAGTGGTAAGAGTTTGGGACCAAAAAGTTTGTTTTTTCTGTGATCTTAGGTTCGAGCCCTGTGGTTGCTCATATGATGGCTACTGGAGACTTACATGGTCGTTAACTTCAGGGTCCGTGAGATTAGTCGAGGTGCGCGCAAGCTGGCCCGGACATCTACGTTAAACTAAAAAAAAAGAAAAAGATTAAAGGATAACAGGATACAGATTTCTAAGAGAGTAATGGAACTGGTCTTTCATCTTGCCCGCCTGCTCTGTAAAATATCTATACTTTCACTTTAGTCCCTCTACTTTTTATTAAAAAATTTCTTATTTGTTATCATTGAGAAACTTGTCCCTCTAAACAAATATTTCTAAAAAGGGAAAAAAGGAAGTCGTTTGTCTTTGGAACTTTGCTAAGGCGACGTAGAAAACTTGTCTCGCGCACATGAGAAGGCCAACCGAATTCAGGGGACCAGACAGTGGAAGGCAAGGCAAGGCAACCACCGGTCTGGCTGTTCTGGTGGCTGCTACTTGTATACGTGCCCAACTATCCATGGACCTCTCTCTGCAAACAAAAGATAGAGCTTACAGCTACACCACCACGTGTGGCCATGACATGTTCATTCATAGACAGAATTCGGGCTTTCCTTTCCAATCAGATCCTAGTAATGTGAATTCATTAACTTTGTTGTCCAAAATTTAAGCGTACTTGCTTCACATCTCAACTGCTTTTCCTCCAATTTTATGGTAACCGGAAACGTTGTTGTGAAAATTGATGATGTGAAGTAACTTAGATGTCTCAAGGAATCGAAGTAACTTAGAAAACGGTTTTTGAGTTATATAATTGATTGATTAATTGATTCTAATAATTTTTTTTTAATTTTAATCAATATGGTGGATAGCTTCTAATTGGTGTTATAGATCAATGTGATTTGTAATTAGTATTTATATGTAAAAGATTTTATTGGATGGATATATAGATTTTTAAATATTTAAATAAGTATTTTTTTTGAAAGATAAAATATAATAATATTCTAGAAAGAGATATCTGAAAATATATATGCAGTAGAGAATGAAGATTATGAATCTTTATTTTGAATGATTCATAGTATATTTATAGCTCATGAGTTTTGTCTTTTTATGGAGAGGAGGAACTGAAGTTTAATTTCACTTTTATGATATTTTGAGTTGTATTCCACTTATGTTATTTAGCAAATGAGTTGTATTGTGAGCTGTATTCTACTTATTTTATTTAGCAAAAAAATAGAAACATGGTAGATCATGAGAGACTTTAATACATTTAATTATGTTGGTAAAGTGTAAACTTATTTAATTAAACATATTTGTTGATAAATAATTCATCTAATATTTTATGTAAAAATCTATAAAATTTGATGGTGTTAAATTCAGATATTATGTTTGAATCCATGGGCGTAGCGAATTCGGCCATGTTTAGGGTACGCCTTGGCCTGGTGTGGCGAAGTTTTGCCAGCGCTAGACCTAGCCCATCTTGATTGAAACGTGTTTGGTGCAGGCGCGTGCTAACCCAACACATCTAGAATTCAGAAAAATTATATTCCTATATTTTTTTAATTTAGTATTTTTTAAAAAAATATAATGATAAAATCTTTTTTCATCAGTTATCAATTTCTCACAACGTTGGATTCCTTCCATTATTGGCAAATGATGAGATTACCAGGGCAGGCTCAACTATTTTCTACGTCAAAAGATAACACTCTCACGCTGTTGGAGGCCGAAGTATCGACCAACGTTGTTTGTTTGATTTTCTTCTTTTATTTATTTATTTTTCCAAGGTTATAATAGTATTAAACTACCCTTCACCTCTCCCGGGGGTGCCTAAAGACTTGACTATAAATATGTGCAACAGGAACCAATCTGTTGGAAAATGCACTGAGGCTTCTTGTCTCCCCTGCTAGCGATGGCTTCTTTTCTGTGGAGTGTATGCTTAAGTTTCCTGCTTTTAGCTACCGTAACCAAGGGTGCTTCACCAAAACAGGTTTTGGATGTACCGTTCGGCCGCAACTATGCGCCTACTTGGGCTTTCGATCACATCAAATACATCAATGGAGGTTCTGAGATTCAGCTCAAACTGGACAAATTCACAGGTGCAATGCAAGTGATTTCTTTTTTTTTTCATGGTAGATTGCACCCATTTTTTCTGTTATTAAGTATTTATCTTCTATGTATTAACTCTCATGTGTATATGCGCATGTACACACAAAAGGGACTGGATTTCAATCTAAAGGCTCTTACCTGTTTGGTCACTTTAGCATGCACATAAAGATGGTTCCAGGGGATTCTGCTGGAACTGTGACTGCATTCTATGTATGTACTGCTTCCTTTTCCAAGTCATTTTGTGAATCTGAAATAGAGGAAGCTTGTTCCTTGTCTGTTCCCTGTTTAGGTAATTGGATTTCTGTTTGAAAATTTTGAATTTTTTTTGTTGTGTGTAGTTATCTTCTCAAACCAATGAGCATGATGAGATAGACTTTGAGTTCTTGGGAAACAGAACAGGACAGCCCTACATCTTACAAACAAATGTGTATACTGGAGGGAAAGGAGACAAAGAGCAGAGAATTTATCTTTGGTTTGATCCTACCAAGGGATACCACGCCTACTCTGTACTTTGGAACATGTACCAGATCGTGTAAGTTCCATTCCTACTGGTGCTGCCCTCTATTGATCTGTTCCTAAGAACTCTGGTCTGACCCTACAAAGGGATACCTTCCCTCTTTTATCTGCAGATTCTTTGTAGATGACGTGCCAATCAGAGTGTTCAAGAACAGCAAAGATTTAGGATTGAAGTTCCCATTCAACCAACCTATGAAGATATACTCAAGCCTTTGGAATGCAGATGACTGGGCGACGCGGGGTGGCTTGGAGAAGACTGACTGGGCCAAGGCTCCCTTCATAGCCTCCTACAAGGGCTTCCACATTGACGGTTGTGAGGCGTCGGTAAATGCCAAGTTCTGTGAGACACAAGGTAAGCGTTGGTGGGATCAGAAGGAGTTCCGAGATCTTGATGCCGCTCAATACAGGAAACTCGGGTGGGTTCGCAAAAAATACACCATCTACAACTATTGCACGGATCGTGTTCGCTTTCCTTCTCTCCCTCCAGAATGCAAGCGTGACCATGACATTTAAACTTCTTTAGCTAGAAGCCTTTTACTTGCCGTCAGTAGCACTGCAGCCATATATTTGGACAGTAAAGAAGGGATGATGCTGTTAGTTAGTTTCCTTCATTCAAATTATTAGAACAGGTTCTGCTATTTTTATTAATCCATTTGCTGGTATCATCTCATGTTTCGGCTGGACGGGTCACTTCGGTTTAATAAGCATAGGGAATAATGGGTGATTTCTTCTTCTCTGGTGGGTGAGGCAGTGAATCTTGTGAAATATGATGGCTTCACCTGTCACATGCTTAAGCTTTGCTTTCTGGTGATTCAATAATCAGTTTCCTACATCCTTAAATCTTGCCACACAAACTGTAGCTAAATACATCAGTATCTGTACCTACCAAGTGCTGCTAAGGATATGAAAATGACATGATAGATCTCCATCACCGCTTTTACGCTTTTACGACCTTGATTTGTTAATATATGGAACCCTATGTTTCAATAATATTTAATTTATGGATCCTATCGTTTCACCTTTTTCTGGTCATTAACATGGAGGACAGCCCCCCAGTTTAGGAAACATAATATAATCCTTCGGCAACTCTGCATGTGCATGTGCTATAGGGCGACGCATTCAATACAACAATCTACAAATTTCAAGGTCAGTCCCAAGGGCCGAGTCCAAGATTCATGGCTGTCACAGGAGCAGGTGGGGCCTGAGCCGCCCAGCACCATGGAAAAGCATGGAAAAGATGATCGTATCAATGGATTACGCATCAAATTATCAGGCAAATATTAGCAGTACCTAAACAAATGAAGACTGTCAAAGAAGAGCGTTTCTCAGGTACTAAAGCAACGGAAGAGAGCCATAAAAACCAACCAACAATTATTTAACCAATCCATAAAGCGAAAACATGGGTTGGGGTGACTACTGTTGCTTTTTAACTGATGTAAAAATGCTGTAAGCAATATAAAAAGAGCCACAAAATCCGATTAGAATAGTGGGATCATTCTTATAAATTGAGATAAAAGGAGGAAGCCATATCCTGTATAGACAGGATAGACAGGAAATTGATCACAATCGAGAAAGTCAAGATTATTGTGAGTGGAGTTGCAACAGACAACCAGATCTAAGAATCATTTGCAGGAAAATTCTATAAATAACCAGAATCTAGGGACTAAATAACATTGATTATGGGGTACCATGAAAAATGAGAAGGCACACGCAAGCATGTGATCCACTTCCATTGTCAGCCCAATATTTTATAGTAATCTGGGTCTATCCATGCGGGCTGCAAGCAAGGAATTTCTCGTTCCTGGCAATCACGAACTCCAAGAAAAGGCTGAATATGGGAAAGGGAGTGAGTTTGATTTTTATCAAGATAAACGTTGAAGTTCAGGCTCATTAGCTCTCAAATTGAAGACTCTGCTGATAAGTGTCTTTGAAAGAAAAGGTTCAGTTTCTATCGAAGTCTCAACATCCCTGTGCAATTTGTTCAAAAAGAAGAAAAATTCCATGTGAAATGCAGACAATGAAATTTCAACTAGCTTACTGGATCAGAAAGTGCCCGGATAAAACCTAAAAACATGAAATTGGAACAAAATAACAATCGTCGACACTGCTCTAATTTAGGACAGCTCATTATCATAGTTATTGTCCTTTTAAACATCCTACTGCAGGTACATCTGGAGAAGCCAAGGGTGCTGTGATACTACCACCTCTTTCCATCCTCAACCCATCCTACTCCCATCACTCAATTGAAATCAAGCACCAGAAAGGGGAAGATAACTAATGCACACTGCCAGAAACCAACTCAGCAGAGGATGGTGATCGTTCTTTTTCTCTTGAAAATTATGGAAAGCCAGAAAGGTAAAATGTGTACAGAAATGTCACTTCCATTCTTGTAATCTTCCAACGCCCATGAAATAGGCTTTCTAATATCTTATCTATCCACAAAAAATATGCACCAATCAACCAGTGACATCTCTAGCATCTAATCTAAACCCAAAAACACACGAATAACAATAAAGTAGTTTTCTTACCGTCTGCAATTACAAGCTTAAGAGTTATAAATAAGAGAAAACAAGTGGGTGACATGAACTGTGTAGCAGAGAATACTGATTTTAGGTTATACATCTAACTTGATCAAGATCATAGTTCAACACCCTGTCATGGAAGAGGTGATAAATAAGTGCAAAATTTTTGAAATACTGTTTTTAAATATCCTTGGTGTCTTCTATCCCATGAAATTCATTGCTTGGGAAGGCTGCAGAGAACTCAAAAGATGGGACAGCAATTTAAAGCAAACAATCAACTATGCAACAACAAGAGTAGTCAAGTTATTCGTACAATGACTTTGTTCTTCTTGCCAGCAGATAAAAGGAGAACTTTTCCATCCACAATGTCTTGAGGTTCAATTCTCTTAGTTTCGCTATCAACTCTGCTGTTGTTCAAGTAAAGCCCTCCTTGCTTCAACAGACGGCGGGCAGCTGATTTACTATCAAGCAGACCGGAAGAAACAGAAAGATCGATAAGAGAGATATTGAGAACCTGGTCAGAGGCCAAAGAACAGGAAGGCACATCTTCAGCAATGCCCTCAAAGGTCTTCCAATCCAACTTGGTCTCAGCTCCAGGTCTCAAAGCCTCAGTTGCCTTGAGAGCCTCATTAAGTCCATCCTCACCGTGAACAAAAAGAGTGACCTGTTCAGCCAGCCTCCGCTGAGCAGTGTTGGGGGTATAGCCAGGTCTATTCATTTCCTTCTCCAACTCATCAATCTCCTCTATGTCCAAGAAAGTAAGTATCTTTAAAAACCTAATAACATCAGCATCCGGGACCGAAAAAAAATACTGGTAGAACTTGTAAGGAGATAACAAGGACGGTGAAAGCCAAATGGCACCATCCTCTGATTTCCCAAATTTAGTGCCATCACTCTTCAATAGAAGAGGGAATGTCAAGCCAAAAGCCACATCCCCTTCTGGCTGAAGAATCTTTCTAATAAGTTCAGTACCAGCAGTTATATTGCCCCACTGATCGCTCCCTCCAATCTGAACATTAACACCCTCATTTTGATAAAGATATAAGAAATCATAACCCTGCAAAAGCTGGTAAGTGAATTCAGTATAGCTCATTCCTTGCTCTGATTCAAGCCTCTTCTTTACACTTTCTTTGCCCATCATAGTCCCCACCCTTGCAAATCTCCCTACTTGTTTCAAAAAATCAAGCAACCTAACCTCTTTCCACCAATCATAATTATTCATAACCACAAAGAAAGAACTTGAATTCAAATGATTGCCATCACCATTAACATTACTGCTGCTATTCATATTCAAGATTCTTGTAATAACATTGGTAATCCCTTGTGTGTTATTCTCTAAAGTATCAGCATCAAGCTCTGGCCTTTCCAGGCTTTTCCCAGATGGGTCTCCAATTCTGGCGGTGGCGCCGCCAATCAAGGCGACAGCTTTATGGCCGCACCTTTGGAACCAGGAGAGAACAATTATGCCCAGAAGGTTACCTAAGTGCAAGCTCTCTGCAGTTGGGTCAAAACCACAGTAAGCCTTGAGAGTGCTTGTAGTAGAGATAGACCTGAGATTGTCACTGGTGATGGATTCAAGCAAGCCCCTTTCTTCAAGGATATCGACCACGCTGGAACGGCTGCGCATTGGGTCACGGGTTGTGGAGGCATTTTGCTGGGCTGATTGCAAGCACCTTAGAGGGACGAAGATAGGATTCTTATTGATGATGGGTCTGTGTAGTTTTTTGCTGCAATTTGAAAAAGGAAAGAAGAAGAGTTTGCTGTGAGAGGAGTAAAGCAAGGTCCTTGCAGCAGCAGCAGCTGCCATGGTTCTGGGAGGTTAGCCTTCGCCTCGCTTTCTATCGTCTGGGCTCCAGCTTCAGCGTGTTTTTCTGCTATCTATGATTTTTGGATTTCGGGTAAAGCAAGGCAATAGGCCTAAACTTTACACCTAAATCCACATTTCAGGTTCAAAACCCAGCCTGCTTAAAGCCCGTTTCGGGTTTGGGGTTTGAATTTTTTATTTTGATTTGTTTTTCTCTCGTTTTATTACAATTATTTTTTAAATATTTTTTATTTAAAAATATATTAAAATAATATTTTTTTTATTTTTTAAAATTTATTTTTGATATCAATTCAATTTAAAAATATAAAAAAATTAATTTGAAATAAAATAAAATAAAATATTTTTTATTATTTTTTAAAAAAATATTTTTGAAACAAAAAACAAACATGTTTTTAGATTTTTTTCAAAAAAAAATAGAAAAAAAATATATGGTAAGATCTTAAAATTCGTTTTACAAATCATTTAAAAGCTACAAAATTTCTTTCGAAAACTTCTTTGTTGGGGAGGGAGTAAAAGGTATACTAAAAGCGATATTATTTAAACAACGAGTTGGTGCAATAATAAATAAGTTTATTATAAAGTGTTATTCCAATTAATATTTTATGTCGAACAGTATCTATATTTTAATTTCTATAACAAAAAAAATAATAGCTTATATTATTTAGGTGAAATTACTCTACAATATCCTTATATCATAGGGGTTATGTTCAATATATCTTCATATATATTTAATCTCATTAATTCAGTACATCCTTGAGAAACTTTATGTCTCCAATCCATCTTTCTATAATATTTTCATCACTAAAACCAGGAAGAACACATTGGATTGAATTAAATATAGCTCTAGAATATAATTGAAGGGCTTGAAAATTGGTGTGCTTGCGGTGCAATGGCATATTTTCATAGAAGTTGAAGAAAATCGTTCCACAAAAATCAGAAATTACATTGCAGGAGTAGAGAGACATCTACTTCCAGTTATTGGCAACAATGTCAGCCAAATCCACAACCCTTTGAGAGTAACCCCACTCATTATCATACCAAGCAATCACCTTAACCATGTCATCTCCCATCACCATTGTTAGTGATGAATCTACTGTTGACGACACATCGCTGCACCTGAAGTCCACTGAAACAAGTGGTTCGTCACAAACTGATAGGATACCGTTGAGCTCCTTCTCAGCGCTCTCTCTGAAAGCTGCATTCACCTCTTCTGCGAAGGTCTTCTTGGAGACCTGGACAACAAGGTCGACCACCGAGACATTTGGGGTTGGAACTCGGAGGGCAATGCCATTGAGTTTGCCCTTGAGGGTAGGAAGGACGAGGGCCACTGCCTTTGCTGCGCCGGTTGAGGTTGGAACAATATTAAGAGCTGCAGCTCTTGCACGTCTGAGATCACGGTGACTAGCATCAAGTAGTCTCTGATCACCGGTGTATGAGTGAGTGGTGGTCATGGTGCCCTTGATGATGCCTGCCACAAGTTCAATATCCATGTTAATAATCTATTTTATCATGTCATGCTTCCTAATTAATTAGGGCATTTTCGTTTAATTAATTGCTAGAAATATCCCAACATTTTGTTTCTTTTATGATCATCTTTCTTTTAATCTCTGCTTCAAATTTGTTTGAAGATTTGTTGTGTCTGTGACTGTCCCTCTCTTCAGTCATTATATATTTCCCACTCGAGCAAGCTCCATCTCAAAATTGTCTTTGCTCAAAAGCTCAGGATTTAAAGTTAGCAGCTCCTAAAATACATGGAAGGCTAGAGCCTTTCGATTGACAGGAAAAAGTGGCAAGGAGGCAAAGATTCGTGAGGAAAGGGGAAAGTTTCGATAGATTTAATTACCAAACTTCTGGTCAAGAACCTTGACAAAGGGAGCAAGGCAGTTAGTGGTGCAAGAAGCATTGCTGATGATAGGTTCATCAGAGCTGTAGGCGTCAGCATTGACTCCAACAACGTAGGTAGGTATATCACCCTTTCCAGGGGCTGTGATGAGCACCTTCTTGGCCCCTGCTGTGATGTGCTTCCCTGCGCCTTCCCTGTCGACGAAAACCCCGGTACCTTCTATCACCAGATCGATCTCCAAGTCCCTATAACATCAAACAACATATTAAACGAATTGGTCAATCCAACATTAGCACACCTGGTTCGTATGATCAAATAACAAACATATGAACATCATGTGTAATGAAGTCTTTATCAGACTAGAAAACAAAAGTGAAAGAGACTCTTACTTCCAGGGGAGGTCAAGAGGGTTGCGGCTAGAAACGACCTTGATTACCTTGCCATCAACAGAGATACCATTATCACCAACAGGCTTAACATCAGCTGCGAAGATGCCAAGGGTGGAGTCATACTTGAGAAGGTGTGAGGCCTGTTTAACACCTCCAGTGTCGTTGATGGCAATGACGTCAAGAGGTGAATCCTTGCGTCCATGCCAGCACCTCAAGAAGTTTCTGCCGATCCTGCCAAACCCATTTATGGCCACTTTTAACTTTGCCTCTGCGGCACTTTTTCTGTATCCTCCACTGCTGCTTCCCAACTTCAGTCACATCCGAATAAAGAAAATCAATGAACAGAACTTACATGTCTAGCATATGGTTATTTCCTATCACGTTTAGAACACCAGACAAAATATATATTTCACTGCGAACAAACAATAAAACTGCTAGATGTATACCAAGTACATTTTGGATGAAGATTAAAATACTAATTAATACATCTGAATTGGGTAGACCATAGCATATCAAAATCCAGTTTGCATTGACTATTGAATCAACAAGATCCAAGAAGCTAAGCTATTATCCTCTGCTTTAAATTGAAATAACATTTCTGCCTTTTCTTTCTTAATGTTCAACCCTTCTCCTCTGTCTTACTACCATTCTTCCACTGTTTCGTCAGAATATATATATATATTAGCTTTCATGTAATTTCCCAGCACAACCAGCTTTCAATGCAGCTAAACGTGTTTCTCCTCTGACAATTCATGTTTGTTACTATACCCTACAGTACGAATCAACTGTTGTAATTAAACTGCAATGCTCGGTTGATGATTGATGCATAATGTTTATACTCTAAGTCTGCTATTACTACAAATGGGAAAATAATGTAACTGAACTTACAGCAGAGGTCTGGAGAGAAACGGCTGAAACAAAGTCATCTGATGTTTTCTTTGTAAAGGGAAGGAAAGCTGATGAGCTGCGGAGACCTGAGAAATCAGTGAATCCCTTTCCGCTAGCCTGTATCAAACCAAAGTAACATTCAGTAAACACGCCAAGCATAAGAAAAGATTAACAAAGCTTAGCGTGCAAGAAGCATAAGAGTTTCTAGCAATGAACCTGAAGAGATGGTTTGGCTACAGAGAAGGTAGCCGAGGCCATAATGGTATTATGGAAACAAAACAGGCTGACAAAAGCAGGAATTTTCTTTCAAATAGCAGTAGTTCTAGTGTTGGTTTAGCAGCACTAGAAGTAGAGGATGGTGGCTTGGGAGATGACAGGCGAGAAAAAAATAAGAGAGGATTAGATTATGGATAGCCTCTCATTGAATGTATGGCTGTGGTTCTGCTTGGTGTTGGTGTCTCCAAATCTCTACCATTCCATTTTCCAAAACTTGCATGAGTACTGTGCGTAGTAGAGAGCCTCTGCAGCATCTGGCTCCAACTGGTTTCCAATCTTTGGGCCTCAACCTTTCATTTCTTGTAAGTGGGCCAAACTAGTTCTTGCATCCTTCAATCTTGTCATAAAACAGCCTGCAACTCTTTTCTCACTTGATTTTAAGCCACCAAAACGAGGCCGTATTGGTGCTTGCAATAGAATGTTCATTATGGGGAAAGAGTTTTATATAGAGGCCGTATTGGCTCTTGATGAGTGAACTGGATGGATTCAAATGGATGATGCTTTAACTAAACGGTAGTACCCAGATGCCACCACCACTAAGAAAGAAATGGTGTTTTTAAATGTTAGAGAATGAGGTTAAAACTATATTTTTTAAAAATTTAAAAAAAAATTATTTAAAATTATTTTTTATATATTTTTATATTGTTTTCATGTGTTGATGTTAAAAATAATTTTAAAAAAAAAACATTATTTTAATACATTTTCAAATAAAAATCACTTTAAACTATAATCACTATCACACTCTCAAATACTTCATAGATATGAAAACAAGCCTCAAAGCTCTAAAAACTTTTCGTATTTTTAATATTATAGGCTATATAGATGCATAGAAGAAACATAAATTAATATTTAGCAGTTTGTTTGTTTCGTAAACAATGTGTTTCTTATTATTGAATTTATTTTTTTTATTATTTGTTTGTGTTGGGAAAAATATTTTATAAAAAAACAAGTTGTATTCTATATTACATGATAGAAGTAAAATGATTAAAACGATGATGTCAATAATGATAGAGAAGCCATGGATCAAATATTGAATTTATATATAAATAAAATAAAATAATAATAATAATAATAATAGAAGAAGCAGTCTTATTTGTTTGTTTTTGTATTTCAAAAGCGCTTTTGAAAAAAATTAAAATTTTTTAATTTTTTTCTTTGCTTCAAATTAATATTTTTTTGGTATTTTTAGATCATTTTGATACGCTGATATCAAAAATAATTTTTTAAAAATTAAAAAAAATTGATATTTTTTTAAGTAAAAAGCATTTTAAAAAGTAACCGCAACTATATTTCCAAACAGGTTTCGGAAAAAATACAAGTCTTATTTTCACCCTAACGTAAGTGGAGAATGATTGAAATCTTGAAACTTAATAGAGAAGATGCACGCACACAAGCTTGGTCAAATGTTTAGGTATCTATAAGTTTTTCCAGGGAAGCAAATGAAAGTTCTATCTTACGTTAATCCTCTCAATTATATAATAATAAGAAAAAGGCTACTTTCACTGTATAGTTCAAAATCCTTTGTGACTCTAGATGGACTCAAGACAAAAAAAGAAAAAAAAATAACAATCAAAATATTCTATAATAAAAGGTAGAAATTAGGGAGAGTGTTAAATGTTAACTTCCTCCTCTAATCTTACCTTTTCTCTCTCTTAATGTCATCTCTCTATTCCATGTTTTCTTGATGTCATTCATGGAGTTTAGGTAATACTAGAGTCTCACGTGGGGTCAATTTTTTTAATACAAAAAAATATACATCGATAATACTGTTTTTAAATAAACAAGACTCCACACGTCATGGAAGGTATTTGAGATGCTTATCTATAACACATGATGTCAGAGCATTTCTTAAGGCGATTTAGTTCAGAGAACCGAACCAAGAAGATTTATGTTTCCATGACCACACACATCGGCGGATCCATTCTATTCATTTCACATGCAAAATGAATGGTAAGATTTTGTTTTATATGACAATTCTTTTTAAAATTGTTGTATTATATGAAAATATTTAACCAACAATATCTTTCTTTTACAGGCTACAGTGCTTGGACGCGATCCAAGACCGATGAAGCTTTTTGTTGAAACTCACATGCAGAATAAAATCAAAGAGAAAGAGGTGCAGTAACTCATAAATAGCCAAAGTCAAGAAGTTCGTGGTAAATAGAATTTAAACATATTTTTTAGTTATTTTTTTATATTTGATGACTTTTTTCCAAGAAACATATAACACTCGATTACATAAGAGATACGGCGATGCTTATTTGATCCATCTAGTACTCGATCCAGATTTGTAGTTGGAGGCTAAATTTACCAATGGACCCGATAAAATTGGATTTGCGGTATCTCCAACATTACGATTGAGGATATACAAATGTGTTGTAGTGTCTCAATCGTTAGAACTTCACAATCCGGATCAAGCCAGCAATCACCGATCATCAATTTATCAATGATTATATTCTTGATGGAATGGCAGCCATTATAGAAATCACCGTTGACATTTTCCCATCTGCTGATTTTTATTTTTTTGGAGGGTTCAAAATCTCAATTCATGCAACAGGCGAGGTGAGGATTTAGAACTCCACCGAATTTTGAAGAAAGAAGAGGAGACTAGAGACATGTCGAATTTTCATGGTGGCCAATTGCGCATTTCACCAGCTCTGGTTAGACCTAGAAACAATTGATGTGATTCAAAGCTACAAGCAGCAGAGCCATGTTCAATGCCCTATAAATACATGGAATCATCTTGGTCTCCAAATCTTTTTATTAATTTATTCACTTCGTCGACAGTCGCAGCAGTTATCTGGAAAACCAACTTGGACTGCATCGGTTCCTTGGTCTTTTAGCTTCATATTTTAGGTCAATAATTCCACGTGTACGGTCCTCGTTCTCTGAAATCTTTTTTTTTCCCTCCCCCTCCTCGCTGCTAAAGGTTCGTGATTGATTATATATATGACTTCCATGATTAAGAAATAAAGCTAAAGGCAAGCGAATCAAGCAGAGAGCGTAACCGGCCGAGAGAATCACATTTATGTTTTTCTTCAATTCTATTTTTATTCGTATTTTTTTTCTTTTTTTTTCTTGGCGGTAACAATATTTTTCAGTCAAATTTTACACAATCCATGCAAGCAAGGAGAGCATATCAATCAAGATAGGTCTAAAATAGCACATATGCCTTTTTTATATATGTAGATAAGTTAAATCTTTTTCGTGCTCAAAGGTATCTAGAGAGAACTAGTTGTACTAGCTTTTTTAGAAGCTGTTCGAAATGGTATTTTTTGAAAATTTAATTTTTTTTATTAAGATTATTTTTTATTTTTATGGGTTGTTTTTATATCTTATATCAAAAATAATTTTTTAAAAATAAAAAATATATATATTAATGGATTTCCGAGCAAGAAAACACTTTGAAAAATAACCGTTATCACACTTCTAAACACGAGCTAATAAATTTAAGATATGATCTTCTTGAAAAGTCAATAACAAAACTTGAATATATATATTCCCCGTTTGAACCAATCCTTAGAGCATTGTTTATATATATATATTGAGTTTTTTATCAATATAAATTAATATCTCTTTTTTTTTTAAGGAGTTGATTATTTTTAGAATTCAGTCCATCAAAAGATGGCAATTACCTCCCAATAAAAGAGATTG
>Ga0307509_10007399_pt1 | contig 14354 bp, 7 predicted proteins | sample 10_EM_MG_FD_202245 | JGI IMG/M metagenome (GOLD analysis project Ga0307509, IMG submission 202245) | Populus trichocarpa ectomycorrhiza microbial communities from riparian zone in the Pacific Northwest, United States - 10_EM | ecosystem: Host-associated > Plants > Roots > Unclassified | place... | reverse complement strand
AATTAACACAACAATAAACTCTCACTAATTCCTTCTCAAAACAAAACAAAACTACCCTCACAAAATCAATCTAAAAACATAACTCCAAAAGAAACATACAGTAACCCGACACTTCAATTATTTCAAACCCCACACACATACTTTCTCTCTCTACACATTTCCATGACCCAAACCAAATAAATCCCTCCCCTCCCTCTCGTTCCCCAAAGCAAGAAGTGCTTGCTAGCTATTAGCCTCTGACCCCAAGGTCCACAACACACCAAACATGAAAAACATGTCAGCCTCTCGAGCACTACTTCTCTTGGTGGTGGCGATGCTACTACATCTTGTAACATGTACCACCACCACCACCACCACCACATCGACCGCCACCACTCATCATAACACCATCACCAAAGCCAAAACCAAAACCAGTTCGTACCCTGATTTTCAATTATTGAACGTGAAACAAGCAATAACAGAAACAAAGATTAGGCCTCTAAAACCATCCCTGTATCAAGAACTATCCATGAATATTCCAAACGATAGTGGAAGTGAGGGAAAGCAGAAACTGAAACTTGTCCACAGAGACAAGGTATCCTTCAACAACAAGTTTCACAATCATAGCCACGTTTTTCATGCACGCATGCAAAGAGACGTGAAGAGGGTGGTTAGCCTTATCCGCCGCGTTTCAAGTGGCAGTACCGCCAGCTATGGGGTGGAGGATTTTGGGTCGGAGGTGGTGTCAGGCATGGACCAAGGTAGTGGGGAATATTTTGTTAGAATAGGAGTTGGAAGTCCACCAAGAAGTCAATACATGGTCATTGATTCAGGTAGTGATATTGTATGGGTTCAATGTAAACCTTGCACCCAATGTTATCATCAAACCGACCCGCTGTTTGACCCGGCGGACTCAGCTTCTTTTATGGGGGTGTCTTGTAGCTCTGCGGTTTGTGACCAGGTTGATAATGCGGGTTGTAATTCGGGTCGATGTCGCTACGAGGTGTCATATGGTGATGGGTCGTCCACAAAAGGGACTCTTGCCCTCGAAACACTTACATTGGGAAGAACCGTGGTTCAAAATGTGGCTATCGGATGCGGGCATATGAACCAAGGCATGTTTGTTGGTGCTGCCGGGTTACTGGGTCTTGGAGGAGGATCCATGTCATTTGTGGGTCAATTGAGTAGGGAAAGGGGGAATGCATTTAGTTATTGTTTAGTGAGTAGGGTGACTAATTCAAATGGATTTCTGGAATTCGGGTCTGAAGCAATGCCCGTGGGAGCTGCCTGGATTCCTTTGATCCGAAACCCACATTCACCGAGCTATTACTATATCGGGCTTTCAGGTCTTGGAGTTGGAGATATGAAGGTGCCAATATCAGAAGACATATTCGAATTAACCGAGCTGGGAAATGGAGGTGTTGTTATGGACACCGGGACGGCTGTGACTCGGTTTCCTACGGTGGCTTACGAGGCATTTCGTGATGCTTTCATAGACCAAACCGGAAACCTCCCCCGGGCTTCTGGAGTATCCATATTTGATACTTGTTATAACTTATTCGGGTTTTTGTCGGTCCGGGTACCAACCGTCTCATTTTACTTCTCAGGTGGGCCAATTCTAACCCTTCCAGCAAATAACTTTTTAATCCCAGTAGACGATGCAGGGACCTTTTGTTTTGCATTTGCTCCTTCCCCTTCAGGACTTTCCATCCTCGGAAACATTCAACAAGAAGGGATTCAAATCTCCGTCGATGGAGCTAATGAGTTTGTAGGTTTTGGCCCCAATGTTTGCTGAGTAGGAATTTTGCTAGTCTTTAACTAGTTACAAAAATATTTGTTATATGTTCGTAGTATTAATTAGTACACACATCTGGATATATGTATTAATATCCTGTGATATTTGTCCTATTAGTAGAGCAGTATTATGTATACGCTGTGCTTTTCTCCCTGTCAAGCGTGCGTGTACATGATTCAATAAAGATTAAGCAAAAGAGTGTTTACTAGTCAGACATTCCCAGCTGAAATCTGCCAGCGGTCAAGAGCATCATCAGCAGAAAAGAAGATTTACAAGGGTGTTAGGCCACCCATGGTAGGATCCAGTAGACATAATTCCGCACTCTCCAAAAGGGGGTGGGAATGGCCCTAACAGTACTGATGTGTGTTCATTGCCCAACACCTTTATTTCCCATCTTCACACGCACAGAGATTCCTCTCCCTTTCTCGTTCACAGGTCTATAGTGTTAAAATCATGAGGGATCGGAAGGGAGGGAGCCACTGCCAAGGTGGGCATGTGAAGGCATCACTAGGGGGGCTTTGGTCTGCCTGGTGTAACCTAAGTCGGAGTGCGTTCAAGCAATGACTTTTAGTCTTTTACAAAGGTGTTACCTTTTTCCTTCTTTTGATAGATATGGGAGCATTGCATTACTTTAGCCCCTTTTCATGCTAGGCGAAGGATTGGAACAGCTCAATATGACTGCTACACCGCATTCCCATTTCTCATCTAGCCAGCAGATGGGAGATGGCGTTTTCGAGTGGTAAATTCTATTGCTTTGTCCCCTCGATCCCTCCTCCTAGTGCTTTGCAAGCACTTTAGAGGCCCGCCAAAGTGATGATTTGTTGCGGTGAAATGGGTGAAAGCAAGAGGGAATCAATGAAAGTAATCTAAGATTTACTCAGAAACTAGCATCTTATAGGATATACTTCCAAATTTCTTTCTGGACTTTTGGCAATATTTTCACCCCATCGCCAGAACATTGCTTGACAAGAGTGGCTCGTCTTGTCAGTGCATGTCTCAACTAAGACCTTTCCCCTTAAAAGCCTTTTTCCTTCAATGTATCTGTACTGTCTTCAAATCCCTGAAATTCTGGTAGTATGCGGTCCAACTTGCAACCAATCTTTTTGACTTTTTTTTGCTATATTAACGGTCGATATTAAGAGCAGTGCTAAAATTTCTCCAAACTCCACCACCATTGGATTCTGGAACCCACAAATCCAATGGTTGTGGGAATTCGGCGCACCATTTGGGGCCATGACTCAACAAACTAGATTTAATGTTCAGGCAAATGTCAATGTGAACGTGTCCTAACCAATGTGAATTTCTCTTTAAATTATTGCACCGAACAGCTAGACAGCCCAGAGAATCAAGAAACAAGAAGGCAAGGCTAAGAAAGGATCCAAGAAAAAACAGCTCATTCTTCTGTCAGTACTATTTTTTCTAGTTATAATACAAACGGATGATAACCCGTTGATTTGTGGCTTCACCAAGATCAAATCAGTTAAAAGACGAAGTTTTTTTTTTTTTTTTTTAACTTGAAAGACATGGTTTCAAGTATTTTCTTTAAATTGAAACATGGATTCATTCATATCAACCCATTAACTTAATTTTCACCGAGCCAACTCTCGGGACAGTTCTTATAGCTATGTTGTATTTAACTGCGACAATCAATCATTATTTCTTCTTCTGTTCTCTTTTTTCTTAGATTTTCCTTTGTTGACTATCGTTTTCTTTTATGATATGACCATTACCATGTCCCTCCGAGGGGTTCGGTGGGCAGGTTGGAGCCACCGTTGCTTGCTACTCTGTTCTCCCTTCCATTTGTGTACTAATTGTTATGTTTCTTTACATGTATAAACTGACCATAAATACAATTAAGTACCCACTAATATTTGCAAGCAATGTGATGGGGGGAGAGAGGATATGACTGTGAATGACAACGAAAGAAATGACAGGTTGACGATGTGATGGAGGAGAAGAACTAATTACTACAGAAAATACTTAAAGAAACAATAAAGTAAGCAGATGGTTACTGTTTGCATGTGATGGGTTTTCTAAGAATAATAAAGCTGAAGGAACGAACAAAGGAAAATAAAGACAGAAAAAGGATGTACTGTACACAGATGAAGTTCAGTAACATAAAAATTTGTTTGCTTGGGCATGTTACATTTTCAGCTTTTATCAAAGTAAAGGGTATTAGGGCTTTGCTGCAGTTTTCAGCCAGCTAGCTTTTGTGTCATTTCCATGGGGACCGATCGTGCAAAGCTGAAAATATTCCGAGTTGTCTACTCAGCTGATAAATATTACTATACTAACTAGTTGTATATATTTCTTAATTTTAAGACTGTAAAATTAATTAAAAAATTAATTGAGATATACATAAACGGATGAGAACACCAAAATATATATATATATATTACTACACTAACCTTGACAACCAGCTTTTTTCTCCATCTCACTTGAAGTAAACTAAAATATCTACAAATGTTTGAAGTAGAAAATCTAACCTGATTGAGAGGACATGGTTGGACATGATTATGATCAAGTCAAGCTACCCTTTATCCACTTGATCCAATTACCTTCAAACTAACCATTAATTATAGAGTTTTTGTGATGCATATTATATACAAGAGAGTCAATTTGTTTTAGAGAAAAAACTATTATATTTTAGAGAATGATTTTAAAAATAAATATATTATAGAAAATAGAGATTCAGCCCCTCATTTAAGAGAAAACTTCATCTCTTTTATAGCCCATGAGATTTCTTTTTTTTTTAAAGAAAAAAGGTTATATTATAAATTAAATATCTCTTACTCATCACATAGTAAAATATCTCTGACTTATTAGAGTAATCATAGAGCCTAAAATTCTTCAGAACTAAAAAAAGCATGGGCTCGACACCTAATTAAACCTAAATACAGTGGGTCTGAAAACTCGTTAGACCCACACATGTCTGAGCTCAGCGCTTGATTGAGCTCAAAAATAATGGATTTGACATCTCGCCAGTCCATATATATTTAGGCTCGATAGTTGATTAAGTCCATAAACATTGAGTTATTACTATCTTTGGTTATATTTTTAAAAGAAAAAAAAAGTCAAGGTAAAAGCAAAAAAAAAAAAATCCTAATCCCTCAATTAGTTTTTTCGACTTTAATTCTAGTAATTTTAAAAATCAATCATCCAATGTTTTTACTTTGAAAATATCTTTTTTAATTTATGATATGATAATGATAATATTACAGAAAAGGGTAATTTAGGGACAAGAGCTGTACTTGATTAATTATTGTTCAAAAAGTATGGAAAAAAATAAAAAGTAAAGGAGTTAAACTATAAATTTTTATAAATTAAAGGATTGAAATTGTGAGTATCTCTTTCACATTCTCCTTTACTCCAACTAAACTAAGAAATATATGAAGTGAAAAATGTACCTTGATTAAATGTATACCTTTGGCCAAGATCGGGCTCATGAAAATTTAGCATGTGTAGTTCATTCATTCATGTGAGAATATATGCTCCATTTTAGTGGATTAGCAAGAACTTGTTTGTAAATTAACCCTCAAAGTCGCCACACAATATTAATGTTGACGGGAAATTATCATGATCATGATTACGGATGGAAACTTTCATTTTCATGGCAGCAATAAATTTGATCGAAATATGGAAATTCACTTGTTCATTATTCATCAATATCAATATCTTGAAAATGTGTTTAGAAACGTGGTGAAAGCTTTTTAAAACAAAAATATTTTGTAAAATATATATTTTTTAAATTAATACATTAAAATAATTAAAAATATATGTTAATTTAAAGATTTTTTTAAAAATAAATTCGAAAATTTTGAAATACATGATTAAGAGCCTGTTTAGAATTGTAGTAGTGGTGAGTCTGGTTACAATTCAAAGTGTTTTTCGCTTAGAAATGTATCAAAATAAAGTTTTTTTTTATTTTTTAAAAATTATTTTTGACATCAATATATCAAAATAATCTAAAAATATAAAATGATTTTTATTTTAATTAAAAAAAATTCAAAAATTTTAAAAATATAATTTACTTCACGTTTACAAACAAACTCTAAGCTTTAATTCCAAACGAAGCTGAAAAGCTTGATCCCTTGAATGCTTCACATTGCATTAACTATCCTCTTACTGTCTTACAAGCTTGGTCCAAGATTATGAATTATAAAAATTCATTTTATAATTTATTGGTCCTCGCATTATTTTTAAAATATATGTATTCCTTAAAAATTAAAACCTTTTGCAATCAGGTTCTATGTGATATACTTTTAATCATGTAGTCACTTATTAAATTAATATCTCTTCTTTTTAAATTAGTATTTTATTTTTAAAATTCGTTTGTGTTTTTTTATCCTCATGATGGTTTTAAAAATGATTTTTGTTCCTTAATTAAAATTAAAACCTTCTTTCATTTAACTCCAATATAATTACTATCAGACAAATTTCTTATATAATATTTATATTTTATCACATATTACATTGTTTGTATAAAAATTCAATTATGTTTTACAATATTAGCTACTTATTAATTAATTTCTTATGGTATATTGTAGATTATAATTATAATTATAATACATGAAAATGCGTTTGATACGACATCGTATTTTCTCTCGGCTGTCTAATATCCAGTCCTTTCTATTACGACGTCGCATTTTCTATTGGCTATCTACTATCTAATATCTAGTCCTTTCTATTCTCGTTACATATCAACTGGCAGAGCGCGAAAAACCGCACTGTCGTTTAAACCTTCACGACCGTCGTTTCTGCTCCTGATTTTCAATGGAAGCTTCACAACCGAACACCACCACGGACACCGCGAATCCAAACCCTATCCCTAACAACACCAACTCAATTCTATCATCCACTCCAGTGTGGCCAACAATCGATGGTCCACTAGGTCTAACAGAAGACGAATCGTTAACCTACGCTCGCAGATTTTACAAATTCGGATTCGCACTCTTGCCTTGGCTTTGGGCTGTCAATTGCTTCTACTTCTGGCCTGTTCTCTTCAATTCTCGCTCCTTCCCTCGCATTCGCCCTTGTAAGTAAAAAAATTCCTAATTTCCACAACATTCATTGTTAGATCCTTTTTTATTGGACTAGAAATGACTTTAATAGTTTCGGCCACGCGCGTGTGAGGTCATCTTATCTGTACGCTCGGACGGACTGATTGGCGAAATTTTTTCTTGTTGAATTAGTTTTAGAAAATAGAGAGATTGCTACTTTTTTTGTGGAATATGTATTGATATTGATGCAGCTGGCTTGAAACTCGTTGAATTTCACCTGATTTAGTAGAATGTTGATTCGTGAATAGATTGCGAAATGCAACTCCCTCAAATTTAGTGGTGTTTAGTAGAATGTGCTTTGATTTTTAAGGAGTACAGTGTAGAGCAGCTGATTGAGGTTGGGGCCGTTTTATTCTAATGAGTGATAGGCTAGGCGTGTAATTGTTGTCGGACACACGAAGACAAGGTTGTGTAGGTTGAATTTGTTTAATCACCCTGGTTTTTTCGTAGGTTTCGGTTTTGCTAGATTTAACGAATAGTTGCTGTGTCCTTAGGTAAAGCTGGCTAAGCGTAAAGATTTTCTGCCTTGCCAGTAACTGGTAGTTTGTTTTGGACGAGCAAGGTATCTAGTTTTTATTGGAAAAAAGATTTGTGTTATCTTGTTTGAGCTGGTTGAGGTTAGGAGCCTGTTGTGTTGACTGAAATATTTGGCAGTAAGAATGCCATCAAACTCATCTGTGAAGGACAGAAGGAGCATTGGCATCAATGTGTTGTGTGCTTTTGTGAACTTGCCAGTGAAGCATGATCTAAAGTTCTTTCTGTGGAGTTCTGTTTTGGTTGTTGATTATGTTGTTCACTGCAGCTGTTTCCGTTTATTCGATGTGGATATGAATGAGCGTCTTATGGTTTATTGTTGTTTGTTCAAGAAGCAAATTTACACTTGGATAAATATTGAACAATTAAGTGGAGGTTTGAGTGCAATAGGTGGTTCTGGCTTAACTGGTTCGGTGCTTGGTTGATTATATATCATGTGCTTCGGGAAACTGGTTTTTTTTATGTATTACAGCATGCTTGCATTTTGAATCTCAAAGGGTTTTTTTTGTGTGTGTGTGTTCTTAATATCGATGTGGTTCTGTAATCTTTCTTGCACATTGGTGGCTATATTGAAGATTTTCTTTCGCACTTTGTAGATGTTGTTAGATCAGCAGTTGGGTTCACTGTATTCACAACTGTTCTTTGTTCATGGGCCTTGACATTTGCCATTGGAGGAGAGCAACTCTTCGGCCCTGTATGGGATAAACTAGTGATGTATAATGTTGCTGACAGATTAGGCTTGACTGGTTGGATTTAGTCATCTGCTCTTTGAAATTGTTATGTCACCATTTATCTGTAATGAAGTTCCTTTACAAGCATTGTTGTCTGGTTTTGAACACATTCCTTTATATTATGTTATTGGAACAATTTAAATTGCTACATAACAATACAGTTTATGTTGAAGCATTTATTCCCCCAAGTAAATGAAGGAAAGTTTATGGTGAGGCTGCTAGCCTATATTTCTTTTTTTAAATAAAGAAAAGCTATGTGTCTAGTTTCGACTCTTCTTCTTATTTTACATTTTGATTTTTTCCGTAAACAATATGTGGACTATTTATGTCTACAATTTGAAAGTCCCAAACTTTTAAACTGCAATGGCAGTAACTTCAATTATCGTTACTTTTCCGGTTTGCGGTGGTTGATCGGTTTTGTTAGAACACCAAATTGAAAACAAACACCAGTGTTAACCTCTTTATAAGCCTCTGGCAATCATCTTCTCATAGTCTTTCTTATCTCCTGAACTCTTGCTTATAGTCTCTCTGGCTTTTCCGGGCTTCTTGTCTCGCTCCCTCTCAACTTAGCCTTTCTATCTCTCTTGGGCTACTGTTTGTAGTCTATCCAGCTCTTCCAGCCTAAGAATCCCACATTGAAATCAAACACTAGTGTTAAGCCCCTTAATCTCATAGAGTAAAACTTTTGTGAAATTTCAAAATTAGAATGGCATGGAGGTCTTTGGACAGTTAAAATTTCAAGATGACTTCGAAGATAATGGATTTAGGATATCATTACTCAATGGGATTCATGTTACCGAGTAGGCATATGCTATAGGGACATGTGAATTGGGAAATACCCGTATATGGTGAAGTCTCCCGTCAGCACGGTGAACGACTTTCACACGTGTTCTTCTATGTTATTAAGCACTAAACTTAGCATTTTGCATGAAAAGGGAAGGGTAGTTAGTCACCTAACCCTCTGTCATCCAGATGCTGGCAAAACCTCGAAGGAGGAAGCAGCACCTATCATCACCAACCTTGTTAAGCATCAAAGCACCACCACCATAAGTAATGAACAGATTCCTTGACTTATTCTTCAACATGGAAGCAATACTAGGCCACTTTAACTCAGTCCAAGGGGATCAGCAAAGCACATTCCCGAATATGGTGCCTTGCTTTAATAGCCTGCCACAGTTTTCCCTTGTCATTGTACAAAACACCATCTTGAATTGAATTATGGTTTAAGAACAGTATGACTGCGAATTAACTCAGTAAAAAGTAGTGAAAAGATTTTCTATGACTTCTTCCTCATTGTTTTTTTTTTTTTCATTTGCTGTCATTACCTCTCAAGGCCTGGCTGTTCCGTTGCTTGTAGGGCTCTCCTTGTGGTCTCGATTCCAGCTCATCCATGGGATAGATAGCTTGTGATCTAGTCTTGTACTGTCCGGTCAAGTTTCATATTTAAAACTTAAAAAAAAAGAGTGTATTTTGAAAGGAATAATTTCCTTTTAGTCCTTCAACTTTTGTAGTTTTCTACATTGGATTGAAAATGCAGTTCGCCCAAAATGAATGATGAGAAATCCGTGTTAAGTTAAGCTTCTTGGACATGAAAACAAAAGTTCCACAACATGAATAACTAATTTTGAACATCAGTTATGAAATAGTGTAGTGGCTCTGCTGTCATTTTCTATTTAGAGCCGAAGCACGCGTCTTGATTACTTGAGGCACAATGAAACAATGGTGTAGTTTGTTACCAAATGTGAATAAACAAATCGAAAGAGACAACCCTAAAAGACCTACCAACTGCATAACTTTGATGTCACTTTCTTACGTAGTATTTTAGCAGGGATTAAATGGGGTTAGTTTTAGCTTGTAGGCATGTAGGGACTGAGAGAAATAGACATCAAACCAATTTTCCTAGTGTTGGTTTTTGATCATGATCTTCTGTTGGGACCCCACTTCATAAAGCTTGTATTCTTCTAATCATAGCATCTACGGTGCTAGTGGTGTGTGGCAACCGAAAAATTTAAGCAACATCAGGATGATACATCACCGGCCGGCAGCTGGGTTCTCAGATATTCTCACGGTGGGTTGTATGGATGATGGTTGGTTCATCTAGATGATTGTGTTTTTTTGTTTTCAACAAATTTGGAGTATTTTATACATATATTGCAACATTCTGTTTGTGATTGAAGTGTTTTGAAGGATCCATTTATAATAATTTTATTTCCACGGTAAATTAATGCCTTGACTCATACTAATGAAGAACATGGAATCTAGAAGACCGACTTTGGAATGAACTTTGAAAATCTACCAAGATTATCTTCTGGGTTATTCAAATTATTGCCTTTCGGTTTGGAACAACCAAATTTATGAACGTAAAGTCCACAATGGGGACTGTCTGAGACCATTAATTTGAAATAGCAATGATCTTGTGGAGGTTGTTGCAATAGTGGATTTTGACATTAGATATGGATGATAGTGATTTAAATTTGATTAATTATTTGATTTTCAAGATGCAAGTATTTGATGCCTAGAAATTGAATTTCAATTTGTAGTTTTTTTTTTCTTTTTATTTATTTTTTATTTTCAATTTCAATTTTTCTAATTCTTCACATCTTTTTCATTAGAGCCCACATTTTGTTGCATGTCCAAGATGGCATGTCAGAACCTCAAAGAGTGAGTTTAGAGCAGACACTCAAACAGATATATAAAAGAAAAAAATTACTACTTTAAATAGATAAATTGAAGGTTAAACAGTCAAATAAAAAAATACATCAATAGATTCAAAAACAAGTGAAAAACATTTGTCCATGTTTTGTCTCATATCAGAGTTTCTTTTCCCTTCCTTATGAATACTCATATCATGAGCTAACAGACACATCAATACTTAATGAAATTAATGAATTAATTAACAGGTGAAAAAAATAAAAGATTAGCAACCTAGATAGTTTTTAAAGATGAGACACTCTGGTATGCGGCCCAGTGATGATATATAGCTTGGGATCAAGGGATTTGTTTCTCCTTTGATCTCAGGTTCGAGCCCTGTGTTTGCTGATATGATGGCCACTAAAAACTTACATGGTCGTTAACTTCAGGACCCGTGGATTAGTCGAGGTGTACGCAAGCTGATCCAGACACCCACGTTAATTAAAAAAAATATAAGACACTCAGATAAGAAAAGTACGGATTTAACGATAAATATGTTGTTCTCTTTTATAATAAAAATATTTGTAGAGAAAGTGATTTGACACTAGCAATATCACTTCAAAGGGAGAAATGTTTCTTGACTTAGCTAAGATTCAATTTAAGAGGGATTTAATTCGTTGGTTGATTTAATTTTCAATGAAATTGGCGATTCAAAATACCAGCAGCATCCCTTCCTCATTCTTCTCAACGCGTCAGTATCGATCTACATCTGTTAATAAAAAAAATAAAAAAAGATATTTGGAATATCTTAGCTGTTAAAATGGAAAAACAAAATATCATCACAAATCTGAAATGGGAAGGAGCGGTTGAGAAAGATACGAAAATATTCACCCTTAATTCAATGTCTAAACCTAAGCCTGAAAATGTGAGCAAGAAGGAGAAGAAGTGAAAAAAACGACATCCTCCAAATTCTAAGAGAACCCTAATTTGATGGGACCATAAGTAGGCATGATCTTTGGCTGACATTAATACTAGCTTGGAGGAGATTATACATGTTCGAATAAAGCCAACTTCCAAGCATGTAGAATACATAATTTTATTGAGGCCAGCATTCCCATATGTGACAAATTGTATCAAATACGATGGAAGAAGAGAGAATTTTGCAATTTCAGGAAAGAGATTATTAGCTTTCATGGAAGCTAGCTTGAGAAAGGTGCCTGCCACGAAAAGTGTAATAATAGGGTTTTGTTGGAGGGTAATCAGTAGTAAATATTTTGGTCAAAATTAATGGTTTTTTTTTTTTTTTGGTGGTGGATTAAAGTTCTTGTGGATGTCACAAACAGTGTGGTTGGGAAAAGATGGGCTAGCTTGAGATGCTGAAGAACAGTAAGAGAAATGGGAAAGATATGTTGCTTAATTGGGCACTTTTAATTAATTTGGTGTGGTAGCTAGCTAGGCTAAGGTAATTTGTGCCTTTCATGAAAGGAGAAACATAGACAAATGTGGTTAATTTGTTTGTGTCATCAGCTTCATGAAGAGAAGGAAGAATTTAAATCATGCACAACTCTCTATATATCTGTTTTTTCTATTGGGCCCCATTAATTAATGAGAATGTTTATGTTACAAACAATCCCACTTCTGTAAGGTAACCTATTTTTCACTGGGATCCAACATTACTTCAAAAAAAAAAATTATATTTAAAATTAAATACCCATTTTGGTAAACAAATTAAATACCCATTTTCTTCTAGTTAGCCAAGTATTTTTAGCACTAAAAACAAATACCATGTATTATATATTTTGTCAATAGATTTATGTCACTAGCTAGCACCAATTTATATTAAATCAATACGTTTAGCAACAGCTTGAGAGTTTGATAAATGATCATTTGGTGCAGTACTATGGAGTCAAATGGTATGATTAATTGTGTAGGAAGCAAAACATATGGAAGGGAATATTATTCAAATTCATTGAATAAATTAATTAATCAACTATTATATATTAGCTGAAGATCGATCATTCCGTTGCTTAATTTGCAGATATATACCATATTTTAGCTAATGTATATGCGTGTGGAAATTAAGCAAACAATCAACAACTTAATATTTCTTCATTGTAATTAAGCATTTCATATATTAGGCAGAAAAGCAATAATAAAAACTTCCTTTTCAAGTAATATCAAGGCATGTTTTTCTTAGTTTCATAAACATAAATGATCAATTGATTTATCTACTCATGATATTCCATGTTTGTGTATGAATGCATGCATACACACCCATTTGAGATTAATTTCAACTAATTTAATTAGTTGATTATATGATTACTTGCTAGACTATAATACAATACTCAATTTCGTGTCAATTTTTTGAAACTATTATTTTATACTGGTTACCAACAATGTCGTGCTTGCTTGCTTAAACCTTGTTACCACTTGTTTTCCTCTTTTCTTTTCTTTTCAATTCCCAACTCTAGCTAGGTGTTGCCAAATAAAAAATAAATAAATGATATTCTGGATTATATCTTAAGAACAGATTAATTTAACACCGAGAATTAAGTGCTACTATTTTATACATGTATAAATATGTTTCTAATATATAATTAGAATTTTGGTGCTCAAGGTATTTTTATGCCAATTTTTATATATTGAAATTAAATCTAGTTTTAAATTAATGGACTCTCTTGTAGAAATTTAGACCACAAATCCCTTTTGAAGGGCAGTAATTTATCAACTATGAATGAATCTTTTATTTGAAATCCAAAGAATATTAATTGTTGCACAGCTCATGAATCTGATTCAAATTGTTTAATCATGATGGGCATTGAAAAATGCTCATTCAAATAACAACTCCTAAGAATTAAATGCTGTTTACAAATTGAACACATGGGGCCTTGGAAAGGCTGCTAATTATAGCAGGAAGAAAAGGAGAAGATGATGCAGAATGTAGCAAATTCTCAAGGTCCCAAGTGAAAACCTGCAGGTATACTTTAATGATCCCACTAAGGCTAAAACTATGTGAGAAAGCAAACTGAAAGAACCATGAAAAGCAGCTATATGATCTGGATTAGGTTCCTTTCAAGTTACTAATAACATGATTTATTAATTTATGAAAAAAAAAGAGGAAATTAAGAAAATTAAACTGAAATTAAGAAGCAGGAAGCAGCTTTCAGTAATTGTGTGTGAAATGCAAAGGTGCATACGTGGTAGCAAACAAAAAGGTTAACTTATAATTGATGGATTAGGTTCAAAAGGGTTTTCATGAATCACCCAAATTCCACCATACCGGACAAGATTGACCAATATATATTTGGACTAGAAAAGTAAAAGAAAACTGCTACCTATCTAGCTAGGCAGCTCTTGATCACTAATGCTAATGAATTCTCAAGGGGATATCTAGGAAATGCGCGATGTGGACAAATCAATGGCAGGAGAGAGAGAGAGAGAGAGAGAGAGAGAGAGAGAGAGAGAAGACAATTTAGTTAAGAGGAGAAGAGTTCGATTTCGTGGGTTATAAAATCCTAGTCAGTTAAGAAATCACTTTATCCATCTTTTTTGCTTGCACCATCAACATTGTATAATAGAACATGGACTTGTTTCCTCCTTTTGACCTTCCATCTACATAGATGT
>Ga0307509_10007398_pt1 | contig 14355 bp, 8 predicted proteins | sample 10_EM_MG_FD_202245 | JGI IMG/M metagenome (GOLD analysis project Ga0307509, IMG submission 202245) | Populus trichocarpa ectomycorrhiza microbial communities from riparian zone in the Pacific Northwest, United States - 10_EM | ecosystem: Host-associated > Plants > Roots > Unclassified | place... | reverse complement strand
ATAGGCTTCGTAGGCCGATCGAATTCGGCCTAGATCGGCCTAGGCTACCTTCCCGAGCGGCCCGGCCCGGCCCGGCCTACAGCCTATAGGCCGGCCTACCATCGGCCTGGCCCGTTGGGAACACTGACGGTATGTCCTGTAAGAGCGGCTCTAGTATTACCCATGAGTCTCTAGAAACCCTCGAGTAACCTTTTTTTTTTTTAAAAAAAAGAGACCTAACCAACATCAAAACTTCAGTTTATTCCCCCCGCCAAGGAACAACAATACACCAATTGCACATTATCCCCCCCCGGCGGTTCATCTAATTCCATGCTAACTCCCGCCTTCCCTCAAGAATTGCCATTCCCATTCCCCACAACTAGATTCCCCCTCTCCCCCCTTTTTACGGCCGCCTATTTACCTCCCTAGTTAGCAAATCCACAGCTTCTCCACCCCCAGCCAGAGACGTCGGTGTGAGTGGCGCTCCCCCCGGCTAGATCTGCAGAAGGTTTACCACACTAGAGCCCAGCAAAGCCTGTCATATGATCCGAAGCGGGGGTGTAATTCCCGAGCTGGGGGGAGATCGAGATACAATACCGGTATCAGACGGGAGATCGGTCACTCTTATACCAGTGCCTAAAAGTTAAAAAAGTGAGTAAAATAAACCCTCCATGACAAGTATACCTCATAGGCATTGTGGAAAAAAGAGTTCTAGATGTGATCGCAGGTGGATCGGACGAAAAAAAAGACCATGGGAATTTTCCTGATTGATGGAGGGTTATTTTGTGGCTGCGGAGGAGGAGGATGGTGTAATGAAGGGGCCAATGTCCCCGAGGGCGTGTGCGGAGGTGCTTTATGACGGCTGGTGTTGGAATAGGGTGTGTGATATGTTGCAATATCGACTACAACTAATAATATCTCACCGGTGTATCATAGCTGCAAGGTGCAATCCCGGCCTGCGGTATCTTGCGCTAAGGTTTTTATGCCCTGTAACCATGTGTTTCTGACCGCTGCTGGTACGATAGGCGGTCTTTCTCCAGCTTCCCCCTCTATCTTCCGTTTTTGCAGTATGATACTGTACCTTCCCAAGTTCTTCTGCGCGTATTTTCCGATAGCTATGGACTGGCTGGGCTGATGGCTTTTTTCTGGTGAGTTTGCGGTAATGGCGGCGGAAAGGCTAGGAGGATGACGAATGACAAAATGTGGAAGAGGAGCTTGATATTCAAGGTTGTGGTTGCATGTGGCGTTGCGCCGTTGACACTGATGTTTGGCTAAGGCACTAATATTGATAAGAGGATGGAGATTGACAAGGTTGCTGCTCAGAGGATTACCGTAGAGTCGCGAATATTTGAACAATGTGATATGTTTCATAGTCGAGAATTCCCTATCTCGGAAAAGGGGGTGGAATCGCGGCGGAAAAGGGATCTACTCGGCCCCTCTGAGGGACATAAAAAATATATATATAAAAAAAGAAGCACCAGATATTACTAGAGGACGCAACTCCAGCGATATAGCACATTTTTCAATTATTCGAGATTTTACGGTAGTGCATGAATTTTAATTTTTTTTGGGGGGGGTGATTTGAAGAGTAGAGGATATTATAGTGTGAATCGCCTTCTGGACAATGTGAGTTCATTCATAGCTCGCGGATTTTTGTGATCGGATCTAGCGCTGTTTTGGCCTATGTTTGTTTTTATCGTTTCTGTTAATTTTAGAGGACTTAGCATGTTGATCGCATGATTATTTCATGGCATGCTTCTGGAAGCAGGGATTTCCAAAGCGAGAAAGATGCGCTGGGGATCATGGAGGGGGGGTGGTGGGTATCGATTTACTGGCCGGTATGGTTGATATTGCTGTTTTTTGATTTTTTTTTCAGACAGGTGGTGTTTGTTTTTCTTAAATTAATTCCCCGAAGCCTGCAAGCCCGAGCCCAAAAAAAGGAAAAAAGGTCTGAATTAATGTTTGATGAGGGAAACGCCAGAAATGTCCCCTATGGTTCCCAAAGTTATGATACCCAGTGCCGTAATTAAGCATTGCGATGAAGTAGGTAAATAAATCAAAAACCGAGACCATGGTTTAAGGCCACACCCGCTCTTGCAGTAGTATTGTAACCGAGATACAGGAACACTTAAACCTAGTCTGAACCCTCCTGGTGATTGGTGGTGAAGATTTGTGCTCACATACCGTATTGCCAAAAGCCTGCACCCATAAAGTGTCCATGCACTGCTAATTGTAGATACAATATCGGGGTACCGTAAGCCCAGGGATCTAGCATGTGATGAAAGAACCAAGTTAGGTGGTGACTTATTTTGTCCCCTGGGCGTCCAGCTGTGCTCCAGCAATCGGAGGGGACACAATAATCAAGAAATATCAATCATTTTCCAGCTGAAAAATTCGTTTGCCGGAGCATTGAGTTATAATGTAGACTGCATACATAAATTCCGGAGTCTTCAGGTGGGATAAAGGACGGGTATGCTGATATAGTAGACCCAGCTGAGCCTACGGGTAATCAATTTATCTTTGTCATAGAGATAGTTATCGGATGGATAGGGGTTTGAGGCCGTGCCCATGACTGTCAGGGGGGGGAAAGATTTAATTTGGCAGCCTATTCTCCTACACGCCTCTCCCAGATTCCCTGCTGTGCCGGACGATATCCCGAGATTTATACGAGCAAGGAACGGAAAAGATATTCCATCCCAGTACTAACCTTCATACGGGGTTCCGGGGTGGTGGCCACAACCGCCTCCATTCCATGTCCACACCTCCCATAGTTGGAACCTCCCTCCCATCCACGCTCCAGGGAAGAATAGAGGCTTGAACCACGATCAAACGCACCCCGATCTATGACAATGACAAAGAATCACACTCATCCGTCTATTACGGCAAACCCGCTGAGCATGTTTTCCCGCTGATTCCCCAAGTTTAATGCCACCTACGCGACCAACCTAGTGAATACACATCAGCATAAAAGTCAGCTGTCGGTCAGGTTTGTAAAGGCCAGGAAACAACTTGCTATGATATCCACAACACCAAGGTAGAGGCTACCGAGGAAGAGACTCCGGGAGATAAAGAAGGTATACTGGGAGTTAACTTGGGTGATGAGGCTAGATAGAATCGGGGCCCTGGGGCAGACAAAGCTTTCAAGTGTAAGAAAACCTATTATCTATCACCAATCTACAAATTTATCTTACTCCAGCGGGAATGTTAACACGTAGAAATACAAATGCTAATATCCTGTGTGATGCGTTCCAAATTTTGTCTGATGCCAATTAAAGAACCTTTTTTGAGCAGTATAGAGGGAATCCTTTGACCGGCATTAAGGAGATGGCGGGATTCTGGTCGATTTCTCGGGTGCATCAGGTGAGCCCTATATTTGAGGGACAGATCCCACCAGGAGGCTTATTCAACCTGTTTTCCGATAGTGAAATATATCCTATCCTGGGGGACTTGTTTGGCGGTGGGATGAGAGACGTTTAGATATAAGGTATCATACTAAAAAATTATTTAGTATGGTTCCGGCCGTCTTGATACAACAGCTCGATCGATGCAACGGGGGACGCCTTGGCTTCAGGTTTAGGGTTAAATATAATTGATTGAGTTCAATTCCCATTCATTGAATACTTTTTTTTAAAATTTATTATGTCTATAATTATTTCATTTTTAATCAAACCCATATGTTCTTTTATATTTCCTTTCTTTATTTTGCTTTGTAGCTTTAGACAAGATTAATATCCCCCTTTTACTTTTTTTGTTTATTTTTCCTAAATTTTTATTCTAATAAAAATAACATTATACATGTCCAAACCTTAACTCTAATTCAGATTGCAAAACCTATAGTATTTTATTACCAAGCCTGTTGCGGCAAGGCATCTCCCGTTGCAGCGATCGAGCTGTTGTATAAAGACGGCTGGAACCAGGAGCTAAGTTTGGTATTGGCTGTTTGCCGAGCCTCCTGGTTTGTTGAACCCTCCCTAATGTTAGATGCTGGAGGATAGCACTGTCACCTGGTGGGGATATGTAATCTTAGCACATGTCTAAGGAGAGTTTGTAATAAGGTTCCTCACTTCCTTCTCATGCAACCTTTCTCATCTATCGTTTTCCTGCAAAATCCTTCCTATAACAGATAACTCTAATGAAACGAAAAGAGGGTAATGACTGGCTACAAGAAACAATCAGGTAAGTTGCATTTGGGTAATATTATTATCAATTGAAGACTAATTTAATATGTTGATTGGAACGAAAATAAGTCATCATGCTTCAACATATGACAAGAAGGATTGTGGGTCCAATCAGAATGAACAATGTTCTGTTTACTACACGCAATGTCTGTTGTATAGTTGGACATTCTCTGGTAAGTTATACTTTAAAGAGATAACAAACTGGGCAAAAGAAAGCTTCCCATTATGAGGCCAAACTGGAACCGTGAAAAGGCAGCGGAAAACAACCAACTATAATACTAAGTTTATAGTTGAAATAGATTACAACTTATTCTAACTTGATGTAACTATTTAGTTTGTGGAGTCGAATACTGAAACCTTCAAAGTCTTGATGACTGTGGAAACTCCTGCTGTCAGGATAAAGTTTTATTAACCCATGGACGGTTCTAAAACCGTGACTCAATTCAGAATAAAAAACTACCATCCATCTCGAAGTAGGAGATTTCATATTCTCATACTTGCATAGAACAAGCTTTGTGTCACAAATCGTAACTTAAAAAGATAGTTTCACATGACTAATAATTATTAGTCATTCGTAAATTATATTTCACACTCTAAGATCATTTGACTTATAGTTCTCACATGATTCACAATTGTATATCATTATTATATTTATAATTTGTGAATTGGTGATACACAATTATAAGTCACAAATGATGTAATGACTTTCGCTCGTGACTCTATTTGGAGTCACGAGTTTCACTCATGTGAGCATTTATCATACATAATTAGTTTTATGATTTATTATTGGTTTAAGGTATGTTGCCAGTGACTCAATAAGGGAGTCACCAGGGTTAGGGTTGTGGGAAGTGTCTCTATAAAAGGAGATTGGATTATGATAGGTCGAGCTCATCACCCAACCCTCTAAGTACTTTCCTTGAGATTACTTTTGGTTATGTTATAAATTAAATACAATTACATTCTTTCTCCTTAAATATATTATCATATCTGAGATATAAGTCTCAATTGATAAGACATTATATAAATATCTTTGTTATTAAGATTACGGAGAAGATAAGGAAATCCATAAGAAAGCTCTACGGAGATAATTATGATTACAACAATCTTTATAGAACACAATTAGGTCGTTACTTGTTGGTTACCAACTCTTTTATCCGAGATTGCTATACCAAGGAGCACTTAGGGCTTTTGTCAGATGAGTTCGCAGCTCAAGCTATTAGTGTAGACCAGATATTGTCCAGAGCAGGTGTTTAGAACAAAGGACTACAACAGGAACAACTTTTGCTAGTTGAAGAAAAGGTTTACAAACAAATAGTTGAATTGCCTATCTGTAAGGGCTTTCTCATTGAAACTACTGAAGATTTCAAAGAAGTGAAGGTTGGTAATCTAGTGCTTACTATCATAAGTGCAGTCCTTGCTGCTTTTAGATCAGAAATTGAATGAAAACTGCTGCTCAACCAAGAGAAAAGGATTACTGGAGAGGACACGAAGTTTAGTGGATTCTAAGAATTTGTCTTTGGAGAGATGATTGAGGTCAATAACCAAACGATTGTCTTCATTGTGGAAGCCAAGAGATCATGGCACAGACAAGTTAAAATTCAATGCCTATTGTCGATGAATGATCTGATGAAGAATGGGAGATAGTGTGGTTTATGATTTTGTTGTAACTAGTTAAGAGTAGCAAATGATAAGGTATAATTGGAATGGTTACAGTCAAACACACACTTTGGAGATTTTGTTTCATAATATGGCAAGTGAAAGGGAGAGGTGGTAGGAGGATTACTCGGCAGTAATTGACACCATTCATCTGCAGTTGATGAGTGGAGGCCATGGTGAAAGTTCACAATAGGTATGTACTTCTACCTCTCATAGGTTGACTTGATTATTGTAGGTGATTATTATTCAGGGAGTATTTGATTGCGATTGGTGGGCTGGGGTTTGTGCAACAGGGAACGGTGGGGGACGGCAGTTAATAGGGAGATGGGGGGGGGACAGCATGAGACAGCTGGGGACATCACGAGTTATGTCTCATGATGTGAAAAATCTGTTCGGTGATGTATGATATCAACTAGGCTAGTACCAGAGGTCCAAGCACTAGGACTATAGTCCAATATAGTCTGTCCGGTCCTCACCTTCCCGGGCGTAATCCATCCTAGCATCTCACAAAAGATGGACTATAAGCTGTAGTCTGCCCTATCATAACCCAAACATGGACAGACTGGATGGTTGGGAACATTGGGGGCAGGGGCAGTTAGGATGTTGACAGAGAGTGGTCCGGCAGGGCTACTCTTCCCTGGATATTGGTTTTTCTAGTTTCTGCATTCGAGGATTTCTGCATAGTTGGTACTGTCAGCTTGCAAGGCAATACTATATTGTTTTATTTTGTTATTTTATTTTATACTATATTACGTGTGGTATTATGCACCAGTGATTGATCGAATAGTATGGAGTAGGCAGTAGTGTGCAGGTGCCCAGGGATAGGACAATTGATTCGGTCAGATGGTTGCCCAGTTGGAAAAGAGTAGGTACTTAGACTGGCTTCAGTCAATGTCATGTTTGTTTAGCTAGAGGAGTATGCCCATAACATCTCGGGTTAAGCGATTGAGAGCATGACTGACTTGCTTTTTCTCCTCATCTGACCGTTTCTTTTGTCTTCTTTTCCACTGTGACAAGTATCTAGCGAAAATATGAGCTTGTGTTTTTCTTTTACTTTCATGTACCGTTTTTCTCATAACTTTCTAAAGGTCAAATATTGGGGCAAAACAGTGTTGTAGAAAGATATATGGGTATAGAATTTTGTTTTCAGTACACTCCTATAGACGGTGCATAGTCAGTATTCTACAAGGAGTTGAGCCCTTTTATTCTGATAGGAAACTTGTTCTCAAAACCACCAATGTTGATAGCAGTTTGAATTATTCACTCTGGGTAAATTGAACTAATTAGTCTGTATAGAAAGGTACTTTATATATGAAAGAATGTGAAATATGAGAATTTGGGAAAGGTTTCTGGCAGTGGGAAGTATAGTGCGGCCCTTTTCTTCTAGGGGTAACCTTCACATCTCACAGAACACCTGTATTCGGAATTAAATAAAGCCCAATCTGTTTATAAATAGCTCGAAGAAGAAAACAATCCACACTCCAAAAGCAAATTTCCCATACTGCAGCAAGGGAGCTGGTTGTCACCTGCTAAAAATATATTCACAAAAGCTTGCATTACCTGTCTCACTACCAGGCGTCATAAGAACAAAAGTCTAAAGGAAGAATAGTTCTCTTGGTCCAAGCGCGATGGCCCAGAAGGGTGAGTAGCTTTAGATTGATGCAAGCTGGTTAACCTAGAACAAGGCCTAGGGAATAGTTGAGTAGCCTTTGGTACTCTACGAGGCAGGGTAACCTTTTGGGAGTAAGTTCGGAGAAAGTCAAGGAATTTATGGGAATGTTACTCAGGTCTCTGAGACAACATTTGGAGTTGACAGGAGGACTTCTGAAGCGGTTAAAGGCATAAGAGGGCAAGGTTACTATACCTTGGAAATGTGACCATTATGGGCATGGAGGCCAGTTACCCTACTGAGAGGTCCAAGTTACCCTACCTTCACCAGCAAAGTCATCCGAGAACTAAGAGGTCGATTGGCTCATATTCTATGGGGTCTTTGATGTTCATGAAGGCACATTCATCGGTGTGGTCAAGTCCGACGCCTGAGTATGGCTGGCTCGAACATACTATTGAACCAGGGCGGGGTTAGCTAACCCCCCTCCCTGGCCCCAGCATTGGGACGGCATGTCATAGGCAGACGGCTGTGTAGGTGCTCGCTTGGTATTAAAAAGAGGTTATTGTAGCAGTTGCCATAACACCATATATGTCATCGCAGTCCATCCGACTGAATGTCGTTCGCAGGATATATAAGGGGACTTTGGGTAACAGCCATAATGCGGGTCACCCATACATGGTCTCTCCGGCACCTAGAAGCCTATCTTAGCCTACCGGTTATAGGGTAGTCTTCCTAGTGGAATATAGGTAGTGCAAGGAGGCCAGAGCTCTTTCGGGACAAATACCTTAGTAACCAGCCAGGACCTTCTGCTCTTGATTTGTAGCATTACTATGGGTTGTCAATGGACTCTAGAGGTATGAATCTTATCATGGTAGAGTATGTCCCGAGAGGCTGGAAATGGGTAGCACACATTTAGCCAAACATCAGTGTAACAGGGGTACCGTATAGAGTGATGAACTCTAAGGTTGTAACCGCACCAAACACTCAAAGTAGAAGATGAAGATGAGGTAAAATAATTTAGAAGAATCAAACGGTAAAACTTAATATCATTAAGCTCCAAGCTTTAGTCAATTAGTTCCCACGAAGAAAGGTTGGTTGTCGAAGTAGAATGCCAAACACTTAAACTCAAGTTGATATCAGATTTAAGCCTTTGACATTCACCACTAGTCAGACCTTGTGCGAGCATCCTGTCCAGCTTAGTGCTTGTCGAAGGTCTACCCTCCATCAGGAAATATCCTGCCACAAGTATCAGACCTACTCGTGTACACCTAACTCCGTCAATAGGGTATGAGTTTCTGCAATGCATCTCCAATTCAACTGCAGGTGGAAAAACTCTTCCTATCGAAGTCATACCAGTGGCTAACTGTTATGATGGCAACCGCAGTCAATACCTAGGTGGTGGACTCACTAGCCCCGTGGTAGTTTCGTCTATACAAGCTATGCAGTCAATCATTTGATCTACGCGATCAATTAATGTGATAATTTGACATGGAACCCCCGGTCAGATGTAACCAATGGCTGGCTAAATAGGTACTACCCAGAGCCAGCCTCTTGGGATATACTCTACCGTGATAAGACTCATACCTCAAGAGTCCATTGACAACCCATAGTAATGCTACATATCAAGGGGAGAAGGTCCTGGCTAGTTATTAAGGTATTTGTCCTGAAAGCGCCCTGGTGTAACAATCCTACCCTGGAGGGGTTAGTTATGCAACAGGTAACAACTTACTTACTCGAATATTTTGAACTATCCTTATAGTTCTAACTATTTCAAGTATCCGAGAGTGTTCTTCTTTCCGAGATTAACTTATAATCTCGTCTTCGTCTTGAACTATCTTGTAGTCGTCTTATCTCACTCCAATCGGATATTGGGGAGAGATGGTGAGGGAACTTCTTCGTATCGTAATCTCTTTTCTCTTGAGAGAGATGTGAGACTGTCCTTGTCTTAACAAGGTCGTATTTGCTCTGACGCTTAAGAGCTAGGTTGCTTGCATACAAGCGAGAGGTAAAGGTAAAGGTAGAGGTAAAGTTATATTGTAAGAAAGTACTTAGATGGTAGCGTGAAGAGCTCTAACTACTGTGACCGAGTCTCCTACTTATAGGCTCTTCACGCCAACGACCCTAACCCTGGTGACTCATAACTCGAGTCACACGGTCTTATGACTCATAATGAGTCATGCCCGAAATCCATAAGATGACTCCTATGAGTCACTGCGCAACATGCCTTAAACCAATTATAAAATATAAAACATGTCAGGTGTGCAAAGCGCATCACCTGCGTGGAAGTCGTGACTCATAATGTGAGTCACGCGCGAAAGTCATTACATCATTATGACTCACAATCGTGAGTCATAGAAACATTAACCAATCATAACATAACGATGACACTCAAGTGCGAGTCATGTGAAAACTATGAGTCAACTGACTGCATTGCGTGAAACATAAACATATATGACTCACGATCGTGAGTCATAGAAACATAAACATACCTTATGACTAATAACTATTAGTCATGTGAAATCTGCCTTGCTTAGTCACGATTTGTGACACCTGACCTCCTTGGACAACTTAAGTACCACTAGGAAGACTACCCTACTACTCGTAGCCTAAGAGGGACTTCTAAGTACTAGAGAGACCATATACGGCTGACCCCCATTTTGACGGTTACCCATACTCCCCTTATATATCCTGCAAACGACATTCAGTCTGACTGACGGTGACAATCTATATGGTGTTACGCCAGCTGAGCCAATGACCTTTTCTTACTAGCAAAGGCGCAACTACACAGCTCTCTGCCTATAACACGCCGTCCCAATGCTGGGGCCAGCAGGGGGGGTTATCCAAACCCACCTAAGTTTAATAGCATGTTTGGGCCACCCTAGCTCAGTCATGGGGCCTCCCGCACAGATGTGTCTGCCCCCATCAACATCTAAGAGCCCATCGAATGTGAGCCAACTGACCTCTAAGTTCTAGGATGACTTTGCTGGTGAAGGTAAGGTAACTTGAACTCCTTAGTAGTGTAACTAGGGTCCATGGGCATAATGGTCAAATTCCCAATGTAGGGTAACTTTGCCCTCTTATGCCTTTAACCACTGATGAAGTCCTCCTGTTAATCCCAAATGTTGTCTCAGAGGCCTGTGTAATACTCCCATAAATTCCTTGACTGTATGCAGACTTACTCCCAAAAGATTACCCGCCTCGTACAATACCCAAGACTACTCAACTATTCACTAGGTCTTGTTCTAGGTTAACCAGCTATTTGTATACTAAGTATACAAGACCATACCACCTCTCGTTACCACTTGGTATACCATTTGGTCTAAGGTCATAGTAATTGTAGCTACCTATCGTAGGATCGTTACAATCGGTTACATCTCACCGGGGGAGCTCCCATCTCAAATTATCACATTGGATGGTCGTATAGATTAATTGATGGACTGCATAGCTTGTATAGACCAAACTACCACTGAGTGAGTGAGTGCACCACCTAGGTATTGACTCCAGTTGTTGTCATAACTGTTAGCCACTGGCATGACTACGATTGAAAGCCTTTTTCCACGTGCAGTTGTATTCGAGATGTATTGCAGAAACTCATATCCAATGGATAGAGTTAAGTGTACCCGAGCTGATCTGATACTTCCGACACAATAATTCCTGATGGAGAGTAGACCTCAGAGAGCCCTGAGCAGGACAGAGTGCCAGCACAAGGTCAGAGTACTGGTGAATGTCAAAGGCTTAAATCTGATATCTACTTAAGTTTAAGGGTTTGGCATTCTACTTTGATAACCAACTTTCCTCAAGAGAAGTTATTGAGTGAAGCTTTCAGCTTAATGATATTAAGTTTTACCATTTGATTCTTATGAATTATTTACCTGATCTTTATCTCCTACTTTGAGTATTTAGTGCAGTCGCAACCTTAGAGTTCATCTCTTTATAGGGTGCCCCCATTACAGCCATTCTCCTACCAGCCAGAAGATGAGTTTAAATACAAGAGCTACTCCTGAGCGATCGTAATCAGGTATTCTGCAACCACGATCATTACTGGGCGGTGCACCTTGCCCTGCATGTCCTTTTATCCCACATGAAACCTAACAGTCATAACACTTCCTCAATTCTATTGTCAGCTTACATGACCGTTACTTGACTTCTGATCCTAAATAAAACAACAACCATGCAAAACTAAACTTAACACAAGCTACCGATCCTTAATACAGCTCCGGGGCTGCAAAACAATTAAACTAATCAAATATAGCAAATCGGGCTCTCGGCTCTTCTATAAAGTTACCGCAACATGTATACATGTTAGAAAAACAAATGTCCCCGACAAAGGAAGACTCCATAGTTTTAGCGGAGCGAAATAAGCCTCCACAACACTGTGAGGTTTGGGCTTTGTAGGGGTGAAAAATAAATATTGCAACAGGGGGAAGCGTTCATATTTGTGGAACAGAGAAATAAACATTCATTGCAGGGGTGAGCATTCACATTTGCAGGAGGTTTGGCAAGTGAATATCCAGATGAGGAGTAAGAGGCAATAATATTAAAGAAATACATGAGGTTGGAGAACAAGGGTAGTGTGGGGGGTAAACTAGATGGAAGGGGATATGAAGGTAGGAAACAGCAAGGAGATAGATCGATGTCCCCGACAGGGGGCGGCCTTCGGAGTTTCATGAGGAAAGAAATAGAGGTTGATGACCAGGGGGGTAGTTGCATAATAGCCTGCAGATCAATGCCCTCATCACATTCTGGGTTTATGCGGACAATCAACTCATGGAGGGTAAAATATGTGGCACATGGGTTACTGAATTCCAGTGTCCAGGCAACACAGATGCGATATCCCTCCTCAGGTTTACAAACAGCAGTCTGCCTGATGAACTTCGTACTTTGGATGAGTTCTGGCACCCATAGCGGATGTGGATAGCTAAGGTCTAAACCAAAGCTGGCAAAATAGACATCACAAATGTTAATATGAGCACCATTAGCGGTTAGTGGGGTTAGAAATATTGGCCTCCTTATCCCACATGGCATGGATTGAGTTGTCCAACGTTATCATATTCCATGGGGTATCAATTTCATGTGATATCTGGTCCTAGAGATTTTAATATACTGAATACCCCAGAAGAATTCCAGCATTGGCCAAAAGTCTATCTGATGGCACCGAGCCTTGTTGGCTAATTTAAATGGATTTATGTGCGCAATCTCTATTGCAAAGCTGTCCTATTTTCTACTCCCGGTGACTAGGCACCAAGATTTAGCATGCTTATGACAATTCCAGACAGCCATTGCATCGTGACAAAAAGCCTGCGCTGCTTGATGGAGTCCGCTAATTGCTCTTCGTGGTATGAGGCCTACTGCAGGACAGGCCAGTGCTGGGGCCAAGAATGGGGTTCTGGTAATAAGGGTCGGAAAGTTGTTGAAGGCTGACTCAGTGATATTCAGCCTCCACATTCATCCAACAACAGCTGTTTCACATAAATGGTGATTTGCTGGTGAAGGAATGTTTAGCTCTTACTATAATTCTGCAATAAGAGGATTACATCTAACTCTTAGGACTGTTTGCCCGGATGGGCTAGCCGTTGCATGGACATTATCAAAACAAGTACCGGTTGGGTCGCCGTAAGTCATTGTTGTTTCCGAAAGAAAAAGGAGAAGAAGATGAATTTGCCATGATTGTGCAGATGTTGACAAGAGGAAAGGTTGTGGTATGTATGTTGTTCTATTGAGGTTACTAGCTAAAGATCACTTAATTAGTGAAAACTCTGCTCATACGCGTAGAAAGCCCTATATCTCTGGTCGTACCCTAAACATCCATGCATGCCCTATATCTCTGGTCGTAAACATCCATGTATACCCAAAGGTGGCCACGCGTCTGCACTTCTCCAGAGTACTGCATTTCTTATTACTTGTGCTTCTTAGTACAATCATCTACTACTGGGATTATTATACGATCAGAAGAAAGGAAAGCAAGCGAGAAACTATATAGAGAAGCAAATAACGTAATTTACGGGGTTCCCGCTCAGTACCCAGATGCCGCTCACCATGGCAACCACTGGAACACCAAATGTATATTTTATTATCTAGACAACTAGTAGTGATACCATACTGAAAATTTGTTAAAAAGTACTTTTAAATATGGAGAATCAGAATCTGGAGTTTACATTTAATAATAATAAATAATGCTTCTTGTATACTCACTTGATTCCAAACTGGTTGAAATAGTATCTTGTTTACAATAGTAGTAAAGAAAATTGACACCAACCACAAATATTCTAGTTTGAGCAAATAATATGATCTCATAGGTCTTGTATTTGATGTATGAACTGCTTTGGTATTTGTTTGTAGCTATTTTGGAAGGTAGTATGGCTCTAAAAACTAGTAGAGCTGAATATAGATCTTATAAACAGTATACAATAATATCTGTTCATGGGGTTTATGTACTATTCCAATACTTTCTCATAAACTTCAATTATGTGATTCAAGATGCTTTCTAAACTTTCAAGGCAGTTGGTCAAGTCTTGCAAACTTTATTCCCTGGTTATTGGAAAGAGAAATAACACCCTCTAACGTCAATCATGTAAGGTACATATACAGGATAAGGCTAAAAGCTGTATTATATAGTATATTCATATAGTTAAAGCTATAGAATAGGTTTTAGTCAGTTTGGGCATTGGGATTTAGAGATTTCACACCTCAATAGTAAAAATACTAGATTTTGCTTGTAATATTCAGTATTATTAGAGTTGTGGTGTGACATCTTGGAATCCTAAGGCCTAAACTGACTAAAACTTATTTCATAGCTTTAACTATATTAATAGACTATATAACTCAGCATTTACCCTAATCCTGTATGTGTACCCTACATGGATGCAGCTAGAGGGTAGTATTTCTCTTTCTAATAACTCGTGAGTAAAGTTTGCAAGACTTTACCAACTGCCT
>Ga0307509_10007397_pt1 | contig 14357 bp, 20 predicted proteins | sample 10_EM_MG_FD_202245 | JGI IMG/M metagenome (GOLD analysis project Ga0307509, IMG submission 202245) | Populus trichocarpa ectomycorrhiza microbial communities from riparian zone in the Pacific Northwest, United States - 10_EM | ecosystem: Host-associated > Plants > Roots > Unclassified | place... | reverse complement strand
AGCTCCTCCAGCCACGACACCATCGCCGCCTCCAAGACCACGTCCTGGAACACGACGATCCACCGTCCGACCACGAACGGCAACGGCGCACGGCATCACCAGCTCACTGCAGAAGAGCCGCACCCATCGGGATCTGTGGGAGATCCGCCAGGCCTTCGGGCTGGCGACACTGCGCTCGACCGCTGACCGTGCCGCGGCCCGGGCCCGGTTGACGGTCTTCTCGGTGAGGGGGTTCCTGCGGGGGGCCTGTGGTTGATGCCGGTACTCAGCGGGTCGCTGTGACCAGCGCTTTCCCAACAGGCCTCCACCCCGGACCGGCCGCATCATGTACGGCGTCCTCAGCCGGCTCCCGCTCGGTGACGCGCCCGGAAGCCGGTTCCTGTCACCTGCTCAGCCGATGAACAGCACCGATCGAGGGCCCCCGATATGCGCCACCGAGCGGCCGGGGTCCAGGTTCAGGACAAAGAAGGTGCAGTTGGCGCCGGAGAAGACGCTCATCGTCTTGTCCGTCTGGTTGGCGATCAGATCCGGCTGGACCTGGAGGTTGATGCAGACGTTGTTCGGCGGGTTGGTGATCCGGAACTCCTGACCGCTGATCGAGAAGTACCGAAGCGCTCCCGTGGCGGCCTGAGCATTGGTGGACAGGCCGACGGCCACAACGGCTGCCGTGCCGACCGCCAGGCCGAGCCTGCCCAGACGGGCGAGTGCGAGCATGAGAGGTCCCCGTTCCCTGCGTGGCGCCGACTCTCAGAGTGCCGACAGCCGAGTGAGATCCCCCGCTGGGGGCTGATGTGTGTTTCCGCCCTGCAGACCGGACCGGCGACCCGCCGCGCCCGGTTTCCCACACTGCCCTCCCCCTTGTCCGGACCGGCGGGATGTGAATCGCACCGCCTCCGAAAGTGCCCGTAACGGCATGCCAGGACATGAGCAGCCGTCAACCCGACCAGGGCACGGCAGCCGGCCGAGGCCCGGAGCCCGGCAAACGTCATCCTCCAAGCAACCCGCGACCGCCGACTCGGCCCACCTCCCCCCGGGACCAGGCACTCAGCACCCCCCACGCCGCCGACAATCCCCCAATACCGCCAGAACGACCATTCGCCGGCGAGGCCGGTGCACCCCATATCCGCCAGAGTTCGGCGGTGACCGACACGTCCTCCATGATGGGGAGGGCCCCATCGGCACACCACACATGTGCCGCTCAGCGGACCGCAACACCGGCCCCCACCCATCCGTCTGCTACGGCTGTCCAGCACGGGCACGACGACCGAGTGGCCAGCCCCAGAGAGTGTGTCTCCCTGATCTGCTTACCGGTTGATCGGATGTGTCTGTCCGATTAGTGATCGCTGATGCGATGTGGAGCCGGATCGAGCCGTTGATGCCAGCGGATCCGGTGCGCGGTCGACGCTGGGTCGATCACCGTCGCACCCTGGAGGCCATCGCGTGGAAGTACCGCACCGGCTCGCCTTGGCGGGACTTGCCAGACGAGCTCGGCCTAGAGGTCGCGCGGATAGGCGCGTTGGGGACACCGGCAACAGAACGAGCACAGGTCCCGGTGATCATGGAGTTACGACGCTCTGTGATCACTGGGGAGACCTGTGCCCGCCCTGCCGTCATGGCTCACCGAACCGCTCTGGGACCAATTCGGAGCCCTGCTGCCTGGGCGGGCGGAGTACCACCCGGACCATCCACTCGGCTGCCACCGTCGGCGCATCAGCAACTGGATCGTCTTCGACAGGATGCTGCAGCTGCTGCGCTTCGGCTGTTCTTACGAGGCGATCGCCGACACGACCTGCTCGGCCACCACGATCCGCAGCCGCCGCGACGAGTGGATACGGCTGGGGGTTTTCGCCCGGCTCAAGCAGATCGCGCTCGACTCCTACGACCGGATCGTCGGCCTCGTCCTCGACCGGATCGCCGTGGACGGCTCCATCACCAAAGCTCCCGGAGGCGGCGAAGTGGCCGGGCGTTCCCCGGTCGACCGCGGCAAGCAAGGCCTGAAACGCTCGGGCATGACGGACGGATACGGCATTCCGCCGGGCCGCGTCCTGGCCGGAGCCAACCGGCACGACTCCCCGCTGCCCGCCCCGACCCTGGACCGCCTGGACGACCTGGGGCCGCTGCCCGTCGACGTCACCGTGCACCTGGACGCCGGCTACGACTCGGGCAAGACCCGCGCCGTGCTCGACGAACGCGGCCTGCACAGCCGCATCGCACACAAAGGCTAGAAGGCGCCCATCCAGGCCAGTCAGCGTTGGCACGGAACGTACCCACGCCTGGCAGAACCCCTTCTACCGACTCGCCCGCTGCTACGAGCGGCGCGCCACCGTCGTCGACGCATTCTTCGACCTCGCCGACGCGATCATCACGTGCGCGGTCCGATCCGGCGGGCATGGATGACTCACCGCTGGGACGAACGCCCGAACCGCCGACCATGACCGCACGCTTGTCCGTGCCACCTCTATATGTCGCGCACCGCGAGCAGTTCGACCGCTGCCCCGGACGACTCCAGCAGTGGCGCAGCGGCAGAACGCCGGGGATCCGCCCGGTAGGCAGCGAGATCTTCGCTGTTGGGAAAGGAAATGAGGTGGGCCTCGACCTGATCGTCCAAAGTGCGAAGCCGGCGCTCAAGACGCCCTCCGTACTCGGCAAGGAGCGGCAGGACAGCGCTTTCATAAGCGTCGAAGGCGCCCAGACCCCCTTCAGGTAGCCGCGCGAGCATCAAGTAGGTGACGGCCATGGCCCCCTCATAGCGGTCTGTAATAGTGATCTTCTTAGCCTAACTGGCGTACACGGCCTCAACGCCGTCCTAGCAGCCGCCTATCCGCGCGACCTCTTATTCCAGACGGCTCACAAACGGCTGCTCAGGTGGGTCGTGGACGGTACCTGGGAACGGATTCTCTCCGTTTTCCTGGCAGCGGCCGACGACGCTGATGGCATCAGCTCGGCTGGACTATGTCGGTGGATTCCACCGTCTGCCGGGCCCACCAGCACGTCGCCGGAGCCAGGAAAAAGGAGGCGCCAGAGCAGGTTGAGCCCGACGATCATGCGCTTGGTCGTTCCCGCGGCGGCCTGAGTACGAATGTCCGCCTCGCCGGCGACAGCCATGCACGCCCCTTGGCTCTCCGTGTCACCGCGGGCCAAGCGGGTGACGCACCGGCCTTCGAGGCAGTCATGGCCAGTATCTGGGTGCCGCAAACTGGGCCTGGAAGACCGAAATCTCGACCGGACGCCGTCCTGGTGGACGCGCATATGCATCACTCGCGATCCGGAAGAATCTCCGTCGCTGCGGGACCCTCGCTGTCATTCCCCAGCCGTCCGACCACGCCGGTCATCGTCGGCGCCGAGGCAGTTTGGGGGGCCGGCCGCCCCCGCCTTCGACGCCGAGGCGCACAAGCAGCACAACGCGGTCGAGCGATGCATCAGCCGGCTCAAGCAGCGGCGGAGGCTCGCCATGCGAACGGACAGGTTCGCCATCGACCAACGGGCAGCGCTCTACTTCGCTGCCATCTTCAACTGGGCCCGGAGGCAGGGGCGTCGGACCGCGTAATTTGGAGAACCACGTCCTCAGTCCAGCGTGGCAGCATGCGGCAATGGTCTTTCGACACCCCGACGGCGGCTACGCGATCACCGCGATGTACTCCGTGCCCGATGACGCGTGGTATCTGGAACTGGATCTCGTGGCTGGGCAGCGAACTCTCGTGACCGCAATCGTCCCTGACGAGGATCCGGCACGGGAGCCGACGGTGTGCTTCAACTCGAACGCAGGGCACACTGACGTTCCGTACGAGGTCATGCGCTGGTTCATGCACCAAGTCGGTGAAGAGATCCGTAGCTCCCGTGCCTGGATGCGGCTGCGACCAGAGCTCGTCGAGATCATCCATCAACTCCGTCAGGAGCACATGGGTGTCATCGACGATGACGATTTTCCCCAGGTTCTGGCGGACGTGCGCACCATGGGTCCCCGAGGAAGACCTCCCCACCGTTCTAGAGGCCGCCTTCGGCCGGAACCCTGACGGCACCACCATGGACCACCCGCAACGCCCCAGCGCGTGAACGGTGAGGGAGACAGGCCCTAGTGCTCTGACCGCAAAGGTTCACCGGGTCCCCGTATCTGTCTCTGTCGCATCAGGGAGCGCTGGTGGTCGCCCATGTACGGAAGATCGCAAGGGCCTCGCTAAGGTTCCCGGGGCCGCACGCCGCGTGGAAGGTCTTCTCGGCGGTCCAGGCCCAGACCCAATCCTGGGTGTTGCGATTGACGTCCAGGCGGGGGTACTCGCGTCCCTCGAGGTCCGTCTCTTCTAGATCGATTTCGACGGTCCAGCCAGGGTTGTCGAGCGTGGCGATCTTCACGCCCCACTCGTGCTCCCAGTCGCCGTCGCACTGCATCGCGTACCAGTCCTGTAGCCAGGCAAGAAGGTGCTGCTCCGAATCGCTCATGACAGGAGAGGCTAGTGCTGGGACCGTATGGCGCCCTGGGCTGGGTGGTCAGGCTGCTGTTCGCAGTGGTCTGCCGCCCCAGCGGATGCCTTTCTCGCTGCGGATGCGTGCGCGTTCGCGTCGTTGGGCTGTCAGAGGGCGGTACGTGACCTGATGTCCGGTTCGGTTTCGCCTGATCGTGTGACTGTGGGAACTTCCAGCCGGTCGATGGGCTTGGCCGTGCTGGAGTGACGGGGTGAGCGACCGCAAGCCCTACAAGAGCGATTTATCCGACGAACGCTGGGCGCTGATCGAGCCGGTGACCACTGCATGGAAGGCGAAGCACCCGTCCGTCAGCGGCCACCAGGGCAACTACGTGATGCGAGAGATCGTCAACGCGCTCCTGTACCAGTCCCGGACCGGCTGCCAATGGGACTACCTGCCCCACGACCTGCCACCGCCCGGCGCGGTGAAGTACTACTTCTACAAATGGCGCGACGACGGCACCGACGAGGTCATCCATGACCTGCTGCGCTGGCAGGTGCGTGAGAGCCGGGGACGATTAGCCGACCCGAGCCTGGTGGTGCTCGACACCCAGAGTCTGCATGCCGCCGCGTGCGTACCCGCGGCCACGACCGGGCGGGACGCGGCCAAGAAGGTGGCGGGTCGCAAGCGGGGGTTGGCCGTTGACGTGCTGGGCCTGGTATCGCCGTGGTGGTGCTGGCCGCTTCCGTGCACGACAACGCTTTCGGTACCGCGTTGCTGGACAAGGTCGCCGCGGGGACCTCCACGGTGACGAAGGCGCTGGTGGACCAGGGGTTCAAGAAGACTCTGGTCGATCACGGCGCCGGCCTGGGCATCGCGGTGGAGGTCGTCGAGCGCAACCCGGCCGACCACGGCTTCGTCCCGCAGCCGATCCGCTGGAGAGTCGAGCAGACCAACGGGATCTTGATGCTGCACCGCAGGCTGGTGCGCGACTCGACTACGAACACCGCCCGGCCAGCTCCGAGTCCCGGGTGTACTGGGCGATAAGCGATGTGATGACCCGTCGACTGACCGGCACCTCCACTCCGTCCTGGCGCGGTGCATGAGCGGCGACCCACAGCAGACCCTCGGTGCCCTGCTGGCACGTCTGGAGGTCCGCGAGCGGCAGATCGCTGTGGAAGCGGAGGCCGCTCGCTAGCAGATCGCGCAGCTGACCGCGCTGCTGGACCGACTCGCCCAGGCCGCCGAGCACATCACGATCACCCGCAAGACGCTCCTGGAACTGCCCGACGAAACGCCCTCGGCACCGGCCACACCGACGCCGGCCCTGCCGGGCGGCCCCGCCTACCAGCAGATCATGGCCGTGTTCGCCGAAGCCGACGCTCCGCTGCGGGCGAGGAACGTGTGCGAGGCGATGGACCTGGACCTCGTGCCGAACAACATCAACAACGTCCGCATCAAACTGAAGCGCCTGACCGGGCGCGGAATCCTCGATGAGACCGAGCAGGGACTGTTCACCAGGCCGCGACCGTAACCGCCCGGCAAACCCACCACCGGCCCCCTCACGTCGTTCTGCCAGCCCGCCGAGGAAACCCGTTGCGAGTGAGCCGCATCGGATGTCTGATTGATCGGCCACCGATCACGGGACGGAACATGAGTACGCCGCTGCCCATCCCCTCGTTGCAGACCTCTCGCCTGCGACTGCGTGCCTTCGAAGACGCGGACGCGAACGACCTGTTCGCGCTGCAGAGTAAGGCCTACGTGCTGCGCTACTGGGACGATCCACCGTGGACCGAACGCGCGCGCGCCGAGAAGTTCATCACCCGTTGCCGAGAGATGGAAGAGGAAGGCACCGGGGCGCGGCTGGCCGTGGATCGTGTCTCCGACGGGGCGTTCATCGGCTGGTGCACCCTGAACAGGTGGAATCCGGACTTCCGCAGCGCGTCGCTTGGCTACTGCTTCGACGATGCAGCGTGGGGCCACGGCTACGCGACCGAGGCCGCGCGCGCTTTGCTGCGGTGGGCATTCGACACGCTGGACCTGAATCGCGTCCAGGCTGAAGCCGATACGCGCAACGTGGCTTCTGCCCGCGTGCTGGAGAAGCTCGGCTTCGTGCGTGAGGGAACGTTGCGGGAAGACTGCGTTGTCAACGGCGAGGTCTCCGACTCGTGGGTCTACGGGCTGCTCAGGCGGGAGTGGCAGCCGTCGTCCGAGCCGGCTCCCGCCCGCTGAGTCCCACCGCTCGGCACCTGGTATCGACGCCCCGAACCACTGATCACTGCGCCTCATCCAAACTCAACGACGAAACGGATAAAGGCTCACATCTCACCCTCTAAGTCCACCAACCCAACATGCTCTTGATCAGCGCTAGCAGGATGACCTAACGGAGTCCTGCTAAGGGCTGTCCCATAAATGATCTTCGAGGTCCTGGACCGCAAGTCATCCGTGTTCTGAAAACCGCGTGACACCGTCGATCAGACGCGTGGATCATGGGTGGATGGCGCGCCTCCACGACATCGTCTTCGACTGCGCTCGCCCTGCGGCCACGGCCCGCTTCTGGTCCGCAGCTCTGGACGGCTATGCCGTCGCACCGTACGACGATGCGGAACTTGCACGTCTGCGCTCCCTGGGGATCACCACCACCGAGGACGACCCCACTGTCCTCGTCGAGTCTCCAGACGGAGGACCTCGTCTGTGGTTCCAACTCGTGCCAGAGGCCAAGGACGGGAAGAATCGTGTGCACTTGGATCTGCTTGCTGTGGACCCGGAGGCGGAGATCCAGCGTCTGACTGCTCTCGGTGCGACCGTTCAGGCCCGGCACGCGGACAACATCGTCCTGACTGATCCCGAAGGCAACGAGTTCTGCCTGTCTCCAACGGACTGATGACCGTTGGGCGCGGCTGCTCAGATCCGCAATGACCTCCATGCGGCGGTGTGATCACGGCGTCAGAGTCATCCCGGACAGCCCCGTTCACCGGGTTGAGCCCGCGCCAGTTCGGCACGCTTGTCACCGCGTTGCGGCGCGAGGGAGCGGATCAGGTCCGTAGGGCCGACCGTGGAGCCTGCCGCTGGAGGACCAGTTCCTCCTAATTGCCGCGTACTGGCGGACGAACCTGACCCTGCGGCAGCTCACGCCACTGTTGGGGGTATCGAAGTCGGCCACCAACCGCATCATCGACCGTCTCGGGCGGTTACATGCGATCGAGCCCCGCAAGCGGTTCAGCAAGGACGCCGCCCTGATCGTGGACGGCACCCTGGTCCCCACCCGTGATCACACCGTCGCCGAGCAGTCGAAAAACCATCGCTACTCAACTAACCACCAGGTCGTCATCGACGCCCACACCCGGCTCATTGTCTCCGTCGGCAAGCGCGTTCCCGGCAACCGCAACGGCTGCAAGGCGTGAGAGTTGGCCGGAGCCTAGGCCAGGGGCACCCCGGGCTGTTCGGCGAGGAGCACGAAATGGGTCTCCACGATGTTCCCGACCCCGACGAGGCCAACCCGTACAAGGCCACTCATGAAATCCCGTCCTACTTGCGTCTTTCTTCCGGCGTCCTTCGGTGCCATCGGCCGTGGCACGTTTCGGGGAAGGTCCTGCGGCGGGCGGGAAACCTGCCGGTCGGCACCGAGTCGAACATCCAGCGGGTCGGCAGCACGCTGTACACGGCGGTTCGCCGCTACGGAGACCAGTACCGCAGCACTCTCGCCGCCATCGACGCGTCGACCGGCCGTGTGCGCCGGCAGTCGGACACCGACATCGACCTGGTAAGGAATCCCCTCCTGGTCTCCGGCGACACCGTCCTGGCCGGGGGCAACAAGTTCCCCGAACTGACCGGCTCCTACGTCGTCCAGGTCTTCGACGCCGCTACCGGCCGCCGCCGCTGGACCCGCGACATGGGAACCCAGGCCAGTTCCAAGGGCCCCGTCCTCGCCGGCGGCACAATCTGCGTCCCCACCCGCGCCACGAAGTACACCGACCAGGGCACACTCACCTTCCTTGCCCCCGCCTCCGGCACCTCTCGCTGGCACCGCCCCCTGACCGCCAACGGCGACACCTTGGCATGCCCGGACGGCCGTACGTTCTACGTCTTGGCCCCGCCCTTGTCGGGACCCAACGGAGAAACCCTGGACAACCAACACGGCGCAACACTGTATGCACTACAGCGCGCGAACTCCCGACGGTACGCGGAGAGCCCTACCGCCGGTCGGGGCGTCCGGGCCCCCTGAGCATCCGCGTGGTGGTGGGCTTTCCCGCCCTGGCCCCAGACCCGACGGCCTCTGTCCGGTCAACAGCCTTGCCCCGGCCGCGGTCCGGCCCACCCGGGGTGAAGCACAGAACCGCGTCCAAGAGTTGACCCGCCGGCCACACCACCGCGGGGCTGCACCGCCCCCTCATCTGCACCCCGCTGAAGGACGCCGCACTCCCCCACGCCCGCCAACAGTCAAGTCCCGTTCCACCAACCCGACCACACCACAGGACTGCCCCCACTCGACTCTTCTCCCGCCTGGAAGGCAAAGCGGCCTCTCCGGGAACACGCAGTCCGGTCGGCACGGTTGCATCGGCCGAGGGACCGGCGCTGTACGGGCGGAGACACGGAGACCGCGATGTCGTCCGCTCCGCACGGATCGGGGCCTCAGAATCGCGGTACACCTACCGCGCTACGCGGACCACGACGTATTTCTGCAGGAGGACTGTTTCATGACTGGCCGGCCTTTGACGCTGATGGCAGTGCACGCCCACCCCGACGACGAGGCCACCTCGACCGGAGGGGTCCTCGCGCGGTACGCGGCGGAAGGCATCCGCACGGTTCTGGTGACCTGTACCGACGGCTCTTGCGGTGACGGACCGGGAGGTGTCAAGCCGGGTGATCCCGGCCACGATCCGGCGGCGGTCGCCCTCATGCGCCGTCAAGAGCTCGAAGCGAGCTGTGAGGTCCTGAAGATCAGCGATCTGGAACTGTTGGACTACGACGACTCCGGGATGATGGGCTGGCCCAGCAACGACGCCCCCGGATCGTTCTGGCAGACCCCTGTGCAGCAGGGCGCGGCCCGGCTCGCGGACCTCATGCGGCACTACCGACCCGATGTGGTCGTCACCTACGACGAGAACGGCTTCTACGGCCACCCCGACCACATCCAGGCCCACCGCATCACGATGGCGGCGCTGGAGATGACCACCGAACTGACACCGAAGGTGTACTGGACCACGATGCCCCGCTCGATGATGCGGCGGTTCGGCGAGATCATGCTCGAGTTCCACCCGGACATGCCGGAGCCTGATCCCGCCGAGGCCGCCGCGATGGCCGAGATCGGCCTCCCCGACGACGAGATCACGACGTGGGTGGACGCCACCGCGTTCAGCGGCCAGAAGTTCGACTCGCTGGCCGCGCACGCCAGTCAGGGCGACAACATCTTCTTCCTCAAGATGGGCAAGGAGAGGTTCGGCGAACTGATGGGCATCGAGACCTTCGTACGCGTCAAGGACACCACGGGCACGGCCGTACCCGAGAACGACCTCTTCGCCGGACTGCGCTGATCCGCCGGCCCGCCCGACCGGCCGGGGAGGCTCAGCGTTTTCGCGTGCCTCCTGGCCGGAGCGGAGGCGCGCGGGCACAACTGGAATGGCGTCCTGACAGCCCTCCACATACCGCCACCCGCATAGTTGCGGGCCGGGCAGCGCCAGTCCCGCTGCCCGGCCCGCTTTCAGACACACCGGCCGCAGTTCGGCGCCGAACCTCCCAACACAAGGCTCGCTCCATGGAGTTGAACCGTTCCGGACGAGCACCGAGGGGGCCTGGTTCGGAATGCCGAAGTCTTCTCTGCACTTCACTGTCATGGGTGAAGGCGAGTATGGGGCTCGTCAAAGGGCTTCCGAGATGGATCGGCACCGGGCCGCAGCCGCACGGCATCCAGCGGTGCGGTCCACGAGGAGCGGCCCGATTCCAGGGCGACGATCCACGAATAGGGCCAGCCCCGGATCATGAGGTGCTTGTTCTCGCCGCGGCCGTAGGTGCCGTAGGTATGGCAGAACGAGCGCGCATCGCTGGTGGCGGCGTCCGGTCGAAGCCACGGCGAGACGTCCACGGCGAGGACCAGCCGACCGTCGGCCGCCCGCGGCAGCACCACCGCGGTCAGCGCTCTTCGCAGCCGGGCGACCTCGATGCGGCCCTGGTTGAGGCCGCCGTACAGCGCACCGTGCCCACGTCTGTGCTCGGGTGCCAGCGCGCCAGTCCGACCAGCGTCTTCACCGGCCCGTCCGCTCCGCACACAGCAGGGCATCGGTCAGTTCGAACAGGGCGTCTGCCCGCCCGGTCACGCAGTCGTAGAAGTCCGCACGGAAGCACGACAGTTGCCCGATCGCATCCGGACCGGCTTCCACGCGTGGCAGAGACATCTCCACGGCCTTTCTGCTGAGCGGTGTACCTGTGACGGAGCACAGCATCAGCGGAAGGCCGTTCCCACGTGCCCTGTTCTGGGCAAACCCCACGCACGCGTGAACTACGTTCGAGACCAGGCAGACAACCGCGAGACATCCAGTGAGTTTCTTTATGCTTCGCCGAGTCCATGAACGAAGATTGAGCGCTGGTGGCTTGTTCTCACGGTCGGCGGAGCGAGGCCCATAGGTCATCGCGATCCTCGGGATCGGGCTGGTCGGGGTGGAGCATCGTTCGGACGCAGCGTTGCAGTCCGGTCTCGTGGGATCCCCCGGCGTTGGCCATCCAGCGCAAGTCGTCCATGGTGTGGGCGCGTTCGTCGGTGGCGAGGTCGTCGACGGCCGTCCGCAAGTCGTCGGGGACGGGTTCGTCGGTGAGGCAGAGCCAGCCGATCGCGGCGGCCAGGCGGACCTCGGGTGCTTGTGTTCGGTCCCGCCACTGGTCCCGCATCCATGTGGTGGTCGGCGCGTGGGGGTGGGTGCGGGTGGCTTCGGCGGTAGCGAGGACCAGGGCGGCGCTGACCATCGGATCCTGCTCGGTGGCGAGCCGGGCACGGAATGAGGAGCGGACGGCACGGTCGGGGTCTGCGGCGGTGGCCAGTGTGTAGGCGGCGTCGATACGTATCGACGGGTCTGGGTCGCCGAGAAGGGGGTGCAGGAGGGTGGTGTCGGCGGTGATCGCGGCCCGGGCGGCGGCGACCGACCAGCCGGCAGGGTAGCCGGTCACCTCGACGCCGTAGTCGTCGTACAGATCGCCGTCCTGGAAGTCGGCGCGGTGGAGCAGCAGTTCCTCGCGGGAGGCGACGCCGAAATGGAGGGCGCGGGCCGGGCAGGCGGCCACGGCGAGAGCGTCGGCACGACAGGGGTGGCGGGTGTCGGCGGCGATGCGGATCAGGAACGGTACGGCGAGAACGGCGGCGGCCCGCATGTCGTTGGCGCACATGCCGCTCACCACGCCCGCTCCGGAACGACGGGAGCCGTCGGTGCGCAGCAGGTGAACGGCCTCCCTGACGTGTTCCCCCTGCGGGAAGCGCTCCCAGGGGACTCGGCCGAGCAGGAATCCGTCCTTGGTCTCGGGCCGGATGTCGGCCACCACCGCCCGCACGTCGAACGGCCCGCCCGTGAAAGAGGACAGATCCGCCCCGTCCGCCAACGCCCGGCACATCGCGAACGTCGGATCAGTCCGCCAATTGCCCACGTCGCGCCACCCCACCGCCGAGTCGAACCGGAGCCGATCATGCCACCCCCAGGTCCGCCTGTTCGAAGCGGAACGTCAAACGGCAAGCTGAGATCGAATTTCAACCTTCAACGCCGCGGCCGTCTCCTTGGCTCGGAGAGGCCGCTGACGGGTGACCCGGCTGCTGCTCGTGGCCGCTGTCGTTCTCCGGTTCTGGAACACCGGTGGTGCGACGCCTGGTTCCGCCCATGTTCCGTAACCCATCGGCCGCTATCCGACCGGTCCGGCAAGCTTCGAGCGCAGCCGCTCCCCTTCGGGCGTGAAGGTGAATGCCGTACGGAAGGCTCCGCCACCAACCCGGACAGCGAGGAGAATGGGCTCCTCGTGTTCCGGAGGCCATGAAGACTCCGCACCCGGAGCGTTTCCGTTCCAGAGGTGAAAGGACACCATCGGTTGCCTCGGGCCCTCCGCGAGGAAGCCGAGGGTCTTGCCGTACAGCGGGTTGGTCCCTCCGAACAGCACGGACGGGGCTCCGAACTCATCGATGACGTCTGCCCACACACGGTCCTCGCCGGCCCAGAGTCGCACGCGCTCCCGAAGTGCGCGGTACTCGTCGGCGGCCAGATCCCGATCTGTCCTCAGCCATCCACGGTCGTACGCGAACTCCGCATAGACCGACGCCATGCCGTACTCGCAGGAAAGACCGGGCATGAAGTCTCGGAATGCCCCCGTCACGCCGGTGTTGGACCAGGCCCCGCACACCTCCCATGCTCTCTGCTGCTCTGTCCAGGCTTCGGGCTGCCCCTCCACGAACAGCAGGTGGTCCAGCAGCATCCGCACGGCGGACTCGTTCCCGAACATGCCGGGGCGGCGCAGGGCGAGGTTCAACTGCCGGATGAGGTAAGCGTGTATCTCATCGGCAGCGGCAAGCCGGCTGGAGAGGGGCATGCGCCGATTCTCCCTCAGGCGCTGACCTCTGCCGCTGCTGCAACGAGGGAGGTTGGATAGATCTCAAGCTGAGCTGAGCCGCTGACAGAGTGGTTCCGGAGTGCGCCAGAGACCTGCCGTCTGCCGGCAGCAGAACACCGGCCCGACCGGGCTCGACGATCGCTACAGTCCGGGCCCATGACGACGGTTGCAACGCGCACGATCGAATACGCGGCCGACGGCCTGACGATGATCGGACATCTCGCGCTCCCTGCCGGTGTCGGCCGCCGGGCCGCGGTCCTGGTCGGGCCCGAGGGGGTAGGGCTCAGCGACGTCGAGCGCCGCCGGGCCGATGCGCTCGCCGAGTTGGGGTACGTGGCGCTGGCCTTCGACCTCCACGGCGGGCGCTATTTGGGCGACCCTGAGGAGATGTTGGCCCGTTGCGTGCCGCTGCTCGCCGACCCCGATCGGATGCGAGGCATCGGCCACGCGGCGCTCGACGTGCTCCGCGCCGAGCCGCGGACCGACCCGGACCGGATCGCCGCCGTCGGCTACGGCACCGGGGGCGCAATCGCGCTGGAACTCGGGCGCGACGGCGTCGACCTGCGCGCGATCGCGACAGTCAACGGGCTGACCACGGGCCGACCGGGCGAGACGGCACGCATTCACTGCCCGGTGTGGGCCGGGGTCGGGTCGGAAGACCCGATCATGCCACCCGCGCAACGGGACGCATTCACCGCCGAGTTGCAGGCTGCGGGCGTCGACTGGCGCCTCGTGGTGTACGGCGGCGCCTTGCACGCCTTCCATCACCCACCGGTCGACCACGTCGTGCTTCCCGGGGTCGGTCATCACCCTCGGCACGCGCAGCGAGCTTGGCGGGACGTCGTCGATCTGCTTGCCGAGTGCCTGCCCGTAACGGAGTGATCTGGACAGACTGAGACTGGGGTCTGTTCGCAGGTTCTGACAGCTCGTTGCTTCGAGGCGTCGCTCTGGGGAGCGTCATTCGGACTCCTGCGGACAGCGGCGTGCGGGATACCGAGGTGGACGGCTGATCGCTGCGCTCGGCGTTGGGTCTCGTCACGCTTTGCGCGGAGGAAGCGGAGGAAGGTGAAGAAGAGGTCGATGCCCTCGATCTCACCGATCCAGCCTTCGGCCTCGGCCTGCGTCCTGGGTTGCAGGAGGTCGGCTTCGAGTTCGGAGAGCCGGGTGAGCATCTTGGGGTTGACGTGGAGCATCGGGCAGCGGATGCAGGCGTGTTCGCGCCCGCATGCGGTGCCGTAGGGGCGTCCGCGGGATCCGAGTTCCACCTTGCGGCGGTCGAAGTGGTTCGTGCGTAGTTCGGGCGCTCAGACGGACGGCGACATCCGCTCATGCCGCTGAGTGGACACCTGACGTTGAGCCGGCGCGGAAGGCCACAGCGT
>Ga0307509_10007396_pt1 | contig 14357 bp, 17 predicted proteins | sample 10_EM_MG_FD_202245 | JGI IMG/M metagenome (GOLD analysis project Ga0307509, IMG submission 202245) | Populus trichocarpa ectomycorrhiza microbial communities from riparian zone in the Pacific Northwest, United States - 10_EM | ecosystem: Host-associated > Plants > Roots > Unclassified | place... | reverse complement strand
TTATGTTTATTTAGTTGTCATAGTACTATATCTGACCAAGTGTCCTTGTACCTCTTACGTGGTATTTATGAGAAAGACACCAAAGACAAGAACATTTAGAAAGATACCCTCTTGACTGTGGAAGACAGCAAAGATGGCCTGCGAAAGTAAAAGACATTCATCCCAAGCAAAGACACCCCAAAGATGAATTTTACAAAGAAGAAGACATCAGAGACACCTTCCTGGAGACAAAGACGCCAAAGACAACCCTGCCGTTTTCCTGATGTGATCAACATGATTGGCAGAGAGTAAGCATTTAGCCTTTCTCGCTGACTGCTACCACATTGTTTCCAGCGATGTCAAGTATTTCCCCATACACTTCGTGGAATCAGCCACCCAACGTGAATAACTTGACGTTAGCGCCTAACAAACAACGTACTCGAGTACACCGCTATACGTGATGCCACGGTGATGGACCATCGACCACTGACCAGAATGACCTGTCCCGATTCAAATCTCCAAAAAAGAGTGATATGTATTGACCCCGTATTTCACTCCCCTGAGAAGTGGATTCAAAAGGGGTACAGGGACCGCTTTGGGGCGTTCAACCTTACGATTCACCTGCAGTTTTATTCTGAATACAGGCCATAACGGTGATTGGGTTCCTGTCAGTCATTAACATGACAGGCCCTTGAGGGGGCTACAATCCTGTGCTCTTGGGCAACCTCCCCACCTCCTTCCCTCATCTAGCGACTCGTGAGGCGTCAATTCATAAAAGTTGTAGGTTCCGTGCCCATGTATACTGGACCAAATGCTGATAAAATCCGTTAGGGCCTATGATGATGAATAGTATCATCAACCTCTCAGTCTTGTTCTTGGCATTCATTCAGCTTTCGCAAGGGAAATTCCTCACAGCAGTTTGCCGGGCGAAGAGTAGATACTGTGTTCAAAAAAACTCGAAAGGAACGTGGTGTTACTCGCCTGAGGCGCTTCACTCGGATTCGGCGTACCCTGTGCTAGCCTCGTGCATTGGAGAGACCCACGTTGAGTTGCAGGGAGCATTGCAATCCCATCTCAAGCAAAACCTATCCATCGCGTACTATAACGGGGTAGATAACGTCCAACTTGGTGGAGTCGACTACGACATCCCAACTGGATCAGGTATAGTACGCATGTGCTTGTCGAACAGCGCGGGAGATGGGATATTGCAAACGCTTTGCTTTGACGTTGCAGGTGATAGTGCCATGGACGGAAACCCTTGGTGTTTGGTGACTGGTGGCCCTCCCGTTGTCAGTGATGGATGTTACCCAGACAAATTCAATCCGCCTCCCACATATCCCTCGACGGCGTCTAAACCGCTGATTTTCCACTGGAGCCTGGCATCCGCTATCATCGCTCCGTTCGTGGCAATTTCTGCCACAGTTCTGGGTATGAGCATTGGGGTCTAATATGCACACCCAAGGTTGAACGACTGAGGTGGATGACGATGAAAGGTGAGTATTCAAGTTATACTCTACGAGAAAAATCATTTGATGTGACCTACACCTTAAGGTGCTGTGGATCACCTACCGACTCCGAAGGGTGTTTTGGACACGATCTTGCCTTCCTATGTACATTCGCCGCGTTTGCCTAATACGGAAAATACTGCCCATTACGTCGATGTGCAATTACCACGCTTGGGCTATACATATAGAACTTTAAGCCATGGCTCGGATGCCCGTCGATACCTTGTGCAGGCGATACGTCAGTATTGCAGGTATCTACCATTTCCTGATGAATGGTGGATTACTGTATGTCAAGATTTTGAAAAATGTTACCATGCAAAGCAGATCACATAGGCTTATCATTTATCTTATCGGACACTGTAACTAACCAGGACCACGGCCGGGATTCTCAGGACGGCGCACACTTCTTCCGCTAGTAAATGTATGTTCCCACTCTTCATCTGTGCTGGAACCGGAGCTTTGGCGAGGGGGAATAGAATCGCCGACAGCCGCTTTCATTTCATCCCACAAATCCTCCTCTAGAGATTGGAGCACACAGGAGGAGGAATAAAGGACACCATGCGATCCAGGCAACTTTATATCGCCGAGAAGACTCCCAAGCCTGTTGCAACACCAACAACACTTTTTGCTCACCGCAATCGGTTTCTCAAAAGTGCCCTGGATCCCAGAATTTTGTACATCAAAAGTATACAAGTAGGGAAAGGTAAACATACAGGCTCAATGAACTGCTTGAGAAATTCATCCACCTCAATCTCAACATCATGATTGACGAAAGATGAGCCAGGGGAGGAATATTTGAGAAGTCCATAAGTGTCGTTTCTGCGTGAGTGGTACCAGTGAACTTTGCCTCTCTGTAGTATTTTCTAATTGAATCCCCAATAAAGCTCTGGTCTTCAGGCAATGAGTTTGGATATCGGCGGAAGTATTCCTGAATAACCTCTTCATCGGTCATCAGTTTGGGTTTGTTCAAGGTGACCTCTACTAGGCCGACAACGAGATCTTGCGCCAGATGTTGGGAGCGTGGACTCAATAGAGTCACTGCGGCGGCATGCCACGCGACGATGGACTTCAGGTGGCGAAGAACCTGTTGTCCTTCACTCTCGCCAGGGTCTTCCAGCATATCGGCGGATCCATCTTTAACACAGCGTTTGCAGTTGACTCAATATTTATTTATTTTCAAGAAAGAAAAAAACTCACCAGAATCTGTGGCATCTACATTTTGGAAGGAATAACATGAAGCGAAGAGAGGATAATAAAATTACGCACTGGTCATGTCGAATGCATCACGGAGACGGAATGAATATTTCAGCGAGGTCTTGGTTAAAAGAGTCTGCGCGACGTCTTCTTTCCAATGCAGATATGCATACAGACGGTGACACCATGTGTGGATATCTTCTATCTCCCCCTTCCCGTCCCCTTTCTGCGTTTCTCGCACAATCCTCACTCCGTTTACTGCAAGTTCCAACTGCTGGATGATTGTTGCGAGAAGCCAAGCCCAGAAGCCTAATGTCGCATTTGAAAGCTGCCATTGGACGACAGGTTGGCCGAATTTCTCTATGGTTCTGGCTATCAGGCCATCTACTTTCGTTTCAGGCAGAGCTAAGAGTGCCCACTTTGGACGGTCGATCCATCGAACGTCCACGATTTCCCTATTGAGAGGCTTCCAATCGAAAATTTTCTTCTGCACACTCACATTCCAAGCTAGCTGATCTCGGAATACACGTCCAGAGAACTCTTGGAAACAGCGTGTGATGATGAAATCGCAGAATGAATGGAATTGCTCATCATCATCCGGATTATAGGAAACTATAGCGGCCCAAATGTCGGAGATGTGCTGCTTGAGCACAGCATTCCTTTTTCTTCATGAAATTAAAATTACATCCAGAGGAAGAAGTATTAGTAGACGTACCCTGCCACCACCTCTTCAAAGGTCCCAGTTGATTTCTTTAGCCTTTGCACTTGAAGTTTACCACGATCGCCAGATTTGAAAGGGTTTTGCGTCACAACCAAGAGCTTCAAACCCTCAGCAGTCAAGCTACCAGCAACAGCGACGCTTTTTTTGTAGTCGGTATCGCTTTCATCGTCACAAGTAAGGAGAGTAGCCAAATGACTCAGAAAAGCTGGGATCTGACTCCTCGAATTGGTGGTGGTGGGAGAATGTTGCCGACCCATCCTCTGGAGAATGGATGTAATCGTCAGTATGCTCCGTTCTACGTCGCTAAATTCTTTGATTGGTAGAGAGGAGTGCATGGAAAGTAGGGACGCTCCGTGGACAGGCTGTGGGTCCCGGCAACCAGCGGCAATCCCTGAAGACTTAAATCTCCGACGGTGGCTTTGAGATTCCTCTTGTGGAACGTCACCGACAAAATGAATATCATTTAATGAATGAAATAAAATAAATCTTAGAAATAATGGCGACTAGATAGCATACGGGCTTGCAAAACATGCGTTTTTCAGATCTCTTACGTGACTAGGATGTTGTCCACAGTCCAATTATGACGAAAGCGCCAAATATGTCGAGAAATATCACACACAACCTCTTAATGAAGTTGTATTCAAAGCTTGCCTTCTGCGAGCTATTATTAACGAAAGAGGCAAACTTCCAAGTTTGGTTGTCCGGGATGATGGACACCTCTTCCTTTCTCAGTAATTGTACATTGTAAAACCCAAACCAGATACATGTTCAACTCATTTTTCTTCTGTAAACAATTAACCTCACCAACAATCATATAATCCGATCGTGTTATACTCTGCCACCCTACCCTTTATACCAGCGATTTGCTCATATAAGGACCGTCCAATTCATAGCCTAACTTTCTGTAATAATCGCGCGTGCCAACACCTGTAAAAATTATCACATCAGCGAAATTGCATTCGTTTAACGTAATAGATGATCAGCGAAATGCTAGCCAGCGAGCTTTGCTAGCCCACCCTCTACGATTTATGAATTCGAAATGAACCTGCTTACCAGAAATAACCGCCAATTTGATGCTCCCGTGCTCTTCCCTGGCTATTCGTTCCGCTTCTTCCATTAACAGCGTGCCAAAGCCCTATCAATCGATAAAAGTTTGTTCAGTCCTCGTAATTCCTAGACAGTCAAAAATGCAGGGGAAAAGTCAGACCTGATGCTGGAACTTGGTCGGATCACGACCATGCACAGGTACAGCCGTGCCATACACATGGAGCTCTCGTACAATACTGCAACCCCCTTCTGATCCTTCCTTCCTCACAAGCTCCGGACGGAAAGTGCCTTCTTCAGAGCACTTCCTCAGCCGCAGGAGACCAATGAGGATGTCTTTCTCGGGGTCTTCGTATGAAAGGAAGGTCTCCCAACCTCCATTCGCGGTGTAGTCGCGTCGGAGTAGCTCTACCGATTCGGGTCTAACTTTATGATGGATTTCATGAATCTGTAAAGGCAATGAAGCACGAGAATGAGAATTCCGGTTAGGGATCATTAAAAAACGAATGGCCACAACGGGAGCCCATGAAATGAGAACCCCGTAGAATTGGAGAAGGGGACCCTGAAAAAATATAGAATCAACTTACTCCAACCTCACGGAACCTAACATCACGACAAACGGCTCCAAAATCTTTCATACGATTGAGAGCGAGCTCCCGCAAGTTCCCAGAATTTTCGCATCCACTTGTGACCAAGGGCAAGGGAATATCTCTGTTGCAAGTAAAGAAACAGATGCATCAGCACTTTTCACACAAATGTCGCCGATTTAAAGATGGAAAAATAAAGGCCAGAAACTTACCGCTGTACTCGATATACTCTCGTCCACGGTGGTACCAGTGCAAGTATTCGCGCCACAACATCCACAAGAACGTTTGCCGTGTAATTTTTATACCTACCCGTCCGCCAAAGTTCATACAGCCCAGTTCCACGAATAACGAGGGTGGGATAAATTTTCAAGCCGTCGCTCCGAAACGCGGGATTCTCAAAATATTCCTTAAACTGCTCGAGATCGCGTTCGACGCCGACGTTGGGAAGGTCGGGCATCATATGGGCTACGACTTTGAATCCTGCATCTTTGGCCAGATGGAAGGATTCAGAGACGGCACGGACGGTATGCCCTCTGTTCGTGTCGCGGGCAACGTCCTCGTATACTGACTGGACTCCGATTTCAAGACGCGTGCAGCCGTATCGGAGCATTTGGCTATACAAAGCATGAGAGCCTCTCTGCAGGGCTAAAAACTGCAACTCACCTTAGATGGGGTCTCAGACAGTAATCCGGCCGCGTTTCGATGGTGATACCAATAGCTTTTGACTTGCTTTGTTCCGAATATCTATGAAGCAGATCCAGCTATTCCATTGGCATATTGCAGGCGAAAAAAGGAGCGCACCTCACGGCCTCGTCAACATCTGTACCCGTGAAACCAGACAAGGCATTATGGAGTTGGGCAATGAATTTCCCTCGGTAATCTTCTGGCATGCTCATAAAAGTTCCACCCATGACAATAAATTCAACCTAAAAACAAAGCACGAATAGGGTCAATACCACAAGCCACATGCCTCGCAAGACGACATACCTTGTCGACGCTATGGCCCAGACTTTTCAACTGCTCCACCCGACCTCGCGTCTGTTCATAAGGGTCATACCGAGCACGAATGGCACGCATACTCGTAGGCTCATATCCTGTATAGCTCTGTGTGCTATAATCAAAGTCCGAATCTGGGCCTCCAGGACAATATCTAAGAAAACCGTGGATTAGCTTCGTTGCAGATAAAAACGAGAAAGAAACATACACGCATATATTCCCCGTCATCGCTATATGCGGACACCGATGAGGTTTACACATCACAGCAACCACAGCGATCTAGTAGAATCCAAGTCAGGTGGTCAAAGGTCAAAGGGTGGCGATGGTGGTACACACTCCACTGGCCGTTCGGATAGGCCGCGCCTTGAGTTTGGGTAGCAGTGCCTTCTTATAATCGTCCGGAATGGCGCTGATTATATCTACGAGCCTCGGTACCCCTCCGTATCCAAACTTCTTGCTCAATTTCGAGCGGATCTCGTTCAAAGAGACAGATTGGTTGGCATCATGCGCTTTGATGAGTTCAGCGGCGATTCCTGAGGTGACTCGTAGAAGCGTCTCCGCTTGGGATGGCCCTGACGGATTTCAAGTTTATAAGGCTTATGTATTAGCAGCTACGGACCGACTTGCCCTCGGTTTTGGTTCGCTGCACCATGTTAAGAGTTCGGTGCAAATTTTTGTCCCTTCCTGAAGATTCAAGTTGTGGTGGCTTCAGGATATTTCAAGATCGTTCAAATCGCAAATATGTTTTTGGTTGGATGAATTTGCAGGAAACCAAAGAGAAGGAAACAAATGTGGACGAACCCAAGTCATAATTTCAGATGCAGTAATGATCGCCATGGCCCACGTGCTAGCTATCGTCCTTCAGAAATTTACTTTTTGATCCATGATTCCACCAATACTTACCTTAAGTATTATCAGTGGGTGACTGAATGGTTGGCAAAAGAATGGGTTTGTATCAAGTTTATATATTCAAAAATACAAGCTGAGATATTGAAGATAACATTACTAAATCCTATCCATTCTCCCTCAAACCCTCGGATTTTGTTTCCCTAGCATCATTTGCTGAGGCTGTCGGTTTATGCTTCCAATAGGGTGGTGGGATAGCCCACAGCACCACCTCAATAAAATAAAGAGAGCAACGAGGGCAATATCACGATGATCAGGTGTGTTAACGGATGTCAATTCCCGTCCGAACGGTTACGACGCTTGAGGTGGAGCTGTTGGCGCGGCCACTAAAGCCCCTAGAGCCTTTGTAATATCAGCGCCATTCTCAGAGAGAACCTTCTCTGCTTGGGCTTTCGTGATTTCGAACTCGTGAACCTGTAGGAGGGGTGTGTCAGATCAGTGCTGCGAGGCTCCATTCCTAGGGACGAAGTCGAAGAAGAGGGCAAGGAATGATGAGGTGATTAACAGGCGGATGATGTGCTCACAATAAGATCCACGTCTTCTCGCTTGGGAACAGGCACTGAGGGGTCCTTCGCATGGATCGTTTTTACAGCTGGCTTTTCAAGGAACCCCCCGGAGTGGAATGCAGCCTCCATCTTATACTTGGAGTATGAGAATCCATCGACATACTATATTACATTGAGAGCCATCAAAGTAAGGCAGGAGTGCACATAGAAACGTTTCTAATTGTGAGCAAAACATCGAGGCAGGAGAATCGTGTTTCATTACGTACGTTCATAATCACCTCTGGTTCCGGTCGTCCATTTACACGAGACATAGTCTGTATTCCTAGAGTGTGGAACTTCAAGCTTCAAGCAGAAAGGGTTGGAAAAGGTAGGAACCAAGGTTCGTGTCATGGCAGTGTTTAGGCGTTATCTTATCTTATCTCAACTATGTATGTAATAAAAAAAATGAATGTCCGAAATAAATAAATGCATGAAGATACGTCCTCTTCAACAGGAGGACCTCCGAGTCACAATCATTGTCCTCAAATGACTGAAAATGTCAGACGTGGCATCAAAACCACTACCAGACCGCGCTGGAGCTACAGTGTCCAATGTCAATAAAGTGCCCATATGATTTAAATACCATCCGTGGCCGCCGCTATTTCCCAGATTTTCGCCAAGTGGGGGTATTGCAAGGAGTCGGGCAGGCGTCAGCAGTAGGAACCCATCACATTAGATGGGCGACGCCTGGCCATCCGGGCAGCAACATGGGTCCTTTAAAAAGCACCCTCGTAGGTATCTCGTACCTTCATTCCCAGAGTCGGACCGTGGGCTAAATCACCATGTCGCGTATGCAGGGTAGCATCCCAGGGATGTAGGGTCTTCGGATACGAAGATGTGAAATATATGTAAATTCGCATGGCTGGCTGTATGATTAGCCGTTTTCGTGTCGTTTTAAATGCGTCGCTCATCATCCATTGCTCCATTCATTTTTTTTATTCCGTTTGTTGTTTTCCATGATGAAAGCTGCTCGTGCGCGAAATCGCCCCATTACGCGATCCCATAGTCGAAAGACTAATCTGTGAGGTGTTTCGTGATCGCGAAGTCCCAGGTAGCAAAGACAATTGGTTCGCCGAAACATCGTCAAATCCAGGTGAAGGCGAGCGCGAAGCATACTGTGACGTAGTACCCGTAGACACAGACGCCCCAAACCCGTTCGATGCAGGCATCGAAAACGACCGCGTGGGTGATAATCTCGAGTTTCCTGCAGGCACGATGTGGCGGAGCGCTGGGTTGTTCGAAGTGACAACGGACAGCGGTGATTTGGATTTCTGGTGCGTAAATGAAAAGATGCGGCGTAAGGGGTACAGCCACCCACTGGAGGGCATTGGAGAGGATGGGCCGCCACCGTTTTGCAGATGTCCTTCTTCTAGCTCTCCATATCCACTATCACGTTTTGTAGCGTTCCGTACCGTACGGAGGCATGATGCCCGTATTCGCTTTCGCATAGGATAAGCTACGCTGAGCAAGACGAAGATGACGCAGACGTAGAGTAAGAATAGAACTGGCGAGAACCCCAGTGAGCTTCTGCTCAATGAGGATGGTAGATGGGGTGATATTTTCGCTTCCACTAGAGAAAGGAATGGCGGTCGGATGGGTTGGATAGGAGAGTGTTCGATATCTTCAATGTCGTCTATTGGGTCCACAAGGGGCTTTGACGTCTGGATACGAGGAGGAACTTCTTTGCTTGCCTCTAAGACCATCTTTCCTAGTGTCCAACTAATAGCAATGTCGCCGACGGTGTCCACAGACTGAAATGTCGGTCGACCAAGACCCTTCTTTTCAGCCTCTTCAGCAACCTTCTCGCCTTCCGTCGTGTCATTTCCTCCCGTATCTATCAGACGAGGCATCTTGATACCTTCGTGCAGGACGTTGGCTATCCACGCAGCTTTAAAGCACTGCATCTGTAACCGAGGAAGCTCGACGTGTGGACCCCACTTTCCGGCATCGACAACTTTGCCATCTTGTAACACTTCTCCATCTCCACCAAGCCTATGCAGTCTCCTCGAATCCTCGTGCTCTTTCAGAATGCCTTTCCAATCCCTTGAGCAGAAATTCGAGGCGGCGCGTTCGTATTGGACATAGTCATATGCACCTCCGAGTCCAAAAATATGCTCGGAAGAGTACCAATACTCAGAAACCCCAATGAAGTGAGAGACGGAGAAGTCGATTGGGGGGACATGAACTCCGTTCATTAGACACGGCGTGTCTGGGCATGGTGTCGACGTATTGAGCAACGTCGCCGTCTTTTTAATGCACTGCTCAAATGAGCCCGTACCAATCATCCGATGTGATGTTTTCAGGTGTGCCGTTGCAGGGTCCGTTGAGTGAACTGGAAGTTCCTTCAACTCCAGATTTTTTGGAAGGCATGGATCTGGAACCAAATGGCGTTTTTCGTCATCGTCATATTCGTCGTCGTCGTCATCGTCATCGTCGCTATTGTGTAATTTCGAATCATATTCGGTGATAGCCTGACCAACATATCGCTCTCTCGCCTGGTTTGTTCCGTACCCAAGCCATGTCGTCACAAACACCTTGTGGTGAATCTCTTCTCCTCCCAGAAGTCGGAGCCGGACATCAACGAGGTTGTTTGTCTTTTTCTGGTTCTCCGGACTCGGCTCGAATGCAATTTGGGTGGACGCTCCACCCATATCGAGAAACCCATACGTCGTCCTAGCATCACTCGAGGCCGAGAACCCATTCATAAGATAATTGACGGCTATCCAGCCAAATAACCCCTCCTCCTCGCCAGTTATAATCCGCACGCTCGTCCCGCACGGTCCGACCGACGACTCCGCCTCAATTTTGAAATTGGAATGCGTCACAAGGAACCGACAGGTCTCGAGTAATATCTCGGCCTGCTTTTTTGGGGACAAGAGCCGCATCCCAGCGGTGGCGAGAAGGAAGAGGGGGGTGTCCTTTTGCAACGAAGGAGGGATATGGTCCCGGGCGTGACTCAACAAAGGCCGTAAATATGTGCCCACTGCCTCTGGGTCGTCTTCCAACGATGAGAGTCCTATATAAAGGTGGAATTATTTAGTCATTCTTAGTTTTTTTTTTTCACTAAATCGAAACGTACCCGGCTCTACCTTGGACACCCAAAGTGCTTCGTCTCGAGTACCCTTCTCCACCGTAGGAAGCCTGTGCGCCAGCTCAGGGTGGCTGTCAACGCGCAGAGTTCGCGGGTCCTTCCAACTGTATATCTGCAACCTGGAACCCGACGAACCGGCGTCGATAACAATACCAAAGTGTCGGCCAGCGAGCCACGGGTCGTTCGCTATTGGAGGCGCCATCGTGATATTCCTTCTTCCTTGAGCGGTGCTTCACCGACGAGAAATAGGAACCCTCGTATGTTCAGAAACGACAGGGAACAAACTTTGAGCAAGCAAGGGGAACGTATAACAATATGTTGATGGGTGAGACAACGCAAACGAACGTGGCACCAGTTTTTTTTATCTAATCTAATCTATGCCGTTCACCCCACATAGTTCACCTGCTTCCTCATTCTGCCTTCACTCGCTGTCCTCCCTAGTGAACTCTTACCGGCGCCTTTCTTCAGCGCCTGGTTCTTCATGAAAGTTTGCTCCTTCAAGTTCCGCATTCGCATGACATCAAATACCCACTCTCTCTCTTGCAATAAATCCTCGCCTTTTTCGTAGAGGCGCCATTCCTCCTGTGGACTCAACAACTCGGCAGAGGTGCGAGCGCCAATGCGCCACAGTAGTATCTGACGAACGGCTTCACGGAGAAGAATATCCGAGCAATACTTCGGACGTAAAAAAGACAAGTCAGGAAACTCACCAAATCGTCAGAAATAAGAACACACCTGTATCTTGGTAACTGGTGGCAACGATTCAAAGTCATCACAGCCTCGTTGTCTGGGTGGAATTTCAGTCGGTGGGGATTCAGCTATGCTTTGTTCGGAATCCATGTTCGTCAAATCCGATGTGTCGTCATTTATATCATCAACTCTCAACAGCTGGAAGGCTTGGACGTTATTCCTGATGCACTAGTCCAAATCTTATTATCGTACCTCTGTTGTTGCGGTAGAATGGGTCTCAATTTCAGGCATAGATGGCTGCGTAAGCTGAAGTAGTGGTCAGAAGGAGGAGAGCGAGAGAGACTCTTGTTTAAACCCACCGAGGGAAGGGAAGGTGTGTTTGACAGAACAGAGCCTTCGCGGTCGATTTTGGATGATGATGGGAGAGACGAGCTTGGAGGGATAGCAGGCGGGGACGACGCTGTCATCGCCTCTGTCATTGACGGGGATATGGGCCTCTGCACACTTGCGTCCACGTCAGCAGCCAGCAGAGGCGACGCTGGACGTTCCATGGCCTGCAAGCCCAAATCCTCTTCCGTTCCGTCAGGAACTCGAACATCTCCAACGGGCACCTCATCAACATGAACAGAATCTTCAATCCCTTTAACAACGCGCAGCTCTTCCCTCAGACACCATTCCTCGATATAGGTTTGAAGCAGCTCCACGTGCTTCGGATCCATGTTCCCTCGTAGCCCCCCCTGAGCAACGACACTCTCCCTCTGTTTTCCACCATTCATGAACTGCCGATGCTTGTCGTGAACAGGCTCGTACTCATGCATCAGAATAGCTTTTAAGATGGACTTGGTATACACGAACTGTTCTCGAATTGAGAGCTCAAGAAACTCTTCCGTTGAGGGAGGTGGGGAAAGTGGAGTCGGGCTTGGAGATCTCTGCAACATATTGTCGTTATCGTCGTCGTCTTCGTCATTCTGCACTTCCATTACTACGCTGGTAAATTTTCCTAGCTAAAAAAAATATCCAATCAGAGCTTTGACAATGAATAGCAACAATACTGCAACAGCGATGCACCGAATCGTACTCACTTTACATACAGCAAAACCATCGTCTTCAACTCTATAAAACCAAGAACGCGGAATATCCTGTGTCGTCCCATCCAACCACATGATAGTAAATTTTCGAGGTTGTTTCCTCGTCGCGGGTGGTATAGAAGCCAGAAGTTTGCCGGGCCAATAGGACACGGTCGTCGCTGCCTTGTCGCGTGCCAACACGAGCTCCCCAGGAAGATCCATTTCTTCTTCGTCCTCCACGTCCAGGGCTATCCCATGCCCACCATCACTAGCACTACTTCTCCGTCTCCGCTTTCTAGTCCCTTTCGGTCTCCCTGTTTTGGAACCATTCGAAGCCAGATTATCCAATTTCGAAGGCGCAGAGATAGATTGAGAGAAGACAGGAGCTAGAACGGGGGTGGTGAGATGCTTAAACATATCCCCCACCTCGGGAAAGTCCTCCGAGCTATCCGAGCCCGCCATAATCTCCCCGGCATCCAGCCGCATGTCCGCGACCGCAGCTTCCCATTTTCGTTCTATGCCACCGTGGTCGCGTTTCTGCTTCTTTCTAGGAGAAGCATGGATATCATCCACGGAAAGAAGTTTGGGAGAGACGAAAGTAGGGGCTTGGAATCGAGGTCGAAAATCACGGCCGTATTTGGAGAGGATGTTTCCAGAGCATGGGTTTGGGATTCGCGCGTCGCCGGCTCCAGCGCCGAATAATTTCACCTGGAGAGGGATTTCACTTATTTGAGGGCTCGTAATCTAATCAAATGGTATAAGTCATTCATTAACCAAAGTTAAGAAGTAGAACGTGCGTACCTTCCCTGGCCACCACACTCTTTCCTTGCCATCCTCCCCCTCTTCATTCTCGTCGAACACGCGCCAAGATTTAGGTTCAATTAAGACCCACACGTAAGTACCCAAGCCAGACAAGGACCATAGAGGCTCATTACGTGGCTTCTTGGACGTGACTGCTAGTTGTGTCGCAAGAGATATCGCATGTGGAGGATTTGGCTGGGTTGGAATTTTTGTATGAATATCGTTAAGAATAATGATATCAGGACTCGGGGAGCATTGTTCACTCTCGGATGAAGACAATGGAGTGAGGTCCGATGACTGGGCATCGTCGTTGTCGATGATTTCGATGATTTCCTCGTGAGGTACTGAGGCTGGAATGGGTTCCTTAACGGCAGGTTTTATAGGTTTAGGTCGTGGTTTGGGACGTGATATCGGGACTGGAGGTTCCGTGGAGCTCGATGCCACTGCCACAGGGCCCGTAGAAGGGGTATCTTTGGTATTTTTCTTGGATCGTGGCCCTCCCCGTATATTCGTCGTTGATTCCTTCACCGAGGCTGATCTCTTGCTCGGAGTAACCCTCTTCCCAGGCTTTAATTTGACCGAGGCGCGTCCATTCCATTTCAGTGAAGTAATTTCGTCCCCGGATCCTCCTGAATCTGAGCCTGAGAACTGCTCTGCGAACGCCGCTACGGCCTTCTTCGCTGAGTTGCGTCGAGGAGGCAGCACAACATTGATATCTCCAGACGTTTCCATTTATTATCAGTGTCGTTTCTTCAGCGCATTAGTGGTAATCAAGAAAAGTTTGTAGATGGCTGTTCGAGGTAGGTTCCTGAATTTCCTTGTGACGCTTGGCGCGTCTCATCACAGTCACGCCCAATGTTGATCGCGCTATTTCCAAAGATGGAATAATTCCCCAAGTCGGGAGTCGGGATTTGCGCCATCATTGATGGTGGACGCCACACAATGCTCATTGGGCTGGAAATAGCCCGAAAGTGTGCTTAATGGGAGGGAATTTCTTCAATATCACCAATTAAATTACTCAACCTAAGTATCCACGTTGATTTTTTTTAAACATAGTATTAGTACAGACAATATCCAGATGGTAGTTGAAACCCAAAGCAGACGGTCCACAACGTGGTCGGACACCAGACACCAATTTTCTCATGAGACGCAAGCAGGCATAAACGCGAGCTCAAAAAATTTTCAGCGGCTTCCAGTTTAAGTTCGCTTACCCAAATCTCGGCGAAATGAT
>Ga0307509_10007395_pt1 | contig 14360 bp, 15 predicted proteins | sample 10_EM_MG_FD_202245 | JGI IMG/M metagenome (GOLD analysis project Ga0307509, IMG submission 202245) | Populus trichocarpa ectomycorrhiza microbial communities from riparian zone in the Pacific Northwest, United States - 10_EM | ecosystem: Host-associated > Plants > Roots > Unclassified | place... | reverse complement strand
TGCAATGCATCTCCAATACAACCGCAGGTGGAAAAACTCTTCCTATCGAAGTCATACCAGTGGCTAACTGTTATGACAACAACCGGAATCAATACCTAGGTGGTGGACTCACTGGCCCAGTGGTAATTTTGTCTATACAAGCTATGCAGTCCATCATTTAATCTACGCGACTATCCAATGTGATAAATTGACATGCAAGCTCCCCCGATGAGAGGTAGCCGATGGTTGGCTAAGTGGGCGCTACCCATAGCCATCCTCTCGGGACATACTCTACCGTGATAAGACTCATACCCCTAGAGTCCAATAACAACCCACAGTAATGCTATAAATCAAAGGGAGAAGGTTCGGGCTGGTTACTGAGGTATTTGTCTCGAAAGCACCCTGGCCTTCTGAGACTACCTGAGTACCACAAGGAAGACTACCCTACTACCCATAGGTCAGAATAGACTCCCAGGTACCTGAGAGACCATATATGGGTGACCTCCATTTTGGCGGTTACCCATACTCCCCTTATATATCCTGCGAACAACATTCAGACGGACCGACGGCAACAACATATACGGTGTTACGGCAGCTGCTCCAATGACCTCTTTTAACTAGCAAACGAGCAACTACACAGCCGTCTGCCTATGACGCGCCGTCCCAACGCTGGGGCCAGAGGGGGGGGTTAGCAAAACCCGCCCAAGTTCAATAGTATGTTTGGGCCACCCTTACACAGGCGTGGGGCCTCCCCCGCGCAGATGCTTGTGTGCCCAAGAACATCTAAGAGCCCATAGAATGTGAGGCAATCAACCTCTATGTTTTAGGATGACTTTGCCGGTGAAGGTAGGGTAACTTGGGTTCCTCAATAGGGTAACTGGGACCCATGGGCATAATAACCAAATTCCCAAGGTAGGGTAACTTTGCCCTCTTATGCCTTTAACTGCTCAGGAAGTCCTCCAGTCGACCACAGAAGTCGTCTCGGAGATCCATGTAACATCCCCATGATTCTTTTGATCTTATGCGAATGTTTTCCCGAAAGTTTACCCTGCCTAATAGAGTACCTCAAGGCTACTCAACTATTCCCTAGGCCTTATCCTAGGTTTACCAGCTATGTATATACTAAGTATACGAGACCATACCACCTCTGATTACCACTTGGTATACCATTTGGGCTAAGGTGATAGTGATTGTAGCTACCTATCGTAGGGTCGTTACAGTAAGCCTTGTTTATTGTTTGATTGTTTATGGGTTAGGTATTGTTTGATGCCTTAGGATTTGAATATGATTGATGCGAGATGGATTATCGCAAGTGTATTTAAAAGACCTGTATCTCTCTGGACTTAGAGAGATCAGACTTCGACAGACAGAGTTTTCAATATACTTGGTTGAACAGTTATCTTCTATTCCATTCGATTCGACAATCTTTGAGCTTCGCCCAGGCCTAAAGCACCTGGCCTTCTCTTTGTAGTTTCGCTAAAAGTAATAGAGTCTATTCAATTACTTGTTAGCATCTCCGGTACTTGATCTCATTTATACCCCCAGTTTGGTTAGAGTCAATACCAATATTTCTTTGCAAGACCGCTACCCCACGGGGAGCGGTTACAGGGGTGGTGGGTGGATGACAATGATGTCCCTGGTGTTGAGATTTCAATCGCCGGAGGTGTAGAGGAGATGGTACGTGGCTCTAACTATTGTAATCCAATCTCCTTTATACAGAGACTCTTGCCACCACCCTAACCCTGGTGACTCTCTTATTAAGTCACCCGCAACATACCTTTATCAATAATAAATCATAAAACTAATAATGTCAATAAAGCGCTCACATGAGTGAAACTCGTGACTCTAAGTAGAGTCACACACGAAAGTCATTCCATCTTGTATCACTCACAATTGTGAGTCACGAATTAATAAAATATAATAATAATAGCCAATTGCGAATCATGTCAGAACTTATAAGTCAACTGATCTTATAGTGTGAAATATAACATATCAATAACTAATAATTATAGTCATGTGAAACTTTCTTCTTAAGTCACCATTCCTAACAGGATGAGTTTTTCCACCTGCGGTTGTATTATAGATACATTGCAGAAACTCTTATCCTTTTGACTGAGTTAAGTGTACCTGAGCTAGTCTGATACTTCCGGTAGGATAATTCCTGATAGGGGGTAGACCGCGGACAGCCCTGAGCAGGACCGGGTGCTCGCACAAGGTCAAAGTAGTGGTGAATGTCAAAGACTTCAATCTGATATCGACTTAAAGTTTAAGCGTTTGGTATTCTACTTCGACAACCAACAATCCTCCAGAAACCTTATTGAGTAAAGCTTTCAGCTTAACGATATTAAGTTTTACTGTTTTGATTCTTCTGAATTATTTATCTTTATCTTCTACTTTGAGTCTTTTGTGCGGTCGCAACCTTAGAGTTCACCTCTCTACAGGGTGCCCCGTTACAACCACTTTCCAGCTAAACACAATTTATAGCTTAATATAAGTTTGTTTAAGGTAATTTTATTGTTTAAAATCTATTAGAGCTAATAGTTAAGTAATAATAAAGGTTCAAAAAATAAATATAAATTATAATATTATAATTAATATATTTTTTTATATAAGTTTGAGCTACAAAGTGCTGTTGAGCCACAAAGTTTGTATAGTAAGCCACAAAATTATGTTGAGCTAGCCGGCACTCTATAGAAGTGTATAGGTTGTGAGTCTTCAAACATCCAGGATTGTAGCCGGATGCTACAACCTTGGCACAAGCATCCCCTTCGGGCCACCTGACCTCTCAAGAGTTTCTTAATTGTTTCTCCATTTATTCAATTCCCCTTTACTTGTTTACTATATATACTCTTTGCTGTCTCTTATCCACCACTTTTTCTTTCCGTAATCACAAATTGTAAAATTCACTTTTATACTATAATATGTTCAATATATTCTATTAAACATTTCTAAATCAATTCTATTATTTACATACCACCTTCAAGGCTTCATGGCACACTTAGAGGTTCTGCAATATACTTCGGGGCTTAGCGGTGTGTTCAAAGGTTTGACCGTGCAGTTCGAGCTTCATTCCTGGGCTGCTACCTTCACAGGTTATCCACAGGTCTGTGTTGGTGTTTGTTCCTGAGCCATTGACCCAGAATTGGCCAGCTTACAAACTTCAATCACATCATAACCATCATTGTTGCTAACTTAACTCTTTCCAGCCATAGTCCCGGCTGTTCCCACCCCTACTCACCCAATCCATTCCTAGCGCCGGTGCTTGAGGGATAATCCTCCTCGTCCAAAATTTTCTATTATCAAGGTCGCCATCATAGACGATCACTCTTTGAAACTGCTCTAGGTTTATGGCATTTTCTAACATTACCCTTGTCTGGTTCCTAAGCAGTCGGTTCCCACGATCCTCGTCTCGTGGCCCGGGGGCTTCCGACCTTTCGACGATACCCGAGCCTAGAGGTACTCCCTCCCCCCCCCCGCCATCTCATGTATGGAAAGTTTAGAAGGACCCCAGCGACCCCTAGTAAAATGACGCAACCCACCCCGCCCCGGGTAACCTAGCTAACCAACATCCAACCCACCCACCAAACAATTCCTGTTCACCAACAAACAACCAACGAAATTCCACCAGGAAAAACCTATTATACGAACACCTCTACGCCTTTGCAAGTCAATGGCTTTTTCTCCGTCTACCAGAGATGATGTGAGCTTAAATATACCGCCCAATTGCTTCTCCGAGAACCGTTGCTAACAGCATATTCAAAAGGTTCTTGACCGCCTCAAGAATAATGTCGACCCCGCCGTTCTCTCAGACCGTGAAGCGGCCATACGGAAGCGGGCTTCAGAGCAATATGAGAAAGCTCAGAGTCGGCTCAAGGATTTGGTCACTCTTCCCCCACTAATATCTCCAAGCAGAATGGCTAATAATACGTTTCGACTCCAGGTTGACGACAACTCCACACTCCCTGTCACAATTTCTCTCATAAACATCGACGGGGCAAAGAATACCCGCACAGGTTTCCTTCAAAAGGTGCTTCAGGAGACTTTTGCGAAAAGCAAAGAACCGGGATTCACGCTAGCAGAAGCATTGCGGGAATTAAGACGCGATTGTCACACCTTTTCCAGGTTTGGGATATTTCACCCGCCCACGCTATACATCGATTCGGCTGGTCAGAGTGGTGGCAAGACAAAGCTCAACGCTAAAATCAGCTTGAGGGAGCTATCGAGGTTCACTTTGAAGACCGGAACGGATATGGGAAATACCGAGGGGAGTGGATACCTAAGCCTTACTTATCGGAATGTGTTTGGTGGGGCTGAGAGCCTGAATGGATATGCTTCTACTGGTACAAGGACTAGGTCGGCCTATGAGGTTAACTTTCAGGCTCCAGTCAACGCGAATCCAGATTTGATCCTAGAGGCCAGCGGATACGCGTCAGCCAGGTCCCATCAATACTATTCCTCGCATGAGGAGGTCCTTAGAGGTGGAAAGGTTGGAGTTAAGTGGGGCGAACATGAAGCCACGTACGATGGAGTTTGGAGACAGATTACGGGCCTTGATCATGGAGCCTCTCCAACCGTTCGAGGTGATGCCGGGGACTCAGTGAAGAGTAGTCTGCGGCATACTTTCACTAGAGATCATCGGGACAATCATTTGCTCCCCACCCGAGGGTGGATGGTTAAATCAGAATCCGAAGTTGCTGGATGGGGCGGCCTAGGAGGTGATGTAGCCTTCTTGAAGAATGAGTTGGAGGCACAGATCGCAGCGCCACTGGGCACATCTGGCATCTCGGTGTCTGCGGGACTCAGAAGTGGACTGCTCTACCCGCTCTCGTTGGGAGTTGGAGACAACAGTAAACCACCGCAACCATCCTGTATCAACGACCGTTTCCAACTGGGTGGCCCAACAGATGTGCGTGGGTTCAGGGAATGTGGGCTAGGCCCAAGAGATGGAAATGATAGCGTTGGAGGAGATGTCTACATGGCAGGTGGAGCGAATATCTACTTTCCTATTCCTAAAGTGGGACCGGAAAAGCCGTTAAGGCTGCAGGTGTTCGCAAACAGTGGACGCCTTGTCGGCCTTCAGGACCTTGCTGAAGATGGTAGGAATGTCAATAGCAGTGTCGAGGGAGCCCTTAAGGAATTGGGTAACGGGCTGCCGAGTATCGCTGCCGGAATCGGCCTGGTCTACGCACACCCAATAGCGAGATTTGAGTTAAACTTTTGCCTACCGCTCGTGAAGAGGGCTGGAGAGAGAGGCCGGAAGGGATTGCAACTTGGGATCGGAATTAACTTCCGATAGTTGGAAGCCTTGCATATCAACGAGAAAAACGCATCAGTCTTGTTTGCTGCTGCAGTACACACTTATTAATTGCTGTGGCTGTAATTATTTTGACTCTCTTCATCTCCTCAGTCCCATCATGTTACCATTTTGTTCATAGAATTATCACTTGTATTGAGATCAAAAGTTAGCAGGCTTTCCTCCATCTTGCTAGAGTACTGTGATTGTGCCACCGTACCGATAGGATTGCCGTGTCTTGCTCAAGTGCCATGTGCTACCTGCTATTCTTGACGGAAATGCTAAGTCACGTGCTCTGTCCTGGATCCCTAGCACTGGGCTGGTTATTCCCATGGTTCGTCTATGATAGGGAATAAAAATGGGCATACCCCCCCGTATTTGAGCCCCGAGTTTAGAGTATCGGAAAAATTTTAAGGCGCTCAAATGAAGTTGATGGGTAAGTCAATGCTATGAGAAGGTCACAAATTTATCCTTTCCAAAAATGTCTAACACTGTGCACCCAGGGGCAGCTACGGTATTAGAGCTTCTTTGAAGTTTGATGAAGGACGCCGAAGGCTCTGGAAGAAAAACAAATAGAAATCTGTAGAGACCAATTCTCCTATCCTAGCTATGCCCCTCAGCCTCAGGGAATTGAGCCACAGTCTTGGCTAACCCAAAATTCTCCTTCAAGTAATCAGGGCGCGAATGGCAGGAGAGCTCTACCGACAAATCTAAGGTATCATACGGTATCTAATCACCTTCTGTGTCTTCTGTCTGCTGCAAGACACAACAAGCAAGACGAAGCCCGGCCGAACCCAATCAAACCACACCAAACAGATCTTCTCCGGGAGTGCCAAGACACTCAGCCCGCAAAGAGAGTAACTGAACCGCCGCCTCTGATCCATCACCCATCGTCAACACTTCCCTTCCCTTACCTCCAAGTAATAGCACCTTCCCCCATCTTGTACGACAAACCTTCCCCTCCTCATATCCAGATCGAACTGCCTTTTCTTCATCTCCTTGTTCCAGTGACTTTGGTTCTTTACCTCTCCCCCGCAATCGGGTTCTCGGTTAGTGCCTCACTGACCTTCAAGGCATAGACGGACGGACGACAAACACGCACACACATCCCACTGTTGGGAATAGTCTAAACATGGCTACTCGAGCTGCGAATAAACGTGTATGTTTACCCCCGTGTTTTGTACATTTGTCCATATCTCTCATGCTAGTTCCCGTTTTTATCAGTTGTTGAAACGTTTTCGGGAAAATGCTAACTTGACGCCATCGACAGCTCGTCCGTGAGTACAAAGCCATCATTGAGAATCCACCGCCATATATCCAAGCTCATCCTAGCGAGTCCAACATTCTCGAGTAATCCACCCCTCTCTTTTCCTCTTCCACAAGCCGAAGCTAATGTGGCATGCACAGATGGCACTACATAATAACCGGGCCCGAGAAAACACCCTACGAAAACGGCCAGTATTGGGGAACTCTAGTCTTTCCCGCTGATTACCCCTTCAAACCCCCCGCCATCCGAATGATGACTCCGAGTGGCCGCTTCCAAACCAGCGCGCGTCTCTGCCTGTCCATATCCGACTTCCACCCCAAGTCCTTCAATCCCGCCTGGGAAGTCAGTACAATCCTAATGGGCCTACTATCCTTCATGACGGGAGAGGAAATGACCACAGGCTCGATCTCAGCCACCGAACAAGAACGCAGGATTCTAGCTGCCAGAAGCCGCTGGTGGAACAGCACTGGCGGCGGCAGCGGTGTGCTAGACCCAGTATCCGGTATCGTAGTGGCGAATCGCGCACCCGGAGCCGGCATCGTAACGGGCGGGAGCAGGGGTGGTGTGGGCAATGGAGATTTAGGAAGGAAATTTAGGGATGAGTGGAAGGACGTAGATGCCGAGAATTGGAGGTGGCTAAAGGCCAAGGGCTTTAACCTCGCCAGCGGACTAATTTCCCCGCCGCCCTCCGCTAATGCCCGTCCGCCCGCTAGCTCAGGCGCCGCCGGTGTCGCTGGAACAGACACAGAGGGCGCGAGGCGACGGCAGCGGTCAGGCAGCCTCGGCAACACCGGAACGGCAGGCGCCGCCGGTGTGGTCGTGCGCAGGGGTGGTGGGTGGTTCGAGGGACATAGGGTATTCGTCGGGATTGTGTTCCTAATTGCTTGGGCTTTGTTAGCTAGGAGTTTGGAATGAATTAATGGCTGAGCGTCCTTTGTGTTGGCAGGACGGGAGATGCGATAAAATTGGGCATATCAAAACCTTCTGAAGAGGTTTAGGTTGGGGTATGGAATGTTGGATGGGGGTGGGGATACAAATGGTCGGCTTCTCTTGTGTATTAACAGCACTTTTTTGCGCGGTAGTATTATCCTCTCTTTATATATCTTAAACGACCCTTCAGCAATTATATTATTACAAATTTTTTCCTTTTTTCTTTTTCTTTTGTACTCCAAGGTACATTGCTTCTGCCCCGGCTGGTCCGTTACGCTTTCCTCGATGAATTAATTCCTTTCCTCCCAACAGTTGTTGTAAGGACCCAAATGACTGAACCCTGCACTTTGCCTGGCAAAAAAGAAAAAGGTAGCATTTAGGACTCCACAATGGTGTAGCTAAGGAACATCACGAGTGGTGTACGAAAAGCAACCGGCAGCCCCGCGGCTACTGTAGCACAGCTCATAACTGTAAATAGCACACATGAGTAAGGGCCATCAACAAATACTGATGTAGCCTAATTAACCCTGATCAGCAGATTAGAAGCCAAACCGGGTTTTTTGAGCAGCCATTGCGAATAAACGGAGGAGTCATATTAAATGGGAGTTTTTTTTTTTAAATTTACTCGTGTATACCGGTAGTTTAATGATTCTGGGGTATGGAAATGGTTGAAATTGGTTTTGTGAGCGTACAGTACATGTACAGTACGGTACTGTACTCGCACACAATGATACATCCCACGATCATAATATTATTATAAAATTTTATGCCAAGGTACGAGCCGCGGTGCTATCATAGAACTTTCCCCACACCACTGTACAGTACCTGTGCGGTGCAGCGAACTGCGGATGATGTGCGGGGGGCTATAAGCAAAGGTGAGAGGTGCTGTTTGACTTTACCCTGTAATACACTAGGTTGCTCTTGGTTCGTTGTTCATTTCGGTTTCAACCATTCCGGCTGTTTTTTGGGGTACCGTATATAAAAATCAACAGGTATAATGTACGAACGCCCTCTATTGGCAGGTGGATGGTATGAGTTTAACCTGATATCATACCCGGCAGGGAGCTGCAGATACTCAAGCATGTCACGCCCCATTCATCCATCTATATATTGGTGGCATCAAGCAATGGTCTGTCACTCGTATCCCAGGAAACTAACTCTCTCTCCAAAAGTCATCACATGCTCCAATAGTCTCACAGCACATCGTGAGAAAATAATCCCCCGGGATAAAGCCTTCTTAAAAAAAAATCCCAATGTGTCCCCAATGACCCCATGTAGAAACAATGGAATACCTTTATTTTGGAAGCCGAAGTGAAGAACCAGCAACCATGAAGAAAAAGGGAAAAGAGAAAGAATGAGAGAACAAGAAAAATCCCAACCTGGCACAAGAAAGAACAACTATTGCCGACAAGCCACAGCTACCAACAAAAAAGGAAGAACATATTAAATTTATTTCTTCTTAGCAGCTGCCTCATCCTCCTTAGCCTTTTGTCTCTTTTCCCTAACGCCGGCATTCCTAGCATCCGCACGTGCAACGCGCAATTCCCTGAATGCGTTCCTCTGTTTCTCGGCCTCGGTGATAGTGCGCTCGGCGAATTCGATCTTGCCGGGGCCGGCGTTGATCGGAAAGACGGCAGCGACAGCGCGAGTCTGGGTGGCAGCCTTGACTTCCTCCTTCGAGGAGTCACCGGACTTGGCCTTATTGGCACGGCGAGGGAAGAGGATGAGCTTAGATCTGTACTCGCTGAGTCTGGCGACGTTGGCTTGGAGGGACTCGACAGAGGTGTTTTGCCTACGATGGTCGACGGGGATCCCGATGCTCAAAGCGAGTTTACGGGGGATCCCGGCCCCCTGTTTATAGTCTTTGTGTTAGTTTAATCACAGGGCTTGCGGTACAGGAGAAAGACGGACCTTAAGCTCCTCGAGGGTGAATCCACGGCCAGCACGAACACGGCGGTTGTATTTGATAGTCGGGCATCTAACAATGGGGCGAAGGAGGTCGATGGGTCTAGGAGCTACCGCAGCAACCTTGGCCAAACGAGCATTACGACGACGATGCTTGCGTCCGGGCTGTGAATGCCGAAACCCAATGCATTAGCTCTAGTTCCCCTCTTTCCAAAATATCCACCCATATAACCCGCTCATCCATCCATTTAATCCTCCCCCATCACACCCCACCTCCCAATCGCCATACCCATATCCGCCTTTCGAACATAGTAACCAGGAGACACCCGTAGAATCGACTAACCTGGTCAAAATGAGTCCGCACGCGAGTCTGCCATTGCTTGCGGAAATGGTTGTTGGGAATTTGCTATAAAAAGGCCAGGCCACAAAAAATTAGCATCCACTTCCATTTTTTTTTCCCGGTAGGCAGAGGGAACAATAGATAGGCCTTTACGTTGTTGTGTTTGACCGCCATTACTGCTGCTGTTGGTTAGTATGTGTGCCGGTGGTCAAAGGAATGTCGTGCGAGTAGGATCGTTTAGCGATGCCGAACTTTTTCACAAGAGTTTCCGTATGAGAGTGACTTGCCTCAGTTGGTGGGTGTGGTGGGGAACCTCCATGTGGTGAGTGGGACTGGTGGTTTTAGGGTTTTAGACCTTATCTGATCTTTTTTTTTTCCTTCGATTATTAAGTAAGCAAGGGGCCTTCAGGGGAGGGTACTCGGGTATAGACGTGGGTGACCGGACAGACAGGGGTTAGGAAATCTATGCTAATACATACAATTTCTAATCCCTGTCTGTCCGGTCACCCACGTCCATACCCGAGTACAAGCCACCTTGGTGGGGGGGAATTCTCGCTCGGGTTTTCTCCGGGGCGTTTTTCCCCCCGGGACGGGACATCTTTACCCCAGACGAGGAGTTTCTAACGAGAGAGGGGGGAATTGGTGCTGATTTCTCAGGATATATCACTGCTCTTGGAGATGAAGTTTCATACTAATATCCGCTGTATCCTATGATACCGTATCTACTCTCGCAATTCGATATCTCCCACCCGCCCTGATATCCGGATTCGGTGACCCACAGGTCTTGAGTTCAACGCAACCCTATTTATCCTACTCATACCAAGAAGGGTTAGTGCATTCCTACCACGGCCTAAGGTCAGCCCTCAGGACATGCTATCCCTCATTAACTGGCATACGCAATTCTGTTAGTTAACCTGTCAAATTAAACTTATTTCCGGGCTGGCGGAGATTGTCAATCGCAAGAGCAAGTGGGGTTGCCGTACTGCACCTGAAAGGCCCGTAATATCATTCACCCATTTTACCCCAACCCATTGGTCCATCTTAATCTTCCTGGTGGGGGGATTCGCAGTTATTATGGGTGGGGGAAGCAAAGCCCGCAAAAACCACCAACCCCACTTGTACTACGAGGACCCCTCAGAATCCTTAAACTATTCACATGCTCTTCCAGCCCAGACAGTCGAGATATAGCTCAAAACTCTCCTGGAACCGGTCAAGCACTGTTATCCGCGGTACCCTCTCCAACTGATGCCCCATACTAGCTCTTGCTACTCTAAATCTCTACATTTTCCTTTAATCATGATACGACCGCACAAACCGCTATCACAGTACCTAGATTCAAAACAATGGGCGTGTTGGGGATGTATGATCCTATATAACCCTAACCCTGGGTCTAAGGACCAGTTAATCTAGACAGCAATTCTCCTACTGAGGTATCATACCGGTACTCGAGCACAGCATAAGTTTCGTATATTTTATTGGCAGGGGTGTTGCGCTTCATGGGGTAATGTAGCAAATTGGGTATAAAGGCAGCGAAATAGGTACTGTACGATGGCTGCCCAATTCACCCCCTCACCCTATCAGAGTAACACCCCCTGCTAGCAAAATATATAAAACTTATGGGCCCCACCTCCCTAGGTGTTTACGGGGTTTATGGCGGACAAGACTTCGCAGCATGTTGAGCTCTTACAGGGATATACATTAATCGGGGAGCATGCGCGGTGCTTCCCTTGCGGAAAAGAAGAAGAAAAAGCATAGCTTCAGAACAGGACCCTTCATTCAACAGCTACCGTGAGCCTACCGTGTCGTGCAAAGCACTTGTAGAGCTTGTACTTGTACCCTTAACTAAAAACCTTCTCCTCGATGGTCATCCGTACCTTGAGTTAGAAATTTGGTGACAACAACCTCTCATTCCAATCACGGGCATAATACCTTCCATGTCTTTTCATTTCTTTATGTTCTAGAAAAACTCCATGCATGAGCAATACCCCTCGGGGTCCCGATTGGTGCTCGTGTGTTCAACAGCCTGCAAGAGCCCCCACCACCTTCCGTTCCAGGAACCAACACAAAATAAGCTCACAAACACAATTCACAAAACCCTCAAGCGGCACATCATGTAAACCACTACAACCAATATTTATTTATTTCTAGCCATATACCCAGCAAGCACTAGCAAGATTCACTCAATAAAAATAGTCGGTGGAAAAACGAGGAGGAATGAGAAGAGACAAAGTGGGAAAAAAAAAAGAAGACTAAAACTAAAACTCCCCATTGCCACACTCTCTACCATATATCCCGTTTGCTCGCTTTTAAACGAAAAAACTTTTTACAAGGCATCTTCGGCCTTTCTCTTGACTCCACACTCTCTGCCGGCCCGTCTGGTTCTGACGGCTGCGGCAAGGTTGGTCAATACATCGACCGTAGATTCCCAGTTGATGCATGCGTCGGTGATGGAAACACCCTTCTTGAGGGCTGCTGCGCCACCCTGGTCGGGTGTGGGGATGTCCTGGCGGCCTTCGTTGATGTTTGACTCAATCATCACACCAACAATAGCCTCCTCGCCGTTGCTAATTTGGGCAGCGATGTCCGCGGCCACAATAGGTTGGTTCTGCAGCGTATTATTAGAAAAGCGCAACTTTGGGGAGGGGTAAAAAGCCAAACCTTGTGATTCTTAGAGCTGTTTCCGTGACTGCAATCGATCATCATCATCTCCCTCTGTCCCTTCTTCCTCAAGGCAGCCTTTGTGGTTTGTACGTCCTCAGAGCTATAGTTAGGGCCCCTGGAGCCTCCGCGAAGAATAACGAAGCCGTGCTCGTTTCCGGTAGTGCGGGTGATTGCGGCAAGGCCTTGCTTAGTCACACCCATAAAGTGATGAGGGTGAGAGGCAGAGAGGACAGCATCGATGGCAACACTGAGCGAGCCATCGGTGCCGTTCTTGAAGCCAACCGGGAAAGAAACACCCGATGCGAGCTCACGGTGGAGCTGTGATTCGGTGGTGCGGGCGCCAATTGCTGCGAGGGAGAGGAGGTCTGCAAGGAACTATTTTTGTTAAATGGCAGTTCGTTTACTCGGTAGAAGGAGAATTACCTGTGGTGAGACAGTATCCAACATCTCAGACGCAATAGGAACTCCCATGCTTGTGAGATCGACGAACAAACTTCTGCTGACTCTCAACCCCTTATTGATCTGGAAGCTCTCGTCGAGGTCCGGGTCATTGATCAATCCCTTCCATCCAACGGTGGTTCTTGGCTTCTCGAGATAAGCTCGCATAACGATAACCAGGTCGTCCTGGAGCTCCGTCGAAATGGCTTTCAAGCGCCTGGCATATTCTTTGGCATTCTCAGGATCATGTATTGAGCATGGCCCGACGACGACAAGAAGCTTGTCGGAAGCGCCATTAAGCACCGCAATAGAATCGCGGCGACCTTTGAGGACGGTAGCTTCGGATTCAGGCGTCTTCACCCCCACAATTAGTATAACTTATTATTCGAAGAACAGAAAATCTAAACAATTTAGACTAGAGAAGGGGGATATACAGAAGGAATCTCATGTTGCAAAAGACTGGGAGGGATCAAAGGATCCTGTCCGACAACTTTTGTTCCGTACTTCATCAGCTCTCGCTTCTCTTGGATTTTCGCTTTCCTTCGTTCTATCCTTTCGACATGGCTGGTGGGAGAAAAAGATTTCGGGGGTTTGTAGAATAAAGAAAACGTACCGCGAGAGTCTTCAACCTCGTCAGCTTTAGGAGTCATGATTGCGGTGATATTTTTCTGAGAAGACTATTAAACTGTCGAATGAAAAAAGAAGGGAGGAGTTTCTCTCAGGAAGAGGAAAGCTAGGAGGGTTATATGAGGTCGAAGATGACTACCACTCTGTTAGAAAAAAAAAACCCTCTCTTTGATGCGGGTTTGTACCCGGGCTCGTTAGCTTCTTTGGTCCAACTGGTCGTAGGAGTGTGGTCGTAGGAATGCCGTAGATGGGAAAAAGGAAAAAAATATTTTTAAACACCCACCACAAACAAACTTGAATGAACTGATCACCCCGCACACCACTGGAATCAAATAAAACCAAGAGATCTCACCAGAGTACAGGCGAAAGCGCGGTACGGTTGGCAATAGCGACAGAATTCTAAGGCCACTTGTCAATACGGCAGTACTAGTATATCAACGGTAACAAAGGATTGAAGCGGTGGTAAAGAAAGAAAGACGAGCAACAGGTGTTGTTCTCGACTCTGAGAAGGAGGGGAAGGAGAGGGGCACGGGTTGAGACCAAGTTCCTGACTGTGCAGTACAAACCGCTCTGGCTGAGTCTGAAAAAGTTTTTTTGCTCAAAAAAAAGAAAAGAAAGAAAAAAAAAGAAGGAACCAAGTATCGTGAATGCACAAGTATTAAAAAATACTTTTAATAGACAATGCTCGAGTGCTTGCAAGGCATTCGATATGCCCACACCTAAAGCAATTGCACTTCCCTATCATTACAATAGCCCAAGGCTCAGTAACCGTACCATGACCCGATGAAAACTACTAAGTACGGAGGTACAGGCCATAAGTTTTGTATATTTTACTAGCAGGGGGTGTTGCGCTAACATGGGGTAATGTAGCAAATTGGGTATAAAGGCAGCGGAATAGGTATCATGGCTACCCAATTCGC
>Ga0307509_10007394_pt1 | contig 14362 bp, 13 predicted proteins | sample 10_EM_MG_FD_202245 | JGI IMG/M metagenome (GOLD analysis project Ga0307509, IMG submission 202245) | Populus trichocarpa ectomycorrhiza microbial communities from riparian zone in the Pacific Northwest, United States - 10_EM | ecosystem: Host-associated > Plants > Roots > Unclassified | place... | reverse complement strand
TTTGGCCTATACTGTGATCCAAAATTTCCGATCGGAATCCAACCGGTTTCAACCGGTTCCGATCGGAACCTGCGGGGCACAGCAAAGACCTCAAAAGCTTTGTGTTCATGAATATATAAGTGACCAGACTTGTTACTAGATCTCAGTATTTAAACCTCTCACATTTCTCATCTTTCACAACTTGATTTTGATTCAAAGTCTTTCAGAGAGTTCTCATGGCAAGAGTATCAAGCCGGACATTGTGACTGAGGCTGAATATGCATGATGGCTTTGTTCTGAAGATGATGGGGATACTTTTCATAGAACTATATTGTGTGCATCTGGTGTGCACTCCTGCTATCTGGCTGACTGCTGTTCCTTTTCATGAGGTGGGCACATGTCAACAAATGCTTCACCTGCTATGCAGTAGCCTGGTGTGTCAATAGAATTGTTGATAATTCCAGGGAAGTGCATGCTGTAAAGAAGGAAAGCAGTGATTTGTGATCTGATGGCAGTGGTGGAAACTTTGTGGATATAACACTAGGTGTCGTTGTAAAGCAGGCGCAGGCAATATTCATACTCTTTCAGCCTGAGTTCACCCATGGCATAACAAGACTTTGCAGGGCCCACAACCATTTATACACAGTGACATTTTCAAATCATATACTGGATGCCTACAGGGCTGCAGCTAAGGAGGGATAGGTAGTAAGGCCTGTACAGAATGTTCAGCATGTATATATCCACCCCTTGCATACTGGGAATCAATATTTTTTAAGCAAAATCAGATTGCCTTAATTAAGCAGTTTAAGCAGCAGCAAGTACATTTACATAGGTGGATTTAAGAAACACTGACTTTTCCTGATACAGTGGACTTCTTTCTAAAATAAAATGGGGGTTTTTTTTTTGCCCCTGGCACATTGGCTATATGAGTGGGCTGCAGATACCTGGTGCAATGCGGAGAAACTGGGTGGGCCCTAGAGAAATCAAACACATGCCCTGCAATTTCCTGATGTCAGCCTTTCACAATGCTGGACCCCTACAAACCACTAGACTAAATGCATGAATAAAAATATGATTGTATTGTACATTATAAGCCACTGAGTGGTATACGGGCTCTGTCTGTAACATGTTCCTTCAAATCTGATGTCAGTTTATTCTAATGTCCTTCAAACAGCCATTCCTGCCTAATTCTGAGCCTGGTGAACACTCTGAGAGGGCAGCTGCACATGTCAGTGAGTAAATTATGCTCTTCAGTGAGATCAAATCATTGTCCAACTCAAACTATCCAGAATGGAGTGGAGAGATGAGGGCTTGGTTAATAAGAAATGAATTATGGAAGCTGGTGTGAGGCAAACTGCCTCAACCAACTGAAGGTGCTGATGAAATCCTCAAATGGGAAACAAAGGCTGAAAAGGCAGCTGGTGAAATCTACCTTTTGGTGGAAAGTGACCAGAGGGTACACTTCAGAGGGCATGAAGATGATCCAATAAAGATGTGGCAGCTGTTGGAAGCTGCTCATCTATTAAAGAAACCAGGGGCCCACTTTAATGCATACAATGACTTGTTTTCAATCAGAAAGCAAGATTCAGAATCACTTGTGGATCTGGGGGTCAGGATTGAAAAGGCCATGCAAGCTATTCAAAACTTGTGGCCAGTGGGCTTTACAATAGAGCAGTTGGATAATGAGCTGCAGTGTATGGCATTAATCCATGCCTTATTTGATGAATTCCATCACCTAGCATCCACACTGTTGCTAGTGGACAAGTTGGATAAGGCTATGATTCTTCAAGCCTTTAGGAGCAAGGAGCTGAACCAGCAACATAATGCAGAGTCAGTTAACAAGGCTAGAGCATTTGGAAAGGGGGCATCCATTGCAGACATCACTTGCTATATTTGCAAGAAAAAGAGGCACACAACACATAATTGTGCTGCTCTAAAAGCCAAATTGGAAAAGAAAAAGAAAGCTGAGGGTGCCAAAAAGGCAGAAGGAGAGAAGGCAGCAGCTGTTACAGAATTTGCTGGTCAGGCAAGTGCTGTTGATGATTAGGAAGCTAGTGTCACATCTTCTAACATATTTCATTGGAATACAGACACAGGCGCCACTTCTCATATGACTTCTTACAAGTCATGGATTAGAAATTATATCCAATATAGAGTGCCTATTTGAGTAGCAGACAGTCGTGTTATATATTCAGAAGGAGTTGGTAGTGTTCTGTTTAGACCTTTGATGAATGGGCAATTAGCTAGAGATGTGGAATTTGCTAGAATGTTACATGTTCCTGCTCTTCGTAATAATCTTCTATCTGTCTTATATTTGACCAAGCATAAAGCTTTTGATGACATATTTCTAGTGATCATATGGACTTTATTAGAAATGGCACCACATTGTTTACTGCTTCTATTAATAAATGCAATGTTGGATACTTGAATGGCTCTACAATTGATATAAGTGAGAGTGCAAATCTGTCTTCAACACTCCCTCTTGATTTATATTTATAGCATAAAAGATTTGCATACTCACTATTTCTTTTATATTGCTTTAGATTCTTTGATAAACTTATCATTTGTAACAAATTTGGTATATTTCTTGGTAGATACTTATAGTGGATGTGTATCATCATGCCTCAGCTTGCTTAGACACCTCAGAGGCTAAAACATCAATCTTACTACCTTATCACTACTATACAGCTTTGTAGACACATTTTGGTTACTTACTAGTGTCTTTCATTACTTTACTGTGATCATTTGGTCATCTTATATATACCCGCTGCTTCATCAGCCAATCTGCACTTCTCATGTCTTCCTCAATTCTGCTTTTTGACAAACTCAACTCCAACAACTACAATACCTGGAATGGTGACATGGAGGCTTGGTTTTGTGCTCATGCGCTCTGGTGCATCGTTTCTGGGGTATCTAAACCGCCTACAGTCAGTACAATTCCCAAGAAAGGGGAGGAGGACAAACTTGAAGCATGGCAGCTGAAAGCAGACAAGGCTGCTGGCATTATGTGGTCTGATGGTTGACAACACACAGAGGGTTCATTTCAGGGGGATTAAGGATGATCCTCTTAAGATGTGGGGTGCTCTGGAGGAGGTGCACATGCAGAAGAGGCCTGGAACTTGTTTCAATGCCTATGACGACCTATGTTCAATCTGAAAATGCGAGGAGCAGGACGAACAGTCGCTTATCAACCGAGTAGATGACGCTTTACACCGCATTTGCAATTTGCCATCCACTGCATTCACCCTGGGTAAGCTGGACAACGAACTCGGTGCAATGGTGCTTATTCAAGCTCTCCCAGAGGATTACAACTTGTGTGTTTCATCTCTGTTGCTTAAGGATGGATGATCAGGACAAGGCTGCGGTTCATCTTATGGAGACTGGCACCTTCAAAATCATGGACTTGCCTGCAGACCAGAAAGCCATAGATTCTGGATGGGTATTCCGAGTCAAACACAATGCAGATGGTTCCATTGAGCACCTGAAGGCCAGAATCATTGCAAAGGGATACTCTCAGCATCCTGGACTTGACTACAATGAAAGCTTTGCGCCTACCTTCTGTTCTGCCACACTCCGCATCATTATGGCCATGGCTGCAAATGAAGATGTTGAACTTCATTCTGTGGACATCACATCTGCCTTCACAAATGGAGACCTGGATGAGGAGATTTACATGGAGCAACCAGAGGGCTTTCATATTGGTGGTCCAAACAAGGTTTGCAGGTTACGCAAATCACTCTATGGTCTCAAGCAATCTGCATAGCAGTGGAACAAGAAGTTGCACTCTGTCCTAACAGAATTGGGCTTCAAGCACATTGAATCTGACCGCTCTGTCTACGTCTATTCCAATGGGGAGCCATGGAATGTGATAAGGCGAGTTTGGGAGGCAAAGGAGTTTGGACTGGTTTGCAGTCACTCATCCCATATTTCTCCAGAGTGTCCAGGATGAATTGGTGTTGGTGGAGCTTCAGTGTGCGAGTAGGCCAGTCCCTTTCAACAGCAATACCAAGCAGGAAACGAAGGGCACCAAGGTCGCGACCTTTGAAGTGTTGAGAGAGGAGTTGGACATATTTGTCAATTGCAGCAGGTGACTTTGAAGCGAGTGTGATATCGTCAATATAGATGGGAACAATGATACGGACCTCTCCATTGGAATAAATGTAGACAGAGCGGTCACATTCAATCTGCTAGAAGCCCAATTAAGTTAGGACAGAGTGCAACTTCATATTCCACTGTTGCGCAGATTGCTTGAGACCATAGAGCGATTTATGTAGCCTACAGACCTTGTTGGGACCACCAATATGGAAGCCCTCTGGTTGCTTCATGTAGATCTCCTCATCCAGATCCCCATTCGTGAATGCAGATGTGATGTCCACAGAACAAAGTTCAAGGTCTTCAACTGCAGCCATGGCCATAATGATGCGAAGTGTGGCTGGACGGAAGGTAGGTGCAAAGCTTTCATTGTAGTCAAGTCCTGGACACTGAGAGTACCCCTTTGTGATGATTCTGGCCTTGAAGCGCTCAATAGAACCATCTGCATTGTGTTTGACCTGGAATACCCATCCAGAACCTATGGCTTTCTGATCTGTAGGCAAGTCCACGATTTCGAAGGTACCAGTCTCCACAAGAGTGTTGTACTCAAGTGTGGCTGCTTCTCGTCATTCATCGGCTTGGTCGCCATGCGTAGCTTGTTTGAAGGTGCAAGGTTCTGGCAATGAGGCAGAGTTTGCCTGTTCACCATCTTTATCTTCATCCTCAAACCATATCACCTTCCACCATTCACCTGGCGGACGTGACATGTGTGATGTGCAGGGAAGATCTGGTGGAGGATCATGTGCAGGAGCAGGGAGAGGTGCATGCACAATGGCTGGTGATGCTGGTGGTGTAGGAGTGCGTTCAGGCAACGCTGCATCGAATGGCAGCTCAGCATGAGGAATGTGCCGTGCAATGACCTCAACATCGCTATCCCCCTCCAGATCAAGCATGGGCACAGAAGTCGGCACAGGGGCCAGAGACGGTGAACCAGGAGGTGTGAGATCAGCTGGTGATGTTGCCTTGTATTTCACAAGTCCAGGAAAGATGTGTTCATCAAATTCTGCACATTCTGAGATGAGATACTTCTTCTGTGTTGTTGGGTTGTAGAACTTCCAGCTCTTGTAACCACTTGGGTAGCCCATCAACACGCATTTCTCCATGTGTGGTTGAAGGAAACATTGCTTGTCCCTCTGAATGAAGACATATGCAAGACATCCTCAAACTCTGAGATGAGAGACATTGGGTTTTTGCTTGAACCAGGCTTTGTAGGGAGTCATGCCTTTGAGAGAGGACGTAGGAAGGCGGTTCCAGATGTGGATTTGAGTTGCAAGTGCTTCCCCTCAAAGCAAGGGTGGTAGTTGTGCTTCATACAGCAGTGTTGAGATATCATCTCCCATGGTGCGATTTGCACATTTCACCACTCCATTCTGCTATGGCCTGTTGTGAGTCATGTGGCTTCTATGAATTCCACAGGAATCAGTGAATTGGATGAACTCGTTGGACATGTATTCCCCCTCTTTGTCATCCTGCAGTTCCTTGATTTTCGCATCAAGTTGGTTTTCAGCAGTAGTCTTGAAAAGCTTGAAGGCCTCAAGTGCTTGGCTCTTTCTCTTCAAGCGCATGGCAGCTTGGTAGGATGTCGCATCATCAAGGAAGGTGATCCAGTAGCGGTAGCCTTCACGGGTGGCAACAGGGAGAGGACCATGCAAGTCGGAGTGAACCAGTTCGAGTGGCTTTGTGGGACGCGATAGAGACGATGGGAATGGGTTGGAGTGCATTTTACCAGCAAGGCAAAAGCTCACAAACAATGTCTGGCTTGTGAGACAATGCAAATGTCATCCCAGTCACCAAAGCATCCTTCTGCATCTTGGTGATATCTGCAAGGTTATGAGGACAACAGTGATAATGCCAGAGGGAGGGTGTCAGTGGCAGGGTGGAGCCACCCCTGACAAATAGACAATGCTATTGTCTGCTAACCTGATTGGAATGCAAAGGGGGGAGTAATTCCACACCCAGTGACGGTGGGGCATCATATAAGAAGTTGCCCCTGTGTCTGCAAGCCAATCAAAGTTAGGAGGGATGGGAGATGGAGATGTAGAGGGAGCACTTGAATTTCCTGCAAATTCGGACGGAGTTTCCAGAGTCTGAACAGAGTTGGCCTTGCCTTCTTCCTGTTGTTTCGATTCTTACCAACCTGGTCCTTGGCATGCGCATATTGCCTGCAAACGTCTTGGGAGTGTCCAGACGAGCCACAGAAACGCAGGTAGTAGAGGATGGTGAGGAAGCGGCTAGGGCGGTCCCAATCACCAGAGACTCTTCCTGGTGGCGTCAGCACTGGTTATCTTCGCACACAAATGCAATTTGAACTGCAGCCTGATCCAGATTGTCCTTCAGCAACAGAGATGAAACAAACAAGTTGTAATCGTCAGGGAGAGTTCGAATAAGCGCCATTGCGCCGAGTTCATCGTCCAGCTTGTCCAGGGTGAATGCAGTGGACCACAAATCGCGAATGCGGTGTAAAGCGTTGTCTACTCGGTTGACAAGTGACTGTAGGTCTTCCTTCCCACATTTTCAGATCGAAAATAGGTCGTTATAAGCGTTGAAACGAGTTCCAGGCCTCTTCTGCATGTGCACCTCCTTCAGGGCACTCCACATCTTAAGAGGATCATCCTTAATCCCCCTGAAATGAACCCTCTGTGTGTTGTCAACCATCAACCACATAATGCCAGCAGCCTTGTCTGCTTTCAGCTGCCATGCTTCAAGTTTGTCCTCCTCCCCTTCCTTGGGAGTTGCACTGACTGTAGGTGGGTTAGATATGCTGGAAACAATGCGCCAGAGCACCTGAGCATGAAACCAAGCCTCTATGTCTCCATTCCAGGTGTTGTAGTTGTTGGAGTTGAGTTTGTCAAAAAGCAGAATTGAGGAAGACATGAGAAGTGCGGATTGGCTGATGAAGTAGCGGTAATATAAGTGAGAGGTGACGTGCAGGGACGTGTGTAGAAGTGTGTGTGAAGAATTTGGACCGAATGGAGTTGAAATGAACTGAAGAAAGTCAAAAATAGCGGAGGTGCCAATTGAGGTGAAATGAGAAAGTGATAGTAACAAGAGTCCCAGCAACCCAATGGTGATGTAGGCGTGTAGGGTGAGAGGAATATGTGTTCTGAGGCGGTGCACCGAGTATGGGGTCGAGAATGCCAGCGGATGAGCTTAAAACAATGAAAACAGTGATAGGAGCGCAATTTAGAGGCTGAGGCCCATAACCTGTTTGTGTGAGAGACTGAATAGCTGAAGTCCGAAATAAGAAGCTGTAATATACATGAGGATACTAACCTGAAGTCCGAAGTAAGAAGCTAAGGACTTAAGGTGGAGGAAATACCTAAGATATATATATACTGTGACATAACTGTGACATGTGAGTATCACATATCTAACATCGGGATAGTTTGAGTTGGACAATGGTTTGATCTTTGGCAAAGAGGCTGATGATAACATCTTTCCTTAATCTTCTACAAGTAACAATAGTGATGGTTAACCACTGATTCCAATAGTGCCTTTAACACTTCTCCAGATTTCTAGACTTGGTAGGGAACTTTGAACATGAAGTCCTTGTCTGCCTGTAAGTGGGGAGCCATGGAATGTGATAACGCGAGGTTGGGAGGCAAAGGAGTTTGGACTGGTTTGCAGCCACTCATCCCATACTTCTCCAGGTCCAGGATGAATTGGCGTTGTTGGAGCTTCAGCGTGCGAGTAGGCCAGTCCCTTTCAACAGCAATACCAAGCAGGAAACAAGTGGCACCAAGATCATGACATTTGAGAGAGGAGTTGGACATATTTGTCAATTGCAGCAGGCGACTTTGAAGTGAGTGTGATGTCGTCAATATATATAGATGGGAACAATGATGCAGACCTCTCCATTGGAATAGATATAGACAGAGCTGTCAGATTCAATCTGCTTGAAGTTCAATTCTGTTATCACAGAGTGCAACTTCTTATTCCACTGTTGCGCAGATTGTTTGAGACCATAGGGCGATTTATATAGCCTACAGACCTTGTTGGGACCACCAATATGAAAGCCCTCTGGTTGCTTCATGTAGATCTCCTCATCCAGATCTCCATTCATGAAGGCGGATGTGATGTCCACAGAACAAAGGTTGAGGTCTTCAACTGCACCCATGGCAATAATGATGCGGAATGTGGCAGGACGGAAGGTAGGTGCAAAGCTTTCATTGTAGTCGAGTCCAGGATGCTGAGAGTACCCCTTTGTGATGATTCTGGCCTTGAGGCACTCAATGGAACCATCTGCATTGTGTTTGACCTGGAATACCTATCCAGAACCTATGCCTTTCTGGTCTGCAGGCATGTCCACAATTTCAAAGGTGCCAGTCTCCACAAGAGTGTTGTACTCAAGTGTGGCTGCTTCTCGCCATCCATGTGCTTGGTCACCATGCATAGCTTGTTTGAAGGTGCAAGGTTCTGGCAATGAGGCAGAGTTTGCCTGTTCACCATCTTCATCTTCATCCTCAGACCATATCACTGGTGGTTCAGCTTCTGGTTCAGCAGAGTGCCTCACCTTCCACCATTCACCTGGTGGACACAAAATGTGTGATGTGTGTCAAAGATCAGGTGCAGAATTGTGTGCAGGAGCAGGGAGAGGTGCGTGGACAGTGGCTGGCAATGCTGGTGGTGTAGGAGTGTGTTCAGGCAACGCTGCATCGAGTGGCAGCTCAGCATGAGAAATGTGACGTGCAATGACCTCAACATCACTATCCCCCTCCAGATCAAGCATGGGGACAGAAGTCAGCACAGAAACCAGAGACGGTGAACCAGGAGGTGTGAGATCAGCTGGTGATGTTGCCTTGTATTTTGCAAGTCCAGGAAAGATGCGCTCATCAAATTCTGCACTATCTGAGATGAGATACTTCTGTTTTGTTGGGTTGTAGAACTTCCAGCCCTTCTAACTGCTTTGGTAGCCCATGAACACACATATCTCCTTATGTGGCTCAAGAGAACGTTGCTTGTCCTTCTGAATCAAGACATATGTAAGACATCCCCAAACTCTGAGATGAGAAACATTGGGTTTTTGCCTGAACCAGGCTTTATAGGGAGTCATGCTCTTGAGAGAGGATGTAAGAAGGCGGTTCCAGACATGGATTTGAGTTGCCAGTGCTTCCCCCCAAAGCGAGGATGGTAGTTGTGCTTCATACAGCATTGCTGAGATATCATCTCCCATGGTGCGATTTGCACGTTCTGCTACTCCATTCTGCTGTGGCCTGTTGCGAGTCATGTGGTGTCTATGAATCTGCAGGAATCAGTGAATTGGATGAACTTGTTGGACATGTATTCCCCTCCTTTGTCATCCTGCAGTTCCTTGATTTTCGCATTGAGTTGGTTTTCAGCAGTAGCCTTGAAAAGCTTGAAGGCCTCAAGTGCTTAACTCTTTTGCTTCAAGCGCATGGCAGCTCGGTAGGATGTCGCATCATCAAGGAAGGTGATCCAGTAGTGGTATCCTTCACCGGTGGCAACAGGGAGAGGACCATGCAAGTCGGAGTGAACCAGTTTGAGTGGCTTTGTGGAACGCGATGGAGATGATGTGAATGGGTTGAAGTGCATTTTACCAGCAAGGCGAGGCTCGCAAACAATGTCTGGCTTGTGAGACAATGCAAATGTCATCCCAGTCACCAAAGCATCCTTCTGCATCTTAGCAATATCTGCAAGGTTGTGGTGACAACAGTGACAATGCCAGAGGGAGGGTGTCAGTAGCAGGGTGGAGACCTAGTTAGCCGACTCAGAGAGAGGTTCAGATGACCCAGATAGGATGGCACAGTTGTCTGAGCGGATGGGAGCACAGAAAAGTGATTTACCATTTAGGCTGAAGTCCATTTGTTCAGAGTCAATGTGAATGATGATGTGCTTACGCCTGGCAAGATATAGACATGAAATAACTGTGACATGTGAGTATCACATATCTATGGTGTTGTACAATTCCGCTGATGTGTGACAGTGGTCACACATGGATCAGTGTGACATGCCTAGATAGCTGCAACAGTGGAATTGCACACACCATACTCTATGTACCCTGTTTTTACAGTTATAGAAATGTAAATAATATAGTCTTAATGAGATTGAATGTATTTTTATAATATCTGAACCAAAGATAAACTTTTAATGCCTCTGTCACACTAAAACTTCTGCCAAAATGAGGCATCAAAACTGAATCTTGTGAATAGCAATACAATTTCCAATAGAATAAATCTATCAGAGCAGATTTTTAAAATACTTTCTCTATCCAAAGTTATACACCCCAAACCCTGTGTTTCTCTACTTAAAACACAAAAAATAAAAAATCTATTCTGATAGAGTTGTAAATCTCAGAATTCCGAGTCATTTTGCTCTATAAAACTTGTTGCCAAAATGTCTTGTTAAAAAGTCATTAAGCTGGCATTGTAGATTCCTTGTTGCATAGCAACTAATTTACTGCCAGTGGATGCCACATATCAGAGAGCACTTCTGATTGGGGTAGTCCCACATATTGACCATATTTTATCCAACCACTGGCTAAGAGACCACTTATATACAGTAGATAGAACAGCACCCAAGTGCGCACTTTGTGACCATGCATCACATGCGCATCAAAATCATAACATAGTCACTCTCATAAGATATTATGCATATCCTATGCTCTTACAACACAACTATAGCCATTTTATTGTTGTAGACAGAAAAGGCAATAGGCAGTATCTAAATATATGTTGATTTTTTTTTCACCAATTATGTCCGAGGATTTTTCAAAGCAACATTTTGCCTATCAAATTGGGTTGTTCTCATCCAAAATCTATACAGAGCTTCAGCCACCATATTTTTAACATAGTTTTTTGGCAAAGGTGTTTATTATCAAATACTCCCATATGTATTTATGATCTATCTACCATAAAATATAGGGCTAGGACCCACAGTTTGATGTACTTCTAGCTGAAAATTTGAAAAACTGATTCTGTAGAGTTGTTTAGAACTAAAATTATAGATATAATGCATAAAAAGAATGGGGCTAAAAGGTGCAGCCATTGTGGAATTGGAGTGTTTCAATAATTGTGATGGATGACTGAGTGTGACATGACATCACACAGCCACGGCATTACTAGGAATTGTACAACACCAATATCTAACATGAAATATATTAGAAGATGTGACATTAGCTTCATTATCATCAACAGCACTTGCCTGACCAGCAAATTCTGTAACAGCTGCTGCCTTCTCTCCTTCTGCCTTTTTGGCACCCTCAGCCTTCTTTTTCCTTTCCAATTTGGCTTTAGAGGAGCACAATTGTGTGTTGTGTGCCTCTTTTTCTTGCAAAAATCCCAAGTGATGTCTGCAATGGATGCCCCCTTTATGCTCTAGCCTTGTTAACTGACTCTGTATTATGTTGCTGGTTCAGCTCCTTGCTCCTAAAGGCTTGAAGAATCATAGCCTTATCCAACTTGTCCACTAGCAACAGTGTGGATGCTAGGTGATGGAATTCATCAGGTAAGGCATGGAATAATGCTATACACTACAGCTCCTCATCCAACTGCTCTATTGTAAATGCCACTGGCCGCAAGTTTTGAAGAGCTTGCATGGCCTTTTCAATTTTGACCCCCAGATCTACAAGTGATTCTGAATCTTGTTTTCTGATTGAGAACAAGTCATCGTATGCATTAAAGTGGGCCCCTGGTTTCTTTGATAGATGAGCAGCTTCCAACAGCTGCCACATCTTTATTGGGTCATGTTCATACCCTCTGAAGTGTACCCTCCCTGATCACTTTCCACCAATAGATAGATTTCACAAGCTGCCTTTTCAGCCTTTGTTTCCCATTTGAGGATTTCATCCCCACCTTCAGTTGGTTGAGGTAGTTTGCCTGACACCAGCTTGTTAGATATGTGATAATCATATTAGAATTGATCACCTGAGATTCAGGTGATGTCTCCAAGGGCGTTGGAAGCGACTGAGGAGAACAGGGAGATAGTGAACTCGATGTATTACAAGTGAGTTCCAACTGGGAGAACCCCAGTTGGAACCATGGTATATATACAACTTGCTGACTAATGGGTACCATGAACATGTGACCAGTTTCATGGAATGGTGAGGTAAGCTACATGTGACATGACATAACTAGACAGAGAGAGGGTTGAGGAAACGTAAAGAGTTATCATACCTAAAGGATTGAACCAGCACGGTTACCAAGAGGTAACTCTAACAAATCACATGTCACAGTTATGTCACAGTATTGTTAAGTGGTGACAGGATAAGCCACTTCAATATGGTAGGGACCTCTGTGTCCACACTGTGTCACGGACCTCAGCCAGCCCCTGCAGCGCTGAATCAGACGCCAGACACATGGAACACGTCCATCCTTGGTATGTGTACCCAATACCAACTCTACCTACCTAAGACCGGATAGCTCAGTGGTTAGAGCATCCCCCTGGATAGGGAAGGTCCTTGGTTCAAATCCAAGACTGGTCAACTCTTTTCCATAGCATCACTCTGTGATATCTAAGAAGTATATATATATCCTAGGTATTCCCACCTTAAGTCCTTAGCTTCTTACTTCGGACTTCAGGTTAGTAGAACACATCCTCATGTATATTACAGTTTCTTACTTCAGACTTCAGCTATTCAGTCTCTCACACAAACAGATTATGGGCCCTGGCCTCTAGATTGCGCTCCTACCGCTGTTTTCATCGTTTTAAGCTCATCTGCTGGCATTCTCGACGCCATACTCGGCGCACCGCCTCGGAACATGTATCCCTCTCTCTTAGATATCACAGAGTGATGCTATGGAAAAGAGTTGACCAGTCTTGGGTTTGAACCAAGGACCTTCCCTATCCGGGGGGATGCTCTAACCACTGAGCCATCCGGTCTTAGGTAGTAGAGTTGGTATTGGGTACACATACCAAGGATGGACGTGATCCATGTGTCTGGTGTCTGCTTCAGCGCTGCAGGGGCTGGCTGAGGTCCATTGACACGATGTGGACAAAGAGGTCCTGACCATATTGAAGTAGCTTATCCTGTCACCACTTAACACTCTCACCCTACACGCCTACATTGCGATTGGGTTGCTGGGACTCTTGTCACTATCACTTTCTCATTTCACCTCCATTGGCACTTCTGCTATTTTCGACTTTCTTCAGTTCATTTCGACTCCGTTCGGTTCAAATCCTTCGCACACACTTCTACACACATCCCTGCACGTCTCCTCTCACTTATATCACCGCTACTTCATCAGTGAATCCGCACTTCTCCTGTCTTCCTCAGTTCTGCTTTTTGACAAACTGAACTCCAACAACTACAACACCTGGAATGGTGACATGGAGGCTTGGTTTCACTCTCAGGTGCTCTGGTGCATCGTTTCTGGCGTATCTAAGCCGCCTACAGTCAGTGCAACTCCGAAGGAAGGGGAGGAGGACAAACTTGAAGCATGGCAGCTGAAAGCGGACAAGGCTGCTGGCATTATGTGGTTGATGGTTGCCAACACCCAGAGGGTTTATTTCAGGGGGATTAAGGACGATCCTGTTAAGATGTGGGGTGCCCTGAAGGAGGTGCACATGCAGAAGAGGCCTGGAACTCATTTTAACGCTTATAACGATCTATTTTCGATCCGAAAACGCGAGGAGGAGGACCTACAGTCGCTTATCAACCGAGTAGACGACGCTTTACACAGCATTCACGATTTGCAGTCCACTGCATTCACCCTGGACAAGCTGGATGATGAATGTGGTGCAATGGCGGTCATTTGAGATCTCCCTGAGGATTACAACTCGTTTGTTTCATCTCTCTTGCTTAAGGATGATGTGGACAAGGCTGCGGTTCAAATTGCATTTGTGCGCGAAGATAACCAGTGCAGACGTCGCCAGGAAGAGTCTCCTGCGATTGGGACCGCCCTAGCCGCTTCCTCTTCTACCACCTGCGCTTTCTGTGGCTCGTCTGGACACTCTCAAGACGTTTGCAGGCAATACGCGCATGCCAAGGACCAGGTTGGGAAGAATTGAAACAACAGGAAGAAGGACAAGGCCAATGCTGCTCAGACTCCGGAAAGTCCGTCCGAATTTGCAGGAAATTCAAGTGCTCCCTCTACATCTCCATCTCCCATCCCTCCTAACTTTGATTGGCTTGCAGACACAGGGGCGACTTCTCATATGACGCTCCACCGTCACTGGGTGCGGAATTACTCACCCCTTCACATTCCAATCAGGTTAGCAGACAATAGCATTGTCTATTCGTCAGGGGTGGGCACTGTGGTCTTTAACCCAGTTATGATGGATGGGAAGCCTTCGCAGCCAGTAGAGTTCACTAGAGTCCTCCATGTACCATCGC
>Ga0307509_10007393_pt1 | contig 14363 bp, 17 predicted proteins | sample 10_EM_MG_FD_202245 | JGI IMG/M metagenome (GOLD analysis project Ga0307509, IMG submission 202245) | Populus trichocarpa ectomycorrhiza microbial communities from riparian zone in the Pacific Northwest, United States - 10_EM | ecosystem: Host-associated > Plants > Roots > Unclassified | place... | reverse complement strand
TTAACGCGCAACAGACCTCCCTCACCCGCGGAGAGGCCCGCCCGGTGAGACTCGATCTCGTATCTCCTCTGCAACTTGGTCCTTATAGACAGTGCGCCGGAGGGCGTAAAGCGGGACAAATCGACTCCGCCCGCGCCTGCGCTGAAGCGCAAGGTCAATAGGGTATTGCTTTCGAGCGATGACGAGGACATGAAAGAACCCACCCCCCCGCCGAAGAAGAAGCAGGTTACAACCTCTACATCAACGGCGCCACACGCACAAGCAGCGAAACCGCGCCCAACACAGACCTCCCCTCCGAAAAAGAAATCAAAGAGGAAAAAGGAAGAGAGCGATTACGATGACGAAGAGAGCCCAGCGGACGATACGGAAAAGGACGGTGATTCTGACTTTATGGATGTCGATGAGGTGGAGGAGGTGAAGAAGGCGCCAACCAAGGTGAAGGCGGGTGCGAAGCGGGCCAATGTGGTGGCTTCCTCTAGCACGACGAGAGCAGAAAGGAAATCAAAAGCGACCCCTGCAAAGGTAGAGAGCGAAGATCAAGAGGGCAGCAAGCCGGTGCCCAGATCCAAGTGCGCTAATTTTTGGTGTTCACGAGACTGGCGCCGAGTTAACGGACCATCGTAGCTGGGCAGCCGTCAAGGCGGCGAGATTGGCAGGTCCATCCAACCCTGGTTCAAAGACCATCCCGCCTGCGGCTGCACCCGACTGTCTAGCGGGGCTGTCCTTTGTCTTCACTGGCGAACTCTCTGCTTTTTCGCGTGACCATGCCATCGACCTCGCTAAACGATTTTGCGGGTGGGTCCTCCCCTGAATTCCGTCATATGGTGCTCAATACTATCATAGCCGTGTGGTGGGCCAACCATCTTCAAAAACCGATTATGTAGTACTTGGTGACAACGCTGGCCAGAGTAAACTTGCTGCGATAAAGAAACATAATCTCAGAACCCTGACCGAGGATGAATTTCTCAATCTGATCGCTACACGCAAGGGCCCCGGGGATGGTAAAGGTCTAAGCGAAAAGGAGAAAAAGAAAAAGGATAAAGAAGAGAAAGCGATACGTGACAGCGCAAAAGAGATGGAGGCGCGCGAGAAGGCCGTGAAGGCCGTAGGGTCAGGTGTTACACGAGGGTGCGCAAGTACGCTTTTCTTGGGTATGAGAGGTGTGAAGCTGATGTAGCAACAGGGCCAAGACGATAGACCCAAAGACACAACTTTGGACCGATCGGTATGCCCCGCAGACAGTCAAAGAAATTTGCGGTAACAAGGGGCAAGTCGAGAAACTCCAGCAATGGCTTAACGACTGGTGAATTTTGTCTTCTTCCTTGTTGCGGTGCAGAGTCAGCTGATGACGTCTCTAGGTCAAACAATGTGAAAGCCAACTTTAAGAAGCCCGGAAAAAATGGGATGAACGTCTTCCGCGGCGTGATGATCACGGGTCCACCTGGCATTGGCAAGACAACTAGTGCACATATGTGCGCAAAGCTGGCGGGGTTCACACCCATTGAGCTCAACGCGAGTGATGCGCGCAGCAAAAAGCTTGTCGAAGTGCGTCGCCTCGTTTCTCCCTCGGGGCCCTCACAACCAAACTGTGGCACAGAATAGCACAAACATCCATAACACGTCCCTAGACGGCTGGATGGGCGGAGGCGAGGTAAGTGACACCATGTGCTTGGACCAAATCCATATATCAGTATTGACCACCCCGCAGCGGACTAATGCAGCAGGGGTCGTGGTAACAGATAAGTCATGTCTGATCATGGACGAAGTCGACGGTATGTCTGCGGGTGATAGAGGAGGGGTTGGCGCACTAGCGGCCCTGATTCGGAAGACCAAAGTAAATTTCCTTTCCTTTTGAACTTGAGCTTTCGTTGAAGAGTCCTTAGGTCCCTATTATCTGCATTGCCAATGATCGTAGTGCACCAAAAATGAAGCCTCTTATCAACGGTACTTTTGGTCTACCTTTCCGAAAGTGAGTCCATTGTGGCTCTTGGAACGGAAAATTTGTGACTTAAGTGTTCGTCAGGCCCGAAGCTGCCCAGATTCGTTCAAGGATCATGACGATTATCTTCAAGGAGAAGATGCAAATCCCAGCGAACGTCGTGGATGAACTTATCACGGGCGTAGGGTCCGATATACGCCAAGTGCTCAATATGTTATCGACATGGAAGTTGCACAACGATACCATGGGCTTCGATGAAGGAAAGATGCTGTACGCAAGATTTATCTACCTTTCTTTCGGGCTCACCCACCATACATGGCAGCGCGAAGGCCAACGAAAAGTACACCGTATTGACTCCATTCAACGTTATTCAGAAAATCTTGGGCCCTTATATGTTCTCTGCGACGTCGCGTGACACGCTCAACGACAAAATCGAGTTATATTTTCATGATTACTCCTTCGTTCCGTTGTTCATCCAGGTAGGTCCGCCGATGATTTACCATGCCGCACACATCTTATTTTGTTTGGCCATAGGAGAATTATCTGAAAACGAATCCGTCACGCGTGCGTGACATCGAGGGTCCGATGATGGCCTTGAAGCAATTGAAGCTTATGGAAAAGGCGTCGGAGTCCATATCCGATGGCGATCTGGTCGATTCTCTCATTCATGGGTACATATCCTCCTCCCGTTTTCTCTTTTCCTTATTTTAATGCGGCTTCGCAGTCCTGAACAACACTGGACATTGATGCCAACTCATGCAGTTCTTTCGACTGTGCGGCCTTCGTCGTTTTTATATGGACCAGGAAGTGGATATGGCGGGCCGAATGCCATGTCATTCCCTCAGTACGTTAGGGTACTGCGGCGGTATGAAGACGTTGACCAAGAGCTGTGACAGATGGCTCGGACAGAACTCCAAGCAGAACAAGCTCAGCCGAGCGTTGGGTGAGGTTCAGATTCGGATGAGACTCAAAGTCTCGGGCGACAAATCTGAAATTCGGTTGTCTTACGTACCCGCGATGTTTCCTCTCATGGTCAAGCCTCTTATGGAACAGGGTTCTGTGCGTTCATCTCGCTTGTCTGCTCGCAACCGGCTGATGGGGGATGGCTCAGAGCGCCGTTGACGACGTTATCGCCAGCATGGATGACTATTATGTCTCTCGTGAGGACTGGGACACCGTAGTCGAGCTCGGGCTTGGAGAGCAGAAGGACGATGTCGTACTCAAGAAGATAGCTACTGCCACCAAGACAGCTCTCACCAGGAAATACAATGCACGCGACCACCCGATTCCATTCCATAAGGCGCAAGACCTGGGCAAAGTGCCGAAGAAGCTTCCTGGTGGACCTGCCCCGGATCTTGAAGAAGCATTCGATGTGAGCATTTGCGCTACCTGAGCCCCCTTCCACCTGCTAATCACGTCCCTCGCTAGGTGGATGACGCGGTCGATGACGCCGATGATGAAAAGAAGGCTGACGACCCAGACGACATCAAGCACGATCGTTTGATTCAACAAGCCAGCGGGAAGAAGGCAGCGACCGCAAAGGGGAAGGGCGCTGCGAAGGGCAAGAGGTGATTGACCCCTTATGCACATGTATGGATCCTCGCATCCTTCTTTCCCCACGTGTATCTTGTTTTTCATACAGTAGGCCCGGCCATCAATCAGGAACGACAGCCTAATTAGAGGGTACAACTATGTATACCGTGTATGTAAGTTCTACCGCTTATGGCGCACATCGGTGTGCTTCCTGAATCTCCAGGAACGCGTGGCGGTCTCCGTCTCCGTAAACGTCCATCAAAAGGGCGCCTGACTGACGATGTGAAAGACAAAAAGTAGTTAATTACACATCGCTTCGTGAGAAGTTTATCACTGCACCCCGTTCGCCTCATGACTTCGATGAATCGGAGCGCCTGCACCTGATCCTCAACGAGCATACCCTCAAACTCTGTCCTGCCGCTCTCACACCTTGTCGGAAAGTTTTACCTTTACAGATCCTGTCTCGATTGAGGTCTTTCCTTGTGACTGGCCCGAACTGGCAATCCTAAACCGCAGTCTCTCCGCACTTTCCAAACTACGACCCAACGCTTCGCGATGCGAACCCGGATGTCGAATATTCTTTTTCGATATGTGAATCAAGACTCCCAAAAGCTGACAACTGCATCGGGCCAGAAAAAACCAGGTTCTTTCAGTTGTGTGAAGACCAGGAAGAAAGGAGGGGGTTTGCCTGTTTCGTCATTGGGGCGCGCGCTCATCATTCATTCCTCGTCTCGTGACTGGCCAAGTGGACTCTGCAGATGCGCCTCGAACGATGGCACCGCAGGTCTGGAACTCGCGTCGCATGAAATTGTGTCCAGAGCTTAAGGAAAAGTCTACCTGCATCTGGTGTCGACGATCGATGATTTATCCACGTGTGCTCATCGTGGCAAGTGATCCGATGAAAGGGGGATGACATCGGATCTCAAAGATGTCGACGTAACTCGCCATGTTCCTATCGCAGCCTAGCAGCACCAAAGATCCGTTCATCCCGAGTGTGCCCCACACGCCTCCGCGTATAAGGCTGCCAACCCTAGAATCACCTCGCAAGTGTCTCGCCTATCATACCTTTTTCATTTTTACATTGTCGTTCACCATCAACTCACCATGGTGAGTGAAGAAGGCCCTGCTGTAGCCTGTATCGCGGCCACTCTGCCACTCCAGACTCGGATGCGACTTCTCTGACTTATCCCCTTCCTTCGCAGGGCGTCGAGGTTGTAGTACTCCAAGCCGGTGACGGACAACGCCCTCGAATCGGTGGTATGCGACATGTCGGTTCTCCTCGATCCCTTCCTTTCTTAATATGCATACGCATTGCCCATAGACACGGTCAAGACCCATTATGTGGGGACTATCGTCAGTGACGGTTCCACGTTCGGCTCTAGCTTGGTTCGGTCAGTTCTCGGAGGGGCTTTCCCTTCGCTCGGTAACTCACACTCGGGCACAGGGGTGCTCCCTTTGTCACGGAAATTGGTGTCGGAAAAGCGATCAAAGGCTGGGACGAGGGTGTGCATGCATTCTGTGGGTCAGTCCGTCTCTCCGCTGATAATCGCCGATATGGCCAGGTGTCTTACAACTCACACGGGGATCCAAAGCGATATTAAAGGTATCTCCGGACTACGTGCGTGTCGCATACCTAATCGCTGTGTTGGGCAATGTTCTACAACTGGCTGTTTTCAGGCATACGGTACGCGCGGTTTTCCACCCGTCATTCCACCAAACGCTGCTCTCGAATTTGAGGTGGAGCTCCTTGAAATTGAACCATCAGAGAAGCCTTTGGAGGTTGCGAGTCCAGATTCATAAATATCAACCTGACATTGTGCAGATTTAGTAGTGGTCGTCATTGTACATACAACCTCATAAATGGAGAAATATGGCACCGAAGTTCTTAAACACTCTCTCGAATCTACACAAGCGCCTACAGAACTCATTTGCAGGGACCAGACCGGCATTCCAGACCGGACGTAGAAAAACAGGTCGAAAGAAGCACACGCGTAAAAAAGATGACATGTGGTAGAATACATATAACGTTGACGGCATAGGGTCATGAATTATGGGGGATCGGTGACACCAACATTCCGTCCTCGTGATCTACCCGAACCTCGTCTACGAACTCACGCAATAGTTTGCTGAGCTCGAGAATCAGGTCATCTCGATTCCAGTCCGACCTATGCGCCCAGACGCGCCCGAGACACGAAGCACGTAACTGCTCTAACTGCTCGACAGCGAAGAGGCCTGTCAGATCACGAAGGTCGTCCGCGAGGCATGCGAGCGCGCTTTGATCAAAGAGGAAATCGGGAAGGGGCGTAGGTTCACGGTCGACTTCTATTGGTTCAACATGTTGTTCTGGCGCTGGTGGAGCGGGGGCGAGTGATTCGTCAGTGATGGGTATCGTGGTGGGGGGTGCACTGGCGGTCGAGACAAGTGGCTGGGGGTCTGGATGTAATTCGGTGCTCGGTGCCTCTTCAGGCTCTGGTGGCGGTTGTTGTAGGGGACTCGGGGAACGAGGGGGTCTTGCGTCTATCGACATGGCATCAGGGTGTGGGTCGATGGGGGCACTTGAAGGCGAGAAGAAACGACGATAAGTCGATTGATCGGGATCTGAAGGAGCGGGGTTGAGAAGTAAAGGATCAAATCCGCCGCCCATGGCAGATGGAGGCACATCCGGCAGTAAGCCACCGTCGCCATTAGGTTGGTCAGAATTGGGGGTTGGTTCAGCACAAGACATATAGACAGTTGACACTTGCTGAGTGATACATGAGTCTGGCGGGTTCATGTTCATGGACGTGTCCTCCTCGCTGTTAACTCTCGAACGCTTGGCATTGTGACCGTCACCAGTCTCGTCGCCAGACGCCTGTGAACCAGTGCTTGCTCCAGTGGACCGTTGTCGCTTGAGCCTTGCAGCGCGCTCAAGCTTCGTCACGTCTGTGATAGCGATTTCCGGCTGTTGCCCATTATGTCGAGCGCTTCGGCGAGTGCCAGGCGCATATGTCTCGCTGCCCACATCAGCCTCCTGAAGGTTTTGTTCTTTCTCTTTCTCTTTCTCCCTTTCCTTCTTTCGATCTGCGCGCCGCTGACGCTCACGCACTGCCATGCGCTCACATTCGCTGCGAAATTGCGGGTCGAAGTCCTGCATCGATACCTCGGTTGCCGTATACATTGCTTGGGCGCGATGTAAACGTTCCAGGTCCTCAGATTGGCATACGATAGCATTATGAACTATCTTCCCGACGTCATCAAGAAAGTGCTGAGGAGTTAAATATCGGTTTTTGTGCAGATCGACGTGCATTCGTTCTAGGTCCATGTTAAATAACTGGGGGACTTGAGGTTGTGCTTCAGCGGGAGGGGGTGGGGGAGCCACAGATTGCTCAGAGGGATGTTCTGGAGCACTTTGTACAACCTCGGTGTGCTGTTCAACAATCTCGAGCACACCATTGGAGCCTTGATGAACGTCAACCGTTGTCGTGACTTTATCTACAAGTTGTGGTTGGGTTTGCTCTTCGGAGACTTGCTCGGGCACAGGGAAACGATACTCTTCCTAAAGAGAATGATTGTTCTATTTACCAGGCTTACAAAAAGTCATCAATGACTCACAATTGCCGGTTTTGTGAAGCGTTTAAACTTGCGTTTGAGTTCGGTGAGGATCGGCCCCAAGCGATATCTCAAAAGAGTGAGCAATCGATGGTCGTGCTCCTGCTGCATTGCAAGTTCTACCCCCGTAGGCTTCCTCGGTTCAATAGGTGGCGCAAGCGGAAGCTCTTCAAGTATGCGTCGCCTACGTTTCAAGCCATCGGGGAACTGGTTCGGCGGTCGCTGGACGTCCTTAAGTAAACCTTCAAAGAATGCTTCACGTTGGGCGGCGCTCGGCCGAGTGACCTCAACGCGATTCTCGCGTGTGGGACCAAACCACGCTCGTACGTCAGGCGGGAGGGTCATATAGGACCCATCGACGACTGCGAGGAGAAGGATAGGGTCTGTCGGAGCGAGTGTGCCAAGCATGGCATGAACGGTACTACGGCATGTCTCCGATACGGCGGAGCACCAGCCCAGAAGTGACGGAATGTAGATAATAGATGGCTGGTTTCGTTTCGCCTCGACAAAAAGTTGGACAATGGCGGCCTCGCTCGTCTGATGTAGGAGGGAGAGAAATAGTAAGGGTACGTTTGGCGATAGCTACGTGTAGACGAACCCTAGTTGAATCGGACAAAAGAGTTCCCAAATCCAAATTCTGCACATTATAGCCTTCTAGGTGATGGAGAGCTGCGGTGCCGAGATAGTTTTGACCCATACCCACGGGTCCGTGGACGACTATTCTCGGTCGATAAACACGTAGAGTTTCCATAGCTAATGACCATATTAGCCATGTAGTACCAAGGATTTAATATTACTTGCATTGTAGCATGAGCTCACGCTCTGGACCACCGTCTTGGCCCTCGTCTTCCCATTCGGCCTCCTCGAGTGCAGTACGTTTCTTGCCAAGGGGCATTACCTTGTCGATTACAGCCTTAACTTTCTCCAGTGTTTCAGAGAGGAGAGGGACAAGCTGCGTTGGCAATGGGGAGGCCACCGATGCTGAGGAACGAGCGGAGGAGGGTACGAGCTCTGAGGATTGTCGTTACGAATCAGCACGAACGTCAGATCTAAGGAGGGTGCCCTACTTTTCACGGAGATCATAAAGTCTCGTAGTTCCACCTCGATGGTCTCGGGCTTCAGTAATAGACGGTCATTCGATTTGTATATCTGGGGATATCGACGTTGCACCGCGTTCAGGGCTGCCTCTGTACAGAGAGCCTAGTCGTTGGGCATGTTTATTGTCAGCTACCAGTAAAAGCACGTTCAGCGTAGAAACATACCCGTAGATCAGCACCTCCATAGCCTTTTGTAAGTCTGGCCAAGCCCGCGACTTGTTCCTCACCCTTCTCCCCTTCCCATCCGGCCCACTTCTTCGTCATGATCGTCAAGATCTTCTTCCGGGCTTCAAGAGGTGGGAGTGGAAAGTAAAACTCCCTGTCGAACCGCCCTGGCCTTCTCAGTGCCGGGTCCACGGCATCAGGTCTGTTCGTCGCGCCGATAACGACAACCTGCCCACGGCCGTCCATGCCGTCCATTAAAGCAAGTAATGTGGAAACTATCGAAGCATGGATCTGGTCCTGTTTTGATGAGCGCACAGGTGCAAGCCCATCGATTTCATCAAAGAAAATTATGCTGGGCTGGCAATTACGCGCTTCCTCGAAAAGGAGGCGAAGCTGGCGCTCTGCTTCGCCGACCCATTTAGAAAGGACATCAGCACCTTTACGCATGAAGAAGGCTGCGACGGATTCAGCACATGTGCAGCCATGTAGGGATTGAACCTACAGATGCCTTTCCCATTAGAACGACAGCTAGCAGCCAGCGCACGGGCAAGGAGAGTTTTTCCTGTGCCTGGGGGCCCATGAAATAGGACACCCCGGGGTGGAGTGAGACCAAATCTCTGGAAGACCTCAGGATAGAGCAACGGGAGGAGGGTCATTTCCTTCAACGAGTTTATATCTGCCAGGTTGTCAGAGAGTAGTTGCGAAATGTGAATGGCAAGACAAACGATCATCCAGCCCGCCTACTTCATCGAAAGTAACATTCTGGTTGACGCCCAGAGGATCGGCATCTGCTAATGCTGCCAGGAGGTCGATACAACATTCGTCTGAGCGTTAGGAAGGACCCACCAGCGTCGCCGACCTTGCCAAAGTTTGCTGGGGTTCCAGCTGCAGCAGCCAAATCCCCCGGTAGAAGGCCATTGAGACCACCAGTCAATGCGGCATTTCCGAACCCTTTTCGCGGAGCTCGTGTCGGTGCGTCCGAATCCTGCAAAACCTGAGTTAGGCAAGGGTAGTGCAGAATAAAGGCTACATACCGAGTCTTCCCCCGGGAGGCCCAAGAATCGGCTAAGTTCTGCCCCATTGGCACTCCAACCAGGGCCTTTCTTCGCACCGCTACGGTTCCAGTTACTTCGCCCACCTCCATGTCTACCTGACGGGGGCTTCGGCGGAGCAACCGGTATTTCATCCAGGGGTGGTGGGATGGCGTAATTCACCTTGACACGCTGGCGCAGCGCGTAAGGTTTTCCATCGCTTGGAAGTACCTCATCATCCGCTTCACCGTTGACCTCGACATCACCTTCCGCGTCGGCATCCCCCTCATTGACAACAAGGTCCGACGAGGCCTCCGGAACAGCATCCTCCATAGAATCATCGGCGGAGTCATTCGGTTGTTCAACATCAACATAGCCATCCGCATCTTCCTCGTCACCCGTAGTTCTGCGAGACCGTAGACCAGAACGCCTACTATCGCGTGTTTGTAAGCGAGTTGACGAGGTGGGAGGCCCGCGACGGAGTCGGCGGCTTGGTGAGCTCTTAAGAGGCTCTGGTCTCTTGCTTTGACTTCGAGTGGCATAACGGCGCCCATTTCCTGTCTCCCCTTCATCGCTGCTGAGAACTACGGGATTATGCCTCGAGCGAAGTCTTCTCGTGGCAGGGCGAGGCCCTTCCTCTTCATCGAAGTCTGCGCCGGCACCCGCATTCTCGTCGTAGTAATCTGCTGTGGCGAGGGGATCTGGTTCGCTATCAGACTCCCTGTATCTTGCAATGGTAACACGTCTGCCGCGCAAAGATGTACCATACACCTTCATGGGTTGGGGTTCCTCGTCTTCGCCTTCTGCATCCTCCTCATGCGTGCCATCGAGGTCCATGGATGCATTGCTTTCATGGTATTCCGAGCCCGAGGCTGCTGATCCAATACTATTTCTGTTGCGGAGTTGCATGGGAGAGGGGATCTTGATCGTGAAAGGAGCAGTGGGTTGAACTGGGAAATTGAAACCACCAACAGTGTGAGGTTGTGAAGTCGTGGGATGATCCAAAGAGTAGCTTTCGGGATGGTTTCCTTGCATCGATTCTGGAAGGCCAAGTTTTAAGCCCTTGGCTATTCCAGTCGGAAGGCGAGGTGGGAGCGAATGGATGAATGAAATGAGGGACAGAGAATAAAGTGAAATCGAATCAAAACGGACAATGTGTGACGCAACCACAGCCACGTCACGCGTTCGTCACGAGATGTCACGATGTTCGCCTACCAGCCTATCACCCCCTCCTCGAAGTACCCACTCAACCTCACTACCATCCGTTCCAGTCATTTTATGTCGACGGATCGGGGTTTATGAGAAAAGTGTTTTCCATCACCTTTTCACATTAAAGGGAAAAAAGGGGGAACGACGAAGAGAGGCATGGCGACGAAAATTGGGGAGATATCCGGAGAGAATATGCTGCATTACAACCGATGAACGTGGTGGAAGAGCCGGAGAAAGGTGAGTCGTTTTTCACCCATTTCTTCGTCGTAACTCTGCCTCCAGCCATCCACTTTGCACGCCTTGCGGCCGTTGCCGGTCTGCTGTGACACGATCACGGGACCGTGACCTTAAATCTAAGTGCAGTGCACGCACGACATTCGGAGCCTACGTACTGTAGCGCTTTCGCGTCATTGGGTCAATTTAACATAATTTGGCTCGGTCGTTTGTTCGGTTTATAAAAATGAACACTACGGTCTCGCACTGACGGGTAGAGGTGCTAGAAACGGGATGTTCTCCAAGAAGAGCGATCGTAGACGTGGTGCAGATCCACCAAAATAAACTCGACAGGTCCCGCGCTGTGTCACGGGCCACCTCAAGGTTACGTCAATGGCATAATGCGCGCGCTTCGCTTTAGACACAAAAGCCTGAACTTTACCGTGGAACGGGGTTCTCCAAACGAACAACGATGTCCTCCCCGAGCCCTTCAAAGGCTGGTGCAAGGTATGTGCCATGCATGATTTCTGTCATTGTCAGCGCACCGAGCCACTTGCACTCCACTTTGGTTTTTGTCTAGCTTTGCCCAGATTTATGATACTTTACCTCCCGATGCACAGCGCACGCTTTTAGAGGATTATCTCGTGCCACTTCTGAATAACTTACCTGGTTCTGTAACGACAAAAGCCATCGACAGCGCCAAGGAAATGCAGATGCGCTTTATGGCGATCCCCAATCTCGACTATGTCGCCAAGCGAACGGAGCTCGAGGGGCTTCTTAGCGAAATAGAGCGAGACAAGAAGCAAACTCAATATATAAAAGAACGTTCTATACGCGCGAAGCTATTTGAAGAGACCATCGACAGCCTCTCGACGTGGGTAAATGATATCTGGTCGGTAACATTCGAATATCAGACAAACTTTCGATCGGCGCATCAATGCCTCCTACTCGCAGCGGAGATAGTCCGTCGGATGTTTGCCCCAAACGGTGGGTGCGTGCTTCTCTACTCGCATCCAAACTATCGCTGGAGAGGTGTGCTAGATGTAACTGTGCCTATGTGAATTTGCGATTCGTTACGAACATCCGACGTCATAGGACCGGAAAAACCATCAAGACATTTCATATCGTCGGCGTCCCCAACTTCGAGCGTGTCCTGCTTTGGACATGGCGCGATTTGTTTGTCTCGATGCTTGCGAGTAGTCCACGACACAGAAATGCCATCCCCGACATGCTACAGGACATCCAGACTGCCTTGAGCTGGGAGGCTCTCACAAAAATAGTACTTGGAAATAACACGAGTCAGTCGTCTTCATTACATCCTTTGTCCTATCTCTGAACATATTGGAGATATCGGTGATGGATTCTATGGCGATAACTCAGATGAGGACCTTGATTCTGATATGGACGATGAATGTACCGAGGAAGAGTTCCTCACGGAAGACGAGGACGGCGACAACGATTCCTGGCAAGATTGTCCAAGCTTGTCACCTTTTCACGCCGATCACTGGCCTAAATCGGCCAATTATCCTATCAACGACCTCCGAGATCTCGTTCAACAATGTCTTATCTCCAATTTTCAAATTTCACCGTCTCTCGAGCTGTATAGAGGCATAGGAAGCATCAGCACGGACGCGCCGGCAGCTCGACGATCGCTACTCGAAACCATGGAGTCCAACGCCTTATGTAGCTCCGAAAACTTTGCTGCAGCGCTTAACATCTTTGCGTGGAATGACTCTGCTGAAGACATCTGGAAACTCCACACACGCGGTTCACATCTTCTGCAGCCATGGCATGCTCTAGAATATCAGAATGCTGTCGTTACCCTCGGGGACAAATCCGCCTTCAAATCCCGTGCCTTTAAGATCTGCCAGGATCAACTCCTCATCGTCGCGCGCGAGTTGCGTGCGTCGCTTTGCATGCCCTTCTCGCGTCTCTACGATCCCGTGCGCATGACAGAGCTCGAGGCTATCCAGAAGCAAACATCCTTATCCCGCAGGGGAAACATCGAGAGTTGGGTCACTGCCATCTCGACTCCGGCCCCAAGCCACCCAAACCCCATGGTTTTTGCAGCGATGATGATGGGGTTGCCGGCCCCTCTCGCCGGGGAGTTGGGTGGTGCAGAGGAGCTAAACATGCTCGATCTCGAGAAGGACACGGACCCTGACTTAGATGACCTGCGTGAAGAGTTTAGGCCGCAATACAAGAGCCGATTTGAAGGCTGGCTCGGAGCCACCTTCACCATTGGCAAATCCCATTCAGTCTTCCGCGCAGTGCACGATGAGTTATTGGCCATGATGCCGTTCCTTCGTGACTCCGACGTTGTTGACGAGATGCTCAGTCGGTACGTTTCCCTTTTACTCTCTCTGGCGTGCTACCCAACGCCCATCACCCCCATACGCGGTTCCTCAGGATTTCGGACAAACCGAGCAGACACCACATCTGCGACGGACTTGGAACTCTCCACGCCTTTGTGAAAACAGAGAGTTGCAAAGAACGGTCTCGCCTGGAGAAGCGCAGTCGCAAGGAGATGACTAGGCGCAAGGGAGCAGCGAAAACCAGGCAAGCACCAAGTTCAACTCGGGGTACGCCAGCGGCGAATTCGACGTCAAGAACACCTGCATCGCATATAAATGTTGGTCCATCATCGATGCCCGCGAGTCAACCGCAGAGCAGTTTGGACCAAGTCGATTGAGCCAACTAGACCTACCTATTTCTTTACCCACGTAATTCGTCTTACATTGATCGTTTTCTTCGTTTCCATAGCCTGTTGTGTCACCGCATTGTCATATTCCATGTTGTCGGTAAAATACATGAAATTGCTTTGTTAACGTATCATGTACCTCATCGCGAGGCATCTACGAATACACATCGTTCCCATTCCACACAGTTGGTCACCCCTTGCACGTAGAATCGTATCTCCTTGAGTCCTTCCATGGTATTCAGCAGCACCCCGCAATCAGCATGAAAGCGATTTGGGAGTCCGTCGACTCGGGGGCATGTCTTGCCAATAAATGTGGCTTGGGTGGGCCTTGCCAATGCAGTGCACACATATATATCGAAATATGCGCACGACGGAAACGCATGGCCCGAGGTGTTGACGCTCCACGGTGGTGCCGGGCTCAACTGCGGGTGCGCTGGCTGGGAGGGAGATGGGAGGGGATCTTGCGGCCGTTTCCACACGTTAGCAGACCGGATTTGTGATCTTCGCTGGGCTTAAAGTCTACCCAGAGGACGCGCGGAGAATGTATGTTGCTGAGACGTGGAAGGTGTGTCGGACGGCCTTGGTAGAGCTGGCCCAGGGTTGAACTTCCTTGGGTGAGCAACCCCAGCATGGGACCGGCCGTGACCAGCGCTTCACCGACTCTCTGGAAGTATGAATGTCAGTGTTTGACGTGTCCAGCCTCCCGAAGGGCCCTCCATCGTAGATATGGCGGAAGCGCCCAACATGGGCCTGGGATACTTGATGGTGAGTCCAGCATAGATGTCATTGAAGGTAACGCGCTGGCTATTCCAACCGAGCTACACGTCATCACAGTAAGAATGACGACGCGTCAGGGTGAGACTGGTTCGGCGATCTCTTGTGTTCTA